>PPYF01223019.1_pt1 | contig 10815 bp, 10 predicted proteins | sample 1559871 | NCBI WGS metagenome assembly PPYF01 (sample SAMN08240021, study PRJNA423297) | Human gut metagenome, whole genome shotgun sequencing project.
AAAAAGGATCTTGATTCCATTATCGCAGATGGTGAGAGCATTGAGGTAAAGTGCCAGTTCTGTAATAAGGCATATGAGTTTACGGTGGATGAGTTGAAGGAGATGCGCTAATTGAAGGACGGATATATAAAGGTCGCTGCAGCGACACCAAAGGTAAAGGTAGCTGATACTGTATACAACGGACAGCTTATTAAAGCTCTTATGAAGGAGTGCACTGACAACGGGGCAAAGGTGGTTGTTTTCCCGGAGCTTTGCATTACCGGATACACCTGTCAGGATCTTTTCTGGCAGGATAAGCTCATAGCTTCAGCAGAGGATGAGCTTATAGGAATAGCTGATTACAGCAGGAGCCTTGACGGCATATTTTTCATAGGGCTTCCATATGAGATAAACGGCATGCTCTATAATATGGCGGCAGTTGTATCGCGCGGAGAGGTGCTTGCCATGGTGCCAAAGACATTTCTGCCAAATTACAATGAGTTTTATGAGGCAAGGCATTTTGCATCGGGAGAAAACCTTAGCACATATGTCACACTGAAAAATGGACAGCAGGTGTCTGTAGATACTGATTTTATTTTTAGCTGCAAGCAGCTGCCAAAGCTTAAGATAGCGGTGGAGCTTTGTGAGGATCTCTGGACTCCGAACCCGCCGAGCATCAGACATGCGATGTCGGGTGCCACTGTGATTGTAAATCTGTCTGCATCAGATGAGGTGACAGGCAAGGCAATATACAGGAGAGAGCTTGTGAGCGGACAGTCTGCCAGATTAATCTGTGGATATATTTATGCGTCAGCGGGAGACGGTGAGTCCACACAGGATGTGGTCTACTCAGGACACAATCTCATCTGTGAAAACGGAAATGTGCTTGCCGAGTCAAAGCGCTTTACAAATGAGACTATATACAGCGAGTTTGATGTGGAAAGAATAGAGACTGAGAGGCGCAGGATGACAACATTTGTTGTCGAGGATGATCACAGATGGGCTGAGTTTGATCTTGAGGTAAAGGATACCACTCTTAGCCGCTATGTAAATCCGGCTCCTTTTGTTCCTGCAGACAAGACAGACAGGGACAGACGCTGTGATGAGATTCTTATGATTCAGGCTATGGGGCTTAAAAAGAGATTAGAGCATACCAACTGCAAGACAGCAGTTATCGGTATTTCAGGAGGACTCGACTCCACACTGGCACTGCTTGTCACGGTAAGAGCATTTGACCTTTTGGGAAAGGATCACAAGGATATAGCGGCAGTTACTATGCCGGGCTTTGGAACAACAGACCGCACATATGACAATGCGGTAAATCTCATTAAATGCCTTGGAGCTACATTTATCGAGGTGGATATAAAGGATGCCGTAAATATACATTTCAGGGATATCGGACAGAATCCGTCTGTGCATGATGTCACCTACGAGAATGGACAGGCACGCGAGCGCACACAGATACTTATGGATATCGCGAACAAGGAAAACGGAATGGTTATAGGTACAGGAGATTTGTCAGAGCTGGCACTCGGCTGGGCTACCTACAACGGAGACCATATGTCCATGTATGCTGTAAATGCATCGGTTCCAAAGACTCTGGTGCGCCATCTGGTAAAATACTATGCAGATACCTGTGGCAGCGATTTGCTGGAAAGTACACTTCTTGATGTGCTTGATACACCTGTTTCTCCTGAGCTTTTACCACCTGAAAACGGTAAGATTTCACAGAAGACAGAGGATCTTGTGGGGCCTTATGAGCTGCATGACTTCTTCCTTTACAATATGCTGCGCTGCGGCTATGCTCCTGCCAAGGTTTACCGCCTTGCAAGGATAGCATTTGAAGGAAAATATGATGATGAGTTTATTCTCAAATGGCTTAAGAACTTCTATCGCAGATTTTTCGCACAGCAGTTCAAGCGCTCATGTCTGCCGGATGGACCAAAGGTAGGAACAGTGGCGGTCTCACCGAGAGGAGACCTAAGGATGCCTTCTGATGCGTGTGGACGTATCTGGATGGATGATGCAGAAGAATAATAATTCACTCACTGCATCTAAAATGGACTCAGTAAAAAGGCAAAACAGCTCAGAAGATGATGTAAACGCTGCGGAGGAAAGCAGCGAGCCTGACAAGGAAACGAAGCTTGATGAGATACTTCAAAGTGCAGAGTATCCGGTGCAGCTAAAGGAGCTTGCGAAGAAGAATGATGAGGCAATTGACTTCATATATGAGTATCCTGAGGAGCACTCGAAAAAGCATGATATTGATCTGACTGCAGAGGCCTCGCAGGATACAGTACCTCTATTGCAGCAGTGGGATAAGAGATGGGGCTATGAAAAGTACAGCGGCAATTATTTTGCGGCGAGTGGCTGCGGTCCGACTGCACTTTCGATGGTTGTATTATATCTGACGCATGATGCACAGGCATCACCTCTTGCAGTGGCAGAGTATGCAAAGGAGGCCGGCTACAGTGTGGACGGCTCCGGAAGTGCATGGGATCTTATGAGCAAGGGCTGCAGGCACTACGGCGTAAATGCTAAGACTATAAAGGAGGATGAGGATACATTTAAAGAAAGGCTTGATGAGGGCAATCTGATAGTCGTAAATGTCGGTCCGGGAGATTTCACAGACAATGGACATTTTATGGTGATCACAGGCTATGATGATGAGGGCTTTACTATAAATGATCCAAACAGTATCATAAAGAGCAATACCCACTGGCAGTTTGAGAGGCTGAGTTCGCAGATCAGGGCTGCATGGAGGATGTTTGTGTAGATAATAGCAGCACATGAATTTATGCTGATGTTTGTGATGCATATGGAAAAATTAAAAAATAAGAAATAAAAAACCTGCTGTGTCATGTTTGTCTGACACAGCAGGTTTTTTATTAAATTCATGAATAATCATAAATGAGGGGCAAAATACCTTTTGACCCCTCATATCATTAGTATAGTGTACTAAATTTATACGGACTAATAATAAACAGTAAAGTATGGTATGCAGATTATAGCAATTGAATACCATGCTCCTCACATTCCTTAATTGTCTCCTCAGGCCACAGTGAGCTTTGTACCTCACCGATATGAGCCTTTCTGAGGAAGAACATACAGATTCGTGACTGTCCGATTCCGCCTCCGATAGTGTACGGAAGCTCCTTGTTGAGGATAGCCTTCTGGAATGGAAGCTTAGCACGCTCAGGACATCCGGCCTTGTCAAGCTGCTCCTTTAGGGCTTTTTCATCTACACGGATACCCATTGATGAAAGCTCAAGTGCGATATCAAGAACAGGATAGTATACGATGATATCAGCGTTTAAAGCCCAGTCGTCATAGTCAGGGGCACGTCCGTCGTGAGGCTCTCCGTTTGCAAGCTTGTCACCAATCTGCATTACACAGATTGCACCCTTTGCCTTTGCAAAATAATACTCGCGCTCCTTTGGAGTATTGTCCGGGAACATTTCCTCAAGCTCTGATGTGGTGATAAAGGTGATATCCTTTGGCAGAATCAAATCTATGTAGTCGTACTGTATAGCCATGTACTGCTCGGTCTTGCGCAGGCATTTGTATACTGTCTTTACTGTTTCCTCAAGGAAGTCTAAGTTTCTGTCCTCCTTGCGGATGACCTTTTCCCAGTCCCACTGGTCAACAAATATAGAGTGGATATTGTCAGTCTCCTCATCACGTCTTATGGCATTCATATCTGTGTAGATGCCCTCGCCGAGAGAGAAGCCGTATTTCTTTAATGCATATCTCTTCCACTTGGCAAGAGAGTGAACGACCTCAGCCTCCTTGTCACCCTGCTCAAGGATGCCGAAGGTAACAGGTCTCTCATATCCGTTTAAGTTATCGTTTAAGCCTGTGGTAGGATCAACGAAAAGCGGTGCTGAAACACGTGTCAGGGAAAGACGCTGTGCGAGCATGCCCTGGAAGAAATCCTTAACAGTCTTGATGGCAAGCTGTGTATCGTGAAGATTCAGTGCCGAAGAATAGTTCTTTGGTATTGTTAATTTGCTCATTTTCGATTAAACCTCGTTGTATTATTAATTTTTAAATAAAATTCCTTTAACCTGATTATTATATCACAATTTTTCTAGAAAGATAGTCCATAATATGATAAAATTAGATAGTTTAAAGAGAAACAATATCGTTTTACCTTATTTTTATGTGTTTAAGGTGTTAATGAAAGGTAGTAGATTTATATGAGAAAAAGAGATATGACCTTTGCTTCGGCGGTGCTTGAGGCAATAGATGCTATTTTAGCTCTTGCGTATATAGGCTTACAGATTTATTATGGAGTGTGCTATCACATACAGGTATTTAAGTTTGTGGCCAATATACTTGTGCTTTTGCTTGTATACATTGCAATCACATGGCTGCAGCATTATCCGGAAAAGCTCAATCACATAGCAGCGGAGCTGTGTGTGGGCAATATCAGAAAGTATTCACTCAGGCTTTTGATGTTTGTAAAGCTTGTTTTTACTGCGGGGCTTTTGGTGCCATGCGTGTGTGATGCGTTTGGAATAGCAATCCGCGATGTATACAGCCTCATTATGATAGGGCTCATCCTTGTGGTGTCGGCATATTATGAGTACAAAATATTTCAGGAAATAAAGTCATTGCGGAAATAATATAGGAGAAATAAAATGCAGCTTAGTATAGAAGAAGTTAAAAAGCTGGATAGTAACAGCTATCAGATAATAGATATAAGAAGTGAGGAAGAGGTGGCGCACGGTGCCATAAAGGGAGCACTCAATGTTCAGGCAGAGGAAATAGAATCAGATGAGAGGGTGCCGCATGATAAGAAGCTTGTCATAGTCTGCAGCCGTGGTAAGACGAGTGTGGATGTGGCAGAGTATCTCACAGAAAAAGGTTTTGATGCGGCAAGCTTAAAGGGAGGCTATATAAGCTGGCTGCTTGATGCCATGAAAGAGGATGAGGTGGCAGAGCGCGATATAAAGGCAGATGTGGATCGCCATGCTATTTATGTGCGAGGATGAGAAGAGGACATCTGTATGCATTTGCAAAGGAGCTGGGCTGCAACAAAATTGCGCTCGGACATCACTATGATGATGTTATCGAGACGATACTCATGGGCATGCTCTACGGTGCACAGGTACAGACCATGATGCCTAAGCTTCACAGCACAAACTTTGAGGGAATGGAGCTTATCAGGCCTCTTTACCTGGTCAGGGAGGACGATATCAAGGCATGGCGTGATTACAACGGTCTGCATTTCATACAGTGTGCCTGCAAGTTTACAGATACCTGTACCACTTGCAATAATGAGGAAAACCGCTCAAAGCGTGTTGAGATAAAGCAGCTCATCGCTAATCTTAAAAAGGTGAATCCTTTTGTCGAGGCAAATATATTTAAGAGCGTGGAGAATGTAAATCTGGCTACCGTTGTAGCATATAAAAAGGATGGCATAAAGCACAGCTTCCTAGATCACTATGATGAATAAGACAGATATATTTCAGGAGGGCATCGTATGGCAGATATCATGGATTATATTGACTGGCGTGGAGACATAGGCTTTGATGAGGTGCATGTAAATGAGGTGGACGGACTGATTTTTTCACAGCTTATTTATGTGCAGATGAAGCCATATATGCCGGATGCAAAGAAGTCATACCTTACGATAAAACAGCTTTCAAGTCTTTACTGCGCGGATCATAGTGATGATGAGATTGAGCAGATGCCTAATCTTTTCCGCCATTCCGCGAGGCTGCTTCAAAAGCTGGCGCACTCAAGGCGCTATGCTGACTGCATTTTGAGATATTATATATACGATATTAGTGAAAAAGAGGAGTCGCAGTTTTCTGCGGTTACGATAGAACTGCCTGACGGCACATATTTCATTTCCTACAGTGGTACAGACCATTCCGTGGTCGGCTGGAAGGAAAACTTTAATCTAAGCTATCTCGATGAGACACCGGGACAGAACAAGGCGAAAAAATATTTAAAGCAGGTGGCAGCATATATATGCAATGATGATATGGTCATAAATGAAAAAGCCATAAATGATAAAGCTTTAGATGATGAAAATATCAACAATAAAAGCATCAATACAAGAAAGCTGTGGATAGGCGGACACTCAAAGGGTGGAAATCTTGCAGTGTTTGCCGCCATGCATGTGGATAAAGAGGTGCAGGATGTCATTATTAAGGTGTTTAATTTTGACGGGCCGGGCTTCAATCACAAGATGATATATACGGCAGGCTACAAAAGAATTTTTGACAGAATAGAGACATTTCTGCCACAGTCGTCTATTGTTGGCTTATTGCTTGAACATGTGGACGATTATGAGGTGGTAAGAAGCCGTAATTCGGGTCCGCTGCAGCATGATGCTTTTTCATGGGAGATAATGGGCGGAAGTATAATAAAGGCGGATGGGCTGGACAAAAACAGTGTGCGCCTTGACAAGACACTCAGAAACTGGATAGGCAGCATGGATGAGGCGCAGCGAAAGCAGTTTGTAAATGTGCTTTTTTCAATAGCATCAGACTCCAATTTTGAGAACCTTGACCAGATGTCATTTAAGCAGCTCATTGAGATGATAAAGGCTGCCGATGAGCTGTCAAAGGCTGACTGGAGCATGCTTAAGGATACAGTAAGACTCCTGATTTCTGCCGGTGTCGGCGTGGTCAGGGATGAAAAGGAGAAATAAATGTTAAATCAGTTTTCAAGAACACAGCTTTTGCTTGGAAAAGAGGCGATGGATAGGCTAAAGGGCGCAAGAGTCGCAGTATTTGGAATAGGAGGAGTGGGCGGATATGTCTGCGAGGCACTAGTCAGAAGCGGCGTGGGAGCGATTGACCTTATCGATGATGACAAGGTGTGTCTTACAAACCTAAACAGGCAGATAATCGCAACCCGAAAGACCATAGGAAAATACAAGACAGATGTGATGGAGGAGAGGATTCATGATATTAATCCTGATGTCAGTGTCGTGACACACAGGTGCTTCTTTTTGCCGGAAAATGCTGATGAATTTCCGTTTGAAGAGTATGATTATATAGTTGACGCGGTTGATACGGTCACAGCAAAGATTGCGCTTGTCATGAAGGCACAGGAGAAAAATGTCCCTATCATAAGCAGTATGGGAGCGGGAAATAAGTTGGATGCAAGTGCATTTAAGGTGGCTGATATATATAAGACCAGCATGTGTCCTCTTGCAAAGGTCATGCGCCGTGAGCTTAAAAAACGTGGCGTGAAAAAGCTCAAGGTGGTATACTCTGAGGAGAAGCCTACAAGACCGATAGAGGATATGTCTATAAGCTGCAGAACCAACTGCATCTGCCCGCCGGGTGCCGAACACAAGTGCACAGAGCGCAGGGATATTCCCGGAAGCCTTGCATTTGTACCATCAGTGGCAGGACTTATCATCGCGGGCGAGGTGGTACAGGACATAGCCTTTGACAGGGCATGATGAAGAATACAATTACGAAAAGAGAGGAATAAAAATGCCAGTATTTGATTTTAGCGATACACCGGTAGCAAACGAGCATCCGGAGTGTACATATGAGACATTTCATTCGACAGAGACCAAGGCATCGGCCGATAAACCGATTGTTGTGATAGACAATAAGCAAAAGGAATGGGCGCATCATGCGCTCGGTATGTTTACAAATCCGATAAAGCGTACATCCTTTGAATTTGAGGATGGTGATGGGGTGACCAGTGCAGATATCCTGCGCATTGATTCCCGCTTCGTTAGCCTTTTTAAGTGGCTTGGCGAAAATCACATAAAGGTACAGCTTTCAGGAGCCAATACACCTGACGGATACGCAGTATACAGGGTGAGGGAGGTGGCTCTCGGCAGAGGCACAAAGCTGTCTGCAGAGGACGGATTCCTGCAGTATATGATGGAAAGGCTCTTTGCCAGCACCATGCCTGAGGATGAACCTGACCTCGATGATTACGAGGAAGAGGGCGACAGCATGAAGCTCACCAGTATACAGAGCATCACAGATTTCATGACCTGTGCAGGCCGTACACTGCCTGACAATATACTGCTGTGGGCCAGAAGAAATCTGGCAGTTGCGCGTTCAAGCGAGGTATCACCTGAGGAGAGACGCCATGCACAGAGAGCACTTTCCATCATGATGAATATCCAGTGGAAGGGAAATTACTTTGAGGCAATTGACCCTGTGGAGGCAAGGCGCATACTCGATGAGGAGCTCTATGGCATGGAGAGCGTGAAGCAGAGAATCATTGAGACCATTATCCAGATAAACAGGACTCATACACTTCCTGCCTACGGACTGCTGCTCTGTGGACCGGCAGGAACCGGAAAGTCACAGATTGCATATGCTGTTGCACGTATACTCAAGCTTCCATGGACCACACTCGATATGAGCTCCATAAATGATGCGGAGCAGCTCACAGGAAGCTCAAGAATCTATTCAAACGCAAAGCCGGGAATCATTATGGAGGCATTTTCACAGGCGGGAGAGTCAAATCTTGTATTTATCATCAATGAGCTCGACAAGGCCTCAAGCAAAAACGGCAACGGAAATCCGGCAGATGTGCTTTTGACACTGCTTGACAATCTGGGCTTTACAGACAACTATATGGAGTGTATGGTGCCGACCGTCGGAGTATATCCGATTGCAACAGCCAATGATAAATCCCAGATTTCTGCACCGCTTATGTCACGTTTTGCGGTGATTGATATTCCGGACTATACCGATGAAGAGAAGAAGGTCATCTTCCAGCGATTTGCCCTGCGCAAGGTATTTGAGCGAATGGGAATGAAGGAGGAGGAGTGTGTTCTCACAGAGGACGGACTTGATGCAGTGATTAAGCTTCACGAGAACACATCGGGCATAAGAGACCTCGAGCAGGCTGCAGAGCATCTGGCAGCAAATGCACTTTATCAGATAGAGGTTGATAAGGTAAAGCAGGTGGTATTTGACGCTGAGGCTGTTTTTGAACTTTTAGGCTAGCAGGATATGATTACGGATACAGGAATTGTTACGAAAATAAAAGGAGATTGTCAGGATGAGAGAATTTGGAAAATCCAGAAAATTAGATAATGTGCTTTATGATGTAAGAGGACCGGTGGTGGATGAGGCGGCCCGCATGGAGGAAAACGGCACAAATGTGTTGAAGCTCAATATAGGAAATCCTGCGCCGTTTGGCTTCAGGACACCTGATGAGGTGATATATGATATGTCTCGCCAGCTCACGGACTGTGAGGGGTATTCCAACTCCAAGGGACTTTTTTCTGCAAGAAAAGCAATCATGCAATATGCACAGCTCAAAAAACTTCCTAATGTGACGGTTGAGGATATCTACACCGGAAACGGAGTCAGCGAGCTTATAAACTTAAGCATGTCAGCACTTCTTGACAATGGTGATGAGGTGCTGGTGCCGGCACCGGACTATCCGCTTTGGACAGCCTGTGTTACACTTGCGGGAGGCACGGCAGTGCACTATATCTGTGATGAGCAGTCAGAGTGGTATCCGGACATAGAGGATATCAAAAAGAAGATTACAGACAAGACAAAGGCAATCGTAATAATCAACCCAAACAATCCGACGGGAGCGCTCTATCCAAGGGAGGTGCTGCAGCAGATAGTTGATGTGGCAAGAGAGCACGAGCTCATGATTTTTTCGGATGAGATATATGACAGGCTGGTGATGGATGACTATGAGCATGTGTCTATTGCGTCGCTTGCACCGGACCTCTTCTGTGTGACCTTTAGCGGTCTTTCTAAGTCACATATGATAGCAGGCTATCGTATCGGATGGATGGTTTTAAGCGGCAACAAGGCGCTCGGAAAGGACTATATCGAGGGTCTCAACATGCTCTCAAACATGCGTCTTTGCTCGAATGTTCCGGCGCAGTCGATAGTGCAGACCGCTTTAGGCGGATATCAGAGTGTAGGCGAGTATATTGTGCCGGGCGGACGAATCTATGAGCAGAGAGAGTACGTCTACAAAGCATTAAACGATATACCGGGAATTTCGGCAGTAAAGCCAAAGGCGGCATTTTACATATTCCCAAAGATTGATACTGCAAGGTTCAACATCACAAACGATGAACAGTTTGCACTCGATCTGCTTCGTGAGAAGAAGATACTCATAATCCACGGCGGCGGCTTCAACTGGGATAAGCCTGATCATTTCAGAGTGGTATATCTGCCTCGAACAGAGATATTAAAGGATGCCACAGGCAAGCTTGCAGACTTTTTGGCTTCATATAAGCAGAAATAATTATTGGCATAGATAATTATAAAACATATAACATATAACATAAAACATATAAGCTCCGGCACAGAAAACTTTTTGTTCTGACCGGAGTTTTTATATTATGCTGTAATATTTTTTAAAAGTAACCTACCTGTAACTTTACATAATGTATTATACACTTGTATCGCGTGGCGGCTGCACTTTAAAGGACAGACTGCACAGCACTCAAAAAATGCATAGAGAAGAAAAGGAGAATTAAATGGAACTGCTTAGGGTAGAACACTTATCAAAAATATATGGAGCCGGAGAAAATCAGGTCAAGGCTTTGGACGATGTGTCATTGAGCGTGGAAAAGGGAGAGTTTGTGGCAATAGTCGGGGCGAGCGGCTCCGGAAAATCCACACTGCTTCATCTGCTCGGAGGTGTTGACAGGCCAACAAGCGGAAAGGTGTATATAAACGGCACTGATATTTTTGCAATGAATGATGATGAGCTTGCCATATTCAGAAGAAGACAGGTAGGTATCATTTATCAGTTTTATAATCTGATACCTATATTAAATGTGGAGGAAAACATGGCAATCCCGATGGAGCTTGATGGAAGAAAGGTGGAAAAAGCACAGATGGATGACATGCTTTT
>PPYF01188597.1_pt1 | contig 10810 bp, 9 predicted proteins | sample 1559871 | NCBI WGS metagenome assembly PPYF01 (sample SAMN08240021, study PRJNA423297) | Human gut metagenome, whole genome shotgun sequencing project.
ACTCCATCCTGATCAAATTCAACCAGATCGGTTCCCTGACCGAAACTCTGGCTGCGATCAAAATGGCGAAAGACGCTGGTTACACCGCTGTCATCTCTCACCGTTCTGGCGAAACTGAAGACGCTACCATCGCTGACCTGGCTGTTGGTACCGCTGCAGGCCAGATCAAAACCGGTTCTATGAGCCGTTCTGACCGTGTTGCTAAGTACAACCAGCTGATTCGTATCGAAGAAGCGCTGGGTGCACAGGCTCCGTACAACGGTCGTAAAGAGATCAAAGGTCAGGCGTAATCCTGTCTTTATCTGATATAGAAATGCCAGCCTTCGGGCTGGCATTTTTTTTACTTAAAATCGACCGCCATCTGCTGTGGAATCGAGAGTCCACGCGTGGTTTGTACGCAGCGATCGATATAGTCGGTAAAGCGCGGTGGTTTTGGCATGCCGATACTGAGCAACTTATCGTTGCTAAAGCGCACGTTCAGCGTGGCGAAAGCGCCATACAGCCGCATCGCTTTCAACATTAGCCGCTCGTTACACGGGCCGAAAATACCTTTCAGTTCACGCCGCATTTTCACCAGCGTTTCATAGCTCACCTGCGCATAGCGGTCGCCAACCGGTGCCTGCTCCAGGGCTTTCGCCATCGCATAATCAATATCGGCAAAGCGAACGCTATTCTCTTCTCCCGCGGAGATATGTATCACTTCCCCTTGGACCAGCGGCGCATCCAACAGCAGAAGCAGCGCGTTGGCACAGTAATCGACCGGCACCACATCAATTCTGTCCTCCATCGAACACAGGAATTTTTGCAGCATCAGCCCCATGCTGAAGACCCAGAAAATGCTGCTGGATGGCTGGCAGCCGTGGCGAGTATGGCCCACAACGATTGAGGGGCGGGCGACGATCAGGGGTAGCCTTGGAAGCTGCTGTTGCATCAGCTGTTCAATGGTCGATTTGGAATGCGTGTACTCTACCAGGTGTTCGGCTCGCTCGCGGAACTCTGCGCTTTCAGCGACCAGAGAGTCCGGCTCTGGCGAGCAGGACATTGCCGTACCGACGTGCAGAAAGCGCTGTAAGCCTTCCACCTTTGCCATACGGCGAGCAAACTGTAGCGTACCTTCTACGTTCACCTTCCAGATCAGCGGGTTGCTGCCAAAGGAAGCCACAGCGGCGCAGTTCAGCACGTGGGTTACCTCGTCCAGGCGCGCATCACCGAGAAAACTCTCCGGATAGGCTAAGTCACCCAGCAGGATATTGTGTGGGGCAATCTTCGTCAGCTTCTCTTCGTCGATATTGAATTTACGTAAGTTCTCCTTAACCCTTGCGACAGCGGCTTCACCGTTATCTGCACGGACTAACAGCAGTAAATTAACGTCGCTGTGGGTATTGAGAATGGCTTCCAGCGCCGCGCCGCCCAGAAAACCGGTAACGCCCGTGATTAATAATGTATTCATGAATACTGTCTCGTCATAGTTGATTTGCGGATTCTAGGATCGGAAAAGTAAACGGCACTTAAATAAAGAAGGGGGTAATAAAGGGAGAGCTTAAGCTTATTTTAAGCTTACTTACTGGCGCGGATTAAATTTGACATCATGATATTTAAAAAGATTCAATAAATTTTATTCTTAAACTTAATGCATTGTTTATTATGGATTATATAAAATTAATGGTTGTGTCTTAACTGTAAGAAAAAACATTTTTTGTTACATCATAAATGACTTTTTAAAAGAAGAAAAACAATCCGCAGTGGGCCGCGCTACGGATTGTTTATAAAATGGATTTTTAAAAATATTTAGATAATCAAATCGAGTAATAATACAATTAACAGACCGACAACGGAGTTAGTTAATTCTAAAAGTCCCCAGGTTTTGAAGGTGTCTTTAATCGACAGGCCAAAATACTCTTTGAATAACCAGAACGCGGCATCATTGACGTGGGTCAGCGTGTTGCTTCCCGATGCGGTAGCTAGCACCATTAGCGCTGGATCAACATTAAAGGTGGTAATCATTGGCCCCACAATCCCCGCCGCGGTAATCGCAGAGACGGTACCTGCACCGGTAGCCAGTCGCAGCAGCACGGTGATAAACCACGCCATAATCAACGGCGAGACGGAAGAGGTACGCATCATATCGGCGATGTAATCACCCACGCCGGTATCCATAATAATCTGCTTAAAGGCACCCCCTGCACCGATGATAAAGACGACCAGCGCCACTTTCTCAATGGCGGTGGAGTAAGAGCTCATCACCTCGGTCATCGATTTACCGCGCGCGGTACCGAATGCATACAGCGCGACCAGCACGGCAATCAGCATGCTGACCTGCGCGCTACCGATAAAGTTAAGAAACGAGATGACGGTAGCTCCAGCCGGGATAAACAGCTTAATCACGGTCACGCCGGTAATGATAATCGCCGGAATCAACGGCACCAGTAGGCTGGTGGCGAACGACGGCATTTCGTCATCGCGAAAAACCTTCTGTGATTCCAGCAGCTGTGGAATTGGGCGCTCCAGATTGCCCAGCAGTTTTGGCAGTAGAATGCCCGAGCAGATAACCGTTGGAATGGCGACGATAACGCCGTAGATATAGACCATCCCCATATCGGCGTGGAAAGCGGCAACCAGCGCCGTTGGGCCTGGCTGCGGCGGGAACAGGCTATGCGCGGTTGTTGCGGCGGCCACCATCGTGATGCCGAGCTTCAGGAACGGAATTTTGGCTTCGCGAGCAATACTGATCACCAGCGGCGCGAGGATCAGGAAAGCAACTTCGTAAAACATCGCCAGGCCGAATATCAGGCCAATGACCATGATTGCCCACTGTACTTTTTTCGGCCCGAAGCTTTGCAGCAAAGTCGAGGAAACACGCTGGGCCGCGCCGGAATCGACCATCAGCTTGCCGAGGATCGCACCGAACAGAATGATTAACGCCAGATGCCCCAGCGTGCTGCCAACGCCCGCCTCGATCGATTTCCCGATAGCCTCCAGCGGCAATCCTTCACACACGCCAACAAAAATCGCCGCCAGCAGCAGTGCGAGCATCCCGTTGATCTTAAATTTCATATTGAGAATAAGTAGCAGTACAACGCCCAGGGCGACCCAGATCACCGGCAGGGCTTCAGCAAACGCGTTCATCCTTTTTCCTTGTCAAAATTTATAATTGGTATGATATGTAGCCGGTTTTGGATATTACTCACGAAAATATGTCATACCAATTTGAATCACGCAGCAACATGTTAAACAGTGAAAGAGGGTGAATAAAGATGTAATGAAAATGTTAATTTTCATCAAAAGGATTGGATGCATCACAGAAAACCCCCGCTAAGTGCGTCGGCAAAAAAGCAACGTGCGGTTGCGCAAGAAGTGCGAGGGATCGCTGGCGCGAAATATGCAATAATGACGGTTTACCACTACTGAAGAGCCGATGATGCAGTACCCGATTAACGAGATGTTTCAAACCCTGCAGGGTGAAGGTTATTTTACTGGCGTCCCCGCCATCTTTATTCGTTTACAGGGATGCCCGGTAGGCTGCGCCTGGTGTGACACCAAACATACCTGGGATAAGCTCGAGGATCGGGAAGTTTCTCTGTTCAGTATCCTGGCGAAAACCAAAGAGAGCGATAAATGGGGGGCGGCAAGCAGTGACGATCTGCTGGCGATTATTGGCCGTCAGGGCTGGACCGCGCGTCACGTGGTGATTACCGGCGGCGAGCCGTGCATCCACGACTTAACTGCGCTTACCGCGCTGCTTGAGCAGAACGGCTTTAGCTGCCAGATTGAAACCAGCGGTACCCATGAAGTGCGCTGCACGCCTAACACCTGGGTGACCGTGTCGCCGAAGGTGAACATGCGCGGCGGCTACGACGTGCTGTCGCAGGCGCTGGAACGCGCCGATGAAATCAAGCATCCGGTAGGCCGCGTGCGCGATATTGAAGCGCTGGATGAGCTGCTGGAGACGCTGAGTGATGACAAACAGCGTATTATTGCGCTGCAGCCGATCAGTCAGAAAGATGATGCAACTCGTCTGTGTATTGAAACCTGCATTGCGCGCAACTGGCGCCTGTCGATGCAGACGCACAAGTATCTGAATATTGCCTGATGATATTTGTTGCCCGGACGAGGCGCACCGCGTCTCGTCCGGAAACATCCCGGCGTCGCTTTGCTTAGCCGGGGTACGTTAAGCGTTATTTCGCCGCGTCGTTCATCACTTTCGAGAAGGTGTCCATCGGACAGAAACCGTTGGCATCCACCGGGCAACCTTTCAACGACAGCGTGACGCGCTGCGGCGGCGTTTTCAGCGTCAGTACATCGGCGTTACGCAGCTGGTCGGCACTCTGATAAACATACTCAATCTTCATCAAATCCCGATTTGCTTGCGTATCATGCCAGCGCTGGAACACAATTTTCCCGCCGATTGGCGTGCGTTCGTACTGACCCGGCAACGTGTAGGCGTTGAAATCCAGCGCCGTCAGCAGCGAGGCAATGTTCGAGTCATGACCCACCAGCACGGTGATTTTCGGCGTTTTCGCCGCCTCGGTTACCAGCGCATTATCGATATATTTCACCAGCGGTTTTGCGACGTTGCGCGCGACTTCTGGTGAGGTGAACAGACTATCCTGATAGCCGTTTTTAAGTTTTGACAGTAGACGCCATTGCCGATCGGTCTTAATTTCCCCCCAGGCCACCTGGTCAAGCGGGAACCCTTCGTAATATTGCAGCGTGAACGCATCGACCAGCGAGTTACCGATTGCCAGCGGCCCCTTAACGCCGGGCTCTTTCTGATAGTTGGCGCTAAAGCTGTCTTTCGCATCGCTCAGCGAACACTGTTGCTTCTCTTTGCAGGAAGGAGAATCCTGATAACGGGCAATCTGCGCCAGCAGCTTATAGCTCTCGTCGAGCTGTTGAGCCTGCCGCGCTTTCTCCATCGCCTGTACCGCCTTCTCGCGGAATGGGGCAGAGTCGTCGGTGATCACCGGGTTAAAGGTTGGGTCCATGGTGCCCATTTTTTCCTGGTGGTGGACGACAACGTCGCAGCCGGGGAAGGCACCGTTAATAAAGAACTGGGCGGTGGCAACGGTGCGTTGCAGGCTGTTGGCATAGGCGTATACCGTGTCCGGCGCCGGGCATTCCCCGCTGGTGACCATTCCCTACTGCGCCAGCCATTCACGCATATAGTGGCCCATATAGACTTCGAGCACGCCGCCTTTGGTGGTGAGCTGACCGCCGGGAACGTCCCATTCCGGCCAGGCGTTTGGCGTCGACTGTTCGAGCACGCTACCGTTAGTCGCCAACGGCGCGCGCAGGTTGTGACGGCTCATCACCAGCACCTGCTGAAGTTGATAGCCTTCGGGTGGGGTTTGCGCCTGGCTCAGTCCTGAGAACAATAACAGTGCCGGCATTGCTACGGCGAGAAGCGTTTTTTTCATCCCTTATTCCTCACAATGTATTAACCAACCCAAAGAGTGTGACAGAACTTCGTCATATTTCCTGGGTAGATGCCGCATTCTGAAAGATTAGGGAAATTAATGTGATAGGAAACTACGGAAGGGAAGCGGGGAAGACGCAAACCGACTCCCCGCTTGCCGACTGACTTATTCGCCGCGGTAGACGCAGCCTGCGGTGCAGGTTTCTTTCACCATTACCGCGCTCAGCAGCGGCACAACCGGTTTAACCTGTTCCCAGATCCAGCGGGACAGCACTTCGCTGGTTGGGTTTTCCAGACCCGGAATATCGTTCAGATAGTAGTGATCCAGACGATCGTAGGTTGGTTTGAACGCCGCTTTCAGTTCGGCAAAATCCATGATCCAACCGGTATGGGGATCGACTTCACCGGTAATCTCAAGACGCACCATAAACGAGTGGCCGTGCAGGCGACCGCACTTATGCCCTTCCGGCACATGTGGCAGATGATGGGCGGCTTCGAAGGTGAAATCTTTAAACAGTGTGGTGGACATCATGAACTCTCAGTCTTGCGGAAAAAAAACGCCGCATAGTACCCGAATGCACATTTTTCTGCATTAACTAAAACCGCCAAATGGCCAAAGAGCACAATAATTGTGCACGATGATAATTTTTGTCTATTCATATCAATGGGTTATTTAATCTGTTTTATTGCTATTAACTACCAGGAAAAGAGGTTAGTCCATTTGGTTATTTGATATTTCTATCCCTTCTTTAATTGTTATTATCCACGTCGTTAACCTTACATTCAGTTTTGTTTTTTCTGATTAGAAACAGCTTTGCTACTGGAACATAACAACGCATGACAACACAGTCTCCCCCTTCAGCTTTGCTCCCGCTTAACCCGGAGCAGTTAGCGCGCCTTCAGGCGGCCACTACTGATTTATCACCCACCCAGCTTGCCTGGGTTTCCGGCTATTTTTGGGGCGTGCTTAATCAGCAGCCTGGCGCCGTAGCCGTCTCTGCCGCACCGGCTGCCGTCGAAGTCCCGGCCATTACGCTGATTTCCGCCTCGCAGACCGGCAATGCCCGCCGCGTCGCTGAAGCGCTGCGTGACGATCTGCTGGCCGCGAAACTGAACGTGAACCTGGTCAACGCCGGGGATTATAAATTCAAACAAATCGCGTCGGAAAAGCTGCTGGTCATTGTGACCTCTACGCAGGGCGAAGGGGAAACGCCGGAAGAAGCGGTGGCGTTGCATAAATTCCTGTTCTCGAAAAAAGCGCCGAAGCTGACCGATACCGCCTTTGCGGTGCTGGGCCTTGGCGATACCTCGTATGAGTTTTTCTGCCAGGCAGGGAAAGACTTTGACAGCAAGCTGGCCGAGCTGGGCGGTGAGCGCCTGCTCGACCGCGTCGATGCAGATGTGGAGTACCAGGCCGCCGCTACCGAATGGCGTGCGCGTTTGGTTGAGGTGCTGAAAGCCCGCGCGCCGGCTGCACCTTCCGTGCAGGCGGCAGCAAGCGGGGCGGTGAACGACATTCACTCCAGCCCGTACACCAAAGAGGCGCCGCTGTCGGCGTCACTGTCGGTTAACCAGAAAATTACCGGCCGCGATTCTGAAAAAGACGTCCGCCATATTGAAATTGACCTCGGTGATTCAGGCCTGCGCTATCAGCCAGGCGATGCGCTGGGCGTGTGGTATCAGAACGACCCCGCGCTGGTCAAAGAGCTGGTTGAACTGTTGTGGCTGAAGGGCGACGAGCCGGTCACCGTTAACGGCAAAACCCTGCCGCTGGCCGAAGCGCTGCAGTGGCACTTCGAACTGACGGTCAATACCGCGAATATCGTGGAGAACTACGCTACGTTGACGCGCAGCGAGTCCCTGCTGCCGCTGGTGGGCGATAAAGCCCAGCTTCAGCAGTATGCGGCTACCACGCCAATCGTCGATATGGTGCGTTTCTCCCCGGCACAGCTTGATGCCGAAGCATTAATCGGCCTGCTGCGTCCACTGACGCCGCGCCTTTACTCTATCGCCTCTTCACAGGCGGAAGTTGAAAGCGAAGTGCACGTGACCGTCGGCGTCGTGCGTTACGACATTGAAGGCCGCGCCCGCGCCGGTGGTGCTTCCAGCTTCCTCGCCGACCGCGTGGAAGAAGAGGGCGAAGTGCGCGTGTTTATCGAGCACAACGACAACTTCCGCCTGCCGGCGAACCCGCAAACGCCAGTGATTATGATTGGCCCGGGTACCGGTATCGCGCCGTTCCGCGCCTTTATGCAGCAGCGCGCCGCCGAAGGTGCGGAAGGTAAGAACTGGCTGTTCTTCGGCAACCCGCACTTCACCGAAGACTTCCTCTATCAGGTCGAATGGCAGCGCTACGTGAAGGAAGGCGTGCTGAACCGGATAGATCTGGCCTGGTCCCGCGATCAAAAAGAAAAAATCTACGTACAAGACAAACTGCGCGAACAGGGTGCAGAGCTGTGGCGCTGGATTAATGACGGTGCGCACATTTATGTCTGCGGCGACGCTAATCGCATGGCGAAAGACGTTGAGCAGGCGTTGCTGGAAGTGATTGCTGAATTCGGTGCAATGGACATCGAAGCGGCGGATGAATTTTTAAGTGAGCTGCGCGTTGAGCGCCGTTATCAGCGAGATGTCTACTAATGAGCGAAAAATACCCAGGGCCTTTAGTGGTCGAAGGCAAACTGACTGACGCCGAGCGCATGAAGCGTGAGAGCAACTTTCTGCGCGGCACCATTGCGGAAGATCTCAACGATGGCCTGACCGGCGGTTTTCACGGCGATAACTTCCTGCTGATCCGTTTCCACGGTATGTATCAGCAGGATGACCGCGACATTCGCGCCGAGCGCGCCGAGCAGAAGCTGGAGCCGCGCCACGCGATGCTGTTGCGCTGCCGTCTGCCGGGCGGGGTTATCACCACTACCCAGTGGAAGGCCATCGATAAATTCGCCGCGGATAACACTATCTACGGCAGCATTCGTCTGACCAACCGTCAGACCTTCCAGTTCCACGGCATCCTGAAGAAGAATGTCAAACCGGTACATCAGATGCTGCATTCGGTGGGGCTGGATGCGCTGGCGACCGCCAACGACATGAACCGTAACGTGCTGTGTACCTCCAACCCGTATGAGTCGCAGCTGCACGCGGAAGCCTACGAGTGGGCGAAAAAGATCTCTGAACATCTGCTGCCGCGTACCCGCGCCTATGCGGAGATCTGGCTCGATCAGGAGAAGGTCGCCACCACCGACGAAGAACCGATCCTCGGCGCGACTTATCTGCCGCGTAAATTTAAAACCACGGTGGTGATCCCGCCGCAGAATGATATCGATCTGCACGCCAACGACATGAACTTCGTGGCGATTGCCGAAAACGGCAAGCTGGTGGGCTTTAACCTGTTGGTCGGCGGTGGTCTGTCTATTGAGCACGGTAATAAGAAAACCTACGCGCGTACGGCAAGCGAGTTCGGCTTCCTGCCGCTGGAGCATACCCTGGCCGTGGCCGAAGCGGTGGTGACGACCCAGCGTGACTGGGGTAACCGTACCGACCGTAAAAACGCGAAAACCAAATATACCCTGGAGCGCGTCGGTATCGACACCTTTAAGGAAGAGGTTGAGCGCCGCGCGGGGATCAAATTTGAGCCGATCCGCCCGTATGAATTTACCGGTCGCGGCGATCGTATCGGTTGGGTGAAAGGGATCGACAACAACTGGCACCTGACGCTGTTTATCGAAAACGGTCGTATCCTGGATTACCCGGGACGTCCGCTGAAAACCGGCCTGCTGGAGATCGCGAAGATCCATAAAGGCGATTTCCGCATCACCGCTAACCAGAACCTGATCATCGCTAGCGTGCCGGAAAGCCAGAAAGCGAAGATCGAGAAGCTGGCGCGCGACCACGGGTTGATGAATGCGGTGAAACCGCAGCGTGAAAACTCGATGGCCTGCGTGTCGTTCCCGACCTGTCCGCTGGCGATGGCGGAGGCCGAGCGTTTCCTGCCGTCGTTCACGGACAAAGTGGAAGCGATTCTGGAAAAACACGGCATTCCTGACGAGCACATCGTGATGCGCGTGACCGGCTGCCCGAACGGTTGCGGCCGCGCGATGCTGGCGGAGCTGGGGCTGGTGGGCAAAGCGCCGGGTCGCTACAACGTGTATCTGGGCGGCAACCGCATGGGAACACGTATTCCACGCATGTATCGCGAAAACATTACGGAACCGGAAATTCTCGATTCCATTGACGAGCTGGTTGGGCGCTGGGCGAAAGAGCGTGAAGCGGGTGAAGGCTTCGGCGATTTTACGGTGCGTGCGGGCATCATTCGCCCAGTGCTCGATCCAGCGCGTGATTTCTGGGAATAACACCGTACCCCCTCACCCTAACCCTCTCCCCGCAGGGGAGAGGGGACCGTTCGGTTTTCTCTGCCGCTCGGTTTTCTCCCTCGCCCCTTTGGGGAGAGGGCCGGGGTGAGGGGAAACACACAAACGAGGTCCATATGTCCAAACTCGATCTAAACGCCCTGAACGACCTGCCAAAAGTCGATCGCGTACTGGCGTTGGCGGAAACCAATGCCCAACTGGAAAAACTGAGCGCCGAGGAGCGCGTGGCCTGGGCGCTGGAAAACCTGCCCGGCGAATACGTGCTCTCCTCAAGCTTTGGTATCCAGGCGGCGGTGAGTCTGCATCTGGTGAATCAGATTCGCCCGGATATCCCGGTGATCCTCACCGATACCGGCTACCTGTTCCCGGAAACCTACCAGTTTATTGATGAGTTAACGGACAAACTCAAACTTAATCTCCAGGTCTATCGCGCCAAAGAGAGTGCGGCATGGCAGGAAGCGCACTATGGCAAACTGTGGGAACAGGGCGTTGAGGGCATTGAGAAATACAATGACATCAACAAGGTCGAGCCGATGAACCGGGCTCTCAAAGAGCTAAACGCGCAGACCTGGTTTGCCGGCCTGCGCCGCGAACAGTCAGGTAGCCGTGCTACGCTGCCGGTGCTGGCGATTCAGCGCGGCGTGTTTAAAGTGCTGCCGATTATCGACTGGGATAACCGTACCGTTTACCAGTATCTGCAAAAGCACGGTTTGAAATACCATCCGCTGTGGGATCAGGGCTATCTGTCGGTTGGCGATACGCACACCACCCGCAAATGGGAGCCGGGCATGGCGGAAGAAGAGACGCGCTTCTTCGGGCTGAAGCGCGAGTGCGGGCTGCACGAAGGGTAATCCCGTGCCTGATGAATTCAACGCCTCCAGCGCGATGCTGGGGGCGTTTTTTCATGCCTTTGTAATACGATGAGGGTTAGCTGCTTTTTTCTGCCTTCGCCAGCTCCCGCATCAGCGGCATCATTACCCGCACCACCTCGCGGCTACGGCGCTCAATACGCCCCGGCAGCGCC
>PPYF01388223.1_pt1 | contig 10810 bp, 10 predicted proteins | sample 1559871 | NCBI WGS metagenome assembly PPYF01 (sample SAMN08240021, study PRJNA423297) | Human gut metagenome, whole genome shotgun sequencing project.
AAGATTATAGTATTTGCAACCAGTTATTACTCAATATTTTGTGAGTTATAAGTCAGAAATATGGGCATAACCTTTAGGGGTACATTCTAAAAGGTGAAGATTTAACCTTTTTATTATTTCTTAACACTCAAAGAGCGGTGGTAGAGGGTATTTTCCCTCTTTTCGGTACTTTATTGATGGTTCGATGTTCCCATCTTTCCACATTGCTTGGCTCGTTCGCACAAGCCACTACAAAGGTACTACAATTTCCAATAAAGGCAAGAGGACAGCAATTCAAATCTATTATTTTTGAGGGAGTGAAATCTGCCGCTTGCCAAATTTCTCTCTGTCGAAAATAATAGTCCTCTGAAAAGAATGAAAACAGCATTGATAAAATTGCCTTATTAAGGGGGGGCTATGCTGTTTTATGCTATTATTTCGTCAGTCGTTTATCTCCGTTGCCGGATGCAGTTTTCAGCCAAGCCGATGAATAAGAAAAGGTTTTGGAGCTGTTTACTCTCCAACGGAGGACGAAACTGCTCCAAATGGTTTACCGCTTGAACTTTTCGTTTTCTAAAAGAGGTTTGGCAACCTTTGCATCCGACAAAAGGAGATAAATGACCAGATATATAACAGTAGTATTACATTAAGGTAAAGAACAACCATGGTATAGTATTATTGCAATTTAACTATTTAAAGTTTGTTTATAATCAAATCATTTAAAGATTTTTGTCCTTCTATGATTTTTTGTATTTGATAAATGTCGTAATTAAATAAAAAATATCACGCATAATGACTTTTTCTTTTTTCTAAATTTCTTCAAATGACAAATTATTGTTACCTTTGTAATGTAATGTAGTTAATGGTTGCGCTTATAAAGTCCTTGGAAAGGATTTATGTATAAAAGAGGTAGATGTTTACTCTGTTCTTGCTTGGATTATCAGCATCACTGATATGAAATAACAAAAAAAAATTGATGCACAAGTACAGAATATCAGAGAGAAACAAGATACCATTTCGGCGACTAAATCATTAGAGCATATCAGGCCCGAGAATATCAAGAAGGGACCATTGAATAATGCTTTGGATGTATTGAGTGGTCAGTCTGCCGGTGTGAACGTCACCACTAATGGGACTGACAGGCTCGCTATGCTGAATAGTATCCGTGTGCGTGGTACCACATCCATTATGGGTGGCAATGACCCGTTAGTAATTATTGACGGAGTGACATCTGACATCGCTACGCTATCTACCATATATCCCGCAGACATCGAGAGTTTCACTATTTTGAAGAATGCTACCGAAACGGCAATGTACGGTTCCCGTGGTGCTTCAGGTGTAATTGAGATTAAGACCAAGAAAGGAACGGGGCGAGGTTTCGAAATATCATATGATGGCAACTACGGATTCGAGTCAATGTATAAACATCTGCAAATGCTCAACGGCCCGGAGTATATAGCTACAGCAGAGGCACTTGGATTAGATTACAATAATGGTGGCTACAACACCAATTTTCACGATGTAATTACTCGTACGGGCTTGATACATCAGCATCACTTGGCTTTTAGCGGTGGTTCGGAAAACTCAAACTATCGAGCATCGTTCGGTTTTATGGATCATAATACAATTGTCAAAGTTAACGATTACCGAAATTTAGTGGTAAAACTTGATGCTACACAAAAGGCTTTCGATGGTCGCTTAGTTGGCGATTTTGGTGTATATGGCTACTCACTACTTTACAAATGTGTCCCTCTCATATAACAATGCTTGGGGAGACTCACACCTTGATGCTGTTGTTGGCGCAGAATATCTTAAACAGGTAAGGACTGGTTTATGGGTGCAGGCAAAAGGAATAACAACAAATGATTTCTCCTATAATAACATCGGAGCAACATCATCGCGTCCTTTCGGTGGTACGAGCAGTAGCTATGAAGACCCGTCACTTGCTTCAATAATGGGTAGTGTCACATATAGTTACAAGGATAGATATTCTATTGCGGCAGCACTCCGTGGAGATGGCTCTTCAATGGTAAGCGATAACAATACTTTCGGATTCTTCCCATCAGTATCACTGGGTTGGGATGTAAAAAAAGAAGGCTTCCTCTCTGATACTGACTTTATAACAATGTTGAAACTAAGAACCGGATATGGTCGGTCAGGAAATCTTGGAGGTATAACATCCTATACAACACTTAATACCGTAAAGGAGAATGGTATCGTATCCATCAACGGTGCACCTACCGTAACAATGGGAAGTATACGCAACACGAATCCGGACCTTAAGTGGGAGACTCGTTCAACATTTAATATCGGTTTTGACTTAGGTATATGGGATAATCGGTTGATGCTTACCTCGGAATTATATTACTCAAAGACAACTGATATGCTCTATGAGTATGATGTTCCCGTTCCGACCTTTGCGTTCGATAAACTGATGGCAAATATCGGCTCGATGTCTAACCAGGGTGTCGAACTAGGAATCTCGGTAGTTCCCATTCAACGAAAGGATATGGAGATGAATATCAACTTCAATATGTCCTACCAGAAGAATAAGTTACTTTCGCTTAGTGGAGAGTATAATGGTATGCATATGACAGCTTCAGATATTACTCCGATTGGCTCGCTTTATGGTGCAGGTCAGAACGGTGGAGACAATAATGTAGTATATCAGATTGTAGGTCAGCCATTGGGGGTATTCTATCTACCTCACTGCAAAGGGCTTAAAGAAAATGAACTTGGTGGCTACAGTTACGATATTGAAGATTTGAATGATGATGGCGAGATTGATTTTAGCGATGGCGGAGACAGGTATATAGCAGGTCAGGCAACCCCCAAGGTAACTATTGGATCAAACATCAGTTTCCGTTACAAGTCCTTTGATATTGCCATGCAGATAAATGGTGCTTTCGGTCATAAGATATTCAATGGCACGGGCTTGGCTTATACCAATATGTCTATATTCCCTGACTACAATGTATTGAAGGGTGCTCCTGAAAAAAATATTATTGATCAGAATGTTTCAGACTATTGGTTGGAAAAAGGTGACTATGTAAATATTGAACATATTACCATAGGCTACAATATTCCAATGAAATCCAAGGCTGTGAAGTCATTGCGTCTTTCGGCAGGCATTAGCAACCTTGCAACAATCACAGGCTATAGCGGTCTTACTCCAATGATAAACAGTTATGTAGTAAGCAACACTTTGGGCATTGACGACAAACGCACCTATCCTTTATATCGTACCTATTCGTTAGGTCTTAGTATTCAATTCTAACCGCTTACAGTTATGAAAAGATATATAAACATATTGATGGTTGCTTTGGCAACGATGATGACCTCTTGTCTTACTGAAGACCCTAGAGATCAACTTTATGAAGAAGACATTTACAACAATGCCAACAACATATATATTAATGCAGTGGCTGTGCTCTACAATTACATTGGTGGCAGTGCAGACAGTGAGGGTTTACAGGGGACCTGTCGTGGGATTTATGACTATAACACACTTACTACAGACGAAGCCATGATACCTATTCGTGGTGGCGACTGGTACGATGGAGGTTTGTGGACGAATATGTATCAGCATAAGTGGAGTCCTAATGATTTACCACTCTACAATACTTGGAAATACCTCTACAAGGTTGTTGTGTTATCGAACAAATCTCTGCATATCATCGATAAGTATAGCCATAACCTATCTGAGGAGCAGAGAGTGGCCTACGAAGCTGAGGTGCGAGCTCTGAGAGCACTTTTCTACTACTACATTATGGATATGTATGGCAGAGTGCCCATCGTAACATCCTATGAACAACCGCAGGATGAAGTTGTGCAGAGCGAGCGTAGCGAGGTTTTCCGTTTTATCGTGAATGAGTTGCAGGAGGTTGCCGAGTTGTTGCCAAATGAGCGTAGTAATAAGATGGGTAACTACTATGGTCGTATAACAACACCTGTAGCTAATTTCCTTTTGGCTAAGTTGGCTCTTAATGCCGAGATATATTGTGATGATAATTGGACTGATGGCGTTCCACGGAACGGTAAAGAGATATTTTTCACCGTCGATGGTGAGAAACTCAACGCTTGGCAGACCTGTATCAAATATTGCAATAAACTTGCCGAGGTAGGTTATCGGTTGGAGGACGATTATAGCTATAATTTCTCTGTGCATAACGAGAACTCCAACGAAAACATATTCACCATTCCGTTGGATAAGAACCTCTATGCTGCGCAGTTCTGGTATCTCTTCCGATCACGACACTACAACCATGGCGGTGCGTTGGGTGGCTCATCGGAAAATGGTACCAGTGCCAATATCTCAACAGTCTTAGCCAACGGATACGGCACAGATGATGTAGATGCTCGCTTTGAAAAGAACTTCTATGCCGGCATCGTAGAGGTTGATGGAAAGCCTGTAATGATGGACAATGGACAGCAGTTGGAGTATTTCCCATTGGAGCTAAAGTTGAATCTTACGGGAAGCTCCTATGTCAAGACAGCTGGTGCTCGTATGGCAAAATATGAGGTTGATAGGACCTCACATTCCGACGGTAGACAACCGGATAACGACATCGTGCTATTCCGCTATGCCGATGCTCTCCTGATGAAGTCCGAGGCAAAGGTACGTAATGGTGAGGATGGCTCGTTGGAGTTGAACGAAGTCCGAGGTCGTGTTGGTATGCCATATCGAGAAGCTACGCTTGAGAACATATTGAAAGAGCGTTTGTTGGAGTTAGTATGGGAAGGCTGGCGACGACAAGATATGGTGCGTTTTGGAGTTTATCACAAATCATACGATCAGCGAGTCCAACTGGCTGATGAGAAAAATGGGTATACCACAGTTTTTCCTATTCCACAAAAAAGTATAGACTTGAACCCAAAATTGAAACAAAATGTTGGATATAAATAACTTTAGCCTATGAGTATTCAATTTGACATTGCAAAACAGATTATAGCTGAAACATGCCCTAATCGCAAACTTAAGTTGGAGAATATTCGCCTTTTTGCAGATATTATTCAGCCTAAGAAATATCAAAAAGGTGATATAATTCTAAATGAAGGTGATATCTGTAATTGCCTATTTTATATAGAAAAGGGATTTATTAGACAGCACTACCTAAAGCATGATAAGGATGTGATAGAACATTTAGCATGTGAAAAAGATGTTGTCTGGTGTATTGACAGCTATTTTAACCGAGAGCCAACACATCTTATGATGGATGCTGTAGAAAACAGTGTTTTATGGGAAATTCCGCGTGATATAATGGAAGAACTTTCTGATGCTAATGGTGATATAGCTTATCTATATCGGAGTTTTTTTGAAAATTCCTTAATGTTATCACAATTAAAGGCTGACATTTTACGTTTCGAATCAGCAAATGACAGATACGCTAGATTACAGCAACATTTTCCTGAAATAACTAGAAGAGCACCTTTGACAATGATTGCTTCATATCTTCAGATGACATTGGAAACATTAAGCAGAGTACGTGTATCAATAGCTAATGCTGAGAGCAAATAAAGCAAACTAACTATTAGGACTTAACTAACATCAAAAACAGGTCAGGATATAGCGTCCTGACCTGTTTCTTTAATAAACTTAAAAGCTATGGATTAATGAGATGTTAGTCATCGTCATCATCATCGAATTCATCCTCATCGTCGTCATCATCATATTCTATTGCTTCACTTTCTTCAATAATGTTACTAAAAGCTCCTGTTAAATCAAAATGATAGTTCTTTTTATTGTTATTCTGCAAGGAGAAAGGAATTCTGTCGGGTTCTATCAACGGGATTGGTGCTATCGGAGAGCTGACCCTCCGTTTCTTCAATCCCAAGACAAAAGCATATGATGATAAGACATTCCGGGAGCAAATGGAAATATCCAACCTTACAGGGAATATATCATCTATGAATGAGCAGGTATATCTTCATTTGCATATAACCGTCGGCAGGAGCGACTATTCCGCTTTAGCCGGACATCTACTTTCCGCAATACAGAATGGTGCAGGGGAGTTCGTGGTGGAAGATTATAGCGAGCGGATAAGTCGCACATATAATCCGGATTTAGGACTGAATATATACGATTTTGAAAGATAGTTGCCTATAAATATCGCTTGGAATACAGGATAATACATCATTCAGCTTAGATGATATATATCAAAAAAAGTTTATCAATTCTGTCACGTTAACTTTGCAACAGAAATAATTTAAAGACTATCAAATATGGATAAAGACAAGGATATGAGCCGCCGGAGATTCCTTAAAATGGCGGCATTGACAGGAGCTGCCATGTGTGTCGGGCCTACCTTGAACAAGGTAACGGCAGCAGAACGGGTATGGATGGGGAAACAACAAGTTGCAAACAACATCCCTGCAGGCATGGCGGCGGTGCGCACTCGGCGAACATTGGGACACGGAAATACGGCATTCACTGTTTCTGCAATGGGATATGGCTGTATGGGCTTGAACCATAACCGCAGCCAGTACCCGAGCAGGGAAAAAGAAATCGCCCTGGTGCATGAAGCTGTTGAACGTGGGGTGACCCTTTTCGATACAGCCGAAAGCTACGGCTACCACATCAATGAAAAATTGGTCGGCGAAGCCTTGAAAGGATATACCGACCGGGTATTTGTGTCATCGAAGTTCGGACATAAGTTTGTAAACGGTGTGCAGATTAAAACCGAAGAGGACAGCACTCCGGCCAACATCCGCCGGGTTTGTGAAAACTCGTTGCGCAATCTCGGAGTTGAAACATTGGGCATGTTCTACCAGCACCGCATAGACCCGAACACACCGATTGAAGCGGTGGCTGAAACATGCAGCAAACTCATCAAGGAAGGTAAAATCCTGCATTGGGGCATGTGTGAAGTAAACGTTGATACCATCCGCCGTGCGCACAAGATATGTCCGGTTACGGCAATCCAAAGCGAATATCACTTGATGCACCGCATGGTAGAGACGAACGGAGTGTTGGAGCTGTGCGAGGATTTGGGCATCGGTTTCGTTCCATACAGTCCGCTGAACCGTGGTTTTTTGGGCGGTATGATCAATGAATATACCAAGTTTGATGTTACCAACGACAACCGGCAGACCTTGCCACGCTTCCAGCCCGAAGCCATACGCGCCAACTATCGTATTGTGGAAGTTCTTAACGCTTTCGGCCGTACAAGAGGCATTACCCCGGCACAGATAGCTTTGGCCTGGCTGATGAACAAGAAGCCTTTTATCGTGCCTATTCCGGGCACCACCAAACTCTCTCATCTGGAAGAGAACCTTCGTGCCTGCGACATCCGTTTCACGGCAGAAGAGATAGAAGAACTGGAAACAGCCGTAGCTGCCATTCCTGTGGTGGGTAGCCGCTACGATGCCTTGCAGGAGTCTAAAATCCCAAAATAATCCGTGTATGAAGAAACAGATATTTTACATGACGTTCATCGCTTTACTGTCGGGCTGTAATTGTTACAAAGGGAATATTCTGCAAATAGAGGAACAAGGCAGTTTTGCCGTAGGTGGCACCGTACTGACCGATTCATTGGGACACAAATACCACGGCGACCATGCTTATGTATTTTATCAGAAACCGGTTGATGCACGGAAATATCCGCTTGTTTTTGCACATGGTGTCGGCCAGTTTTCCAAAACATGGGAGACCACTCCTGACGGACGCGAAGGGTTTCAGAATATATTTCTTCGCAAAGGTTTCTCCACCTATCTTGTCGACCAGCCTCGCCGGGGAAATGCCGGACGGAGTACGGAAGCTGTCACACTGGAACCGGTATTCGATGAAGAAGAATGGTTCAACCGTTTCCGTGTGGGAATCTATCCTGATTATTTCGAGGGTGTACAGTTCAGTCGCGACCGGGAAGCCTTAAACCAGTACTTCCGGCAGATGACGCCGACCATCGGACCTTTGGACTTCGATGTCTATTCCGATGCCTATGCTGCTCTTTTTGACAAAATCGGTCCGGCCATATTTGTCACTCATTCACAAGGCGGTCCGGTGGGTTGGTTTACTTTGCTCAAAACGAAGAACATCAAAGCCATTGTAGCATACGAACCCGGTGGAAGTGTACCCTTCCCAACCGGTCAAGTTCCCGAAGAAGGCAAAGTCTTGACACGGTCTAAAAAAACAGAAGGAATAGAAGTCCCTATGGCAGTTTTCAAGAGATACATGGAAATTCCCATCATCATTTACTATGGGGATAACCTGCCCGAAACAGACGAACATCCGGAACTTTACGAATGGACACGCCGTCTGCATCTCATGCGCAAGTGGGCCGAAATGCTCAATAAGCTGGGCGGTGACGTGACGGTCATTCATCTGCCCGATGTCGGTCTGCATGGGAATACGCACTTCCCGATGTCGGATTTGAACAATGTGGAAGTAGCTGACCTGCTGTCGAAGTGGCTGTATGAGAAACAGCTGGACAGATAGAAATTAACAGAGGATAACCCCAAAACCTAAATAAAAATAGTTATGAAACTGAAGTGCTTATTGGCAATGCTGCTCTTAACCTTCCTTTCGTGCAGCAACACTCCGGCTGTTGAAGATAAGATAGATTCGTTGCCTCACTCAGAGCCGGGGAAAACATTGATAGTCTATTTCTCATGGAGCGGACATACGCAAACTGTAGCCAACATTATCCATGAACTTATTGGATGCGACATGGTGGAGATTGAACCGGAAGAACCCTATTCTGATGAATATAATGAAGTGGTTGACCGTTTCAAAAATGAAAGAGACAATCATATTCTTCCAGCTCTGCGTACAAAAGTAGAGAATATGGATGATTATGATACATTGATTATCGGTAGTCCTATTTGGGGTGGTCTTCTGTCTTCTCCTGTAAAAAGTTTCCTGTCCGGTTATGATTTGTCCGGGAAAAAGATACTCCCATTCTGTACACATGGAGGAAGCGGAACAGCACAAAGTGTGGATAATATCCGCAAACTATGTCCCCATGCTGAAATATTGCTGTTTATGGCAGTCAAACTGCAAACTCTCGGAATGAAGTGAAAAAATGGCTGTCAGAAGCCGGATTTTCTGTCGAATTAAATTACGCCCGTTTAATAGTTTTAATACTGAAATGAAATATCCTTTGTTATCCGCACTCTTTCATCCCCTTTTTCAGAGATTTGCAGATAGACCAGTAGTTGAGATTAGGGAATATGAGATTGTCTTCCTGACAGGGTCGGTAACGCTCGATAATCTGCAAAGGAGTATCCAACAGTTTCACTTGGAACGGCACTTTTGTCTTGTACCGTTTGGACAATATCCACTTCTCACCATTCACTTCTACGATGTTGCTATTGGTTAGTTCCTTGATGTCCACGAAAGAGAGGGCAGTGAAGCTGGCGAAAACAAAAATGTCACGAATATAGAACAGTTGGACATCCCCAACTCGTGCGTCATCAACGTTTTCAGTTCATCTTCCGTCAGGAACTCACGTTCCGTCACATTAGGGCTGATGTGGAATTGGGCAAACGTTTTTTTCGGTATTAGTCCGTTAAAGTGCACACACATGACAACGCCTTTCAGCCACATGCATTTTTCCCATATCGTCCCGTTGTGAAGTCCCGCTTTCGTTGATAGGTAGGCTGCAAACCCCTTGATGAAGTCGGGCTTAATCTCCAGCATGAACATATCCGTCCGTCTGTAAAAAGACTTGATGAACGCTGCCACATGGTTTCTTGCCACCACCCGTGAACGGTGGTTGCCATTACCCTGTCTTTTCCGACACGCTTCTTGAATACTTCGTTCTCACGTCCGGACGCTTTGAGCAGTGTCTCATACTCACTGCCGATACCCTGATAAGCATTGCTCACCATTTCAGCCGTCACGAACGCTTCACGGTCGAATATACGCAGGTAGTGCTTGATGATTTGAGCCTTGATGTTGTCAAGGGCAAGGTTGATATCACGTACTTCCGCACTCTTGCCTTTCGCCCTGTTCCCTTTCACGTCCCAAAGCGTTTTCGGGATACTCTACTTATAGCTGAACTGCGTCACAATCCCGTTAATCGTTACCCGTCCTATGATGCGGACAATATCGTTTTTCTCCTTGTTGCCGTTCACGTAGAACAGCACTTTGAATGTACTTCTTGCCATACTCGTTTTTTAAGTTTAAAATTAAGTATCAATGAGTTATGCCTTGTAAACCAACCGAAGCCATACGGAGAAAAATTCAGCACGGAGTATCAAAAACCACCTTTCACGGGGTAATGATTTAGCAACCTTTCTACTTCATAAATTTACTTTTTTTTGCGTTACCTCGTTTTATGCCTTTGTCCTCATTTGTCCTCACAAACGCTTTATTCATAGCCGTTTTAAAAACATTTCCGCCTTTCTATTCCTCTTTTCCACAGATTTTTAGTAAATTTATATCCGTCTAATTTTTAAGGTCCTATGTTCAGACTCAATCTAACCAAACATTGCATAAAGTGGTACTGTTTCATCCAAATGCAACTGATGGACACGTTCGTACATTATTTTGTGCTTGAAATAGATAAGATACTTACGGAAGAGTGGGTTATGACCTATATACCTGCGGTATCATGGTCTGTTTTTCTGCTATTCTGCTATACTATATAGAGCTTAATGTACAGCTTGAGGATTTCAAAACATTCGTGACGGGCTTTGGTGGGCAGTAATTCTAAGACTTTAAATAAAGAAAAATTAAGCCACCCCTTAAAAAAAAGAGATATTTCCTTTCAAAGAATTCATTTCTTTTATTACATTTGTATTAGTCTTTTGAAAATAGAAGATTTATAGTAAAGCGTTAAGGCATTATCCAAGTTCAGGAAATCCCCAATTTCGAAACAACAATTGGATA
>PPYF01458243.1_pt1 | contig 10810 bp, 9 predicted proteins | sample 1559871 | NCBI WGS metagenome assembly PPYF01 (sample SAMN08240021, study PRJNA423297) | Human gut metagenome, whole genome shotgun sequencing project.
ATTATTTGTATTGAGCTTTGGCATATTGTCAAAAAATCCAAACGTATAAAACTGACCCTTTTTAGCCGCTCCATGCTTAAAGTCAAGAGGCCATTCATTGATCATAAACCAGTCATAATACTCTGAATCTGTCCCCTTTGCTAAAACGTCCTGCCACGGTGCAAAATAATAGCCACAGTGGTTGAACACTCCATCAAGCATTATTCTCATATCACGCTTATGGGCTTCTAACACAAGCCTCTTAAAGGTATCTTCATCTCCAAAGCGCGGGTCAATCTTTGCATAATCCGTTGTATCATACTTATGATTGCTCGGTGACTCGTTTATCGGTGTCAGGTAGATTCCGTTTATTCCAAGCCCCTTTAAATAATCAAGCTTTTGAATGATTCCTGCGAAGTCTCCGCCGAAGCACTCCTCATTTTTGACCTTTCCCCTGTTTCTCCACGGAACAACATAATCAGGATCTATCGAGTGGTCTCCATTGCAGAATCTATCCGGAAATATCTGATACCATATAGTGTCATTTACCCACTTCGGTGTGACCGGAATATCACACGGATTCATCCACGGGAATACAAAGCACTGGCGGCTTCTGCCCTCAAGTGCCATCTGCTCTGCACTCACGAAGCCATCCTCAAAGTAAAACCATCTCTCATCCTCTGTGATGAGCTCAAAATAATATTTAAGTCTCTTGAATGGTGGCTTTACCGTGGTTGTCCACCATATCTGGTGCTTTAATTTCTTTTTAAATATTATCGGCTGCTTATCGCCATTCCAGGTCTCACCACCGCCTAAGATACCGGCTGCGAACGGGTCACCGAGTATGATATTTACCTCCTTCACATCATAACCGGTCTTTATATTTATGATTAATTCATCCTCATTTAAAGGATAGCAGTAGTTGTCGTATGCCTGGTGAAATACCCCGTTAAATTCCATGTTTTCTCCCTCTTTTGCTGTCTTATTGTAGTTGTTTATCATTGTGGCGCTAAGGACGGCACGTAAGTCGCGGTCACCGTGAGCGTCCACGCGCTGCCCTGTTCGCTACGCTGCGCTGTTAAGATTCTGTACGAATTATGCTTATAGGCTTTCTTTTGCTGACGAAACCGTCGCTACTCGCCCTCCATGGCTCGATAGCTCCTTGCCCCGGCGTCCCTGCCGGTGCATTTCTGTGTATCGAAGCATAATTCTACAGACTCTAAACAGCTCCGCTATTCGCTCTCAGGGCAGCACGTGTGCGCTCGCGGTAGCCGCGGCTTACGTGCCTTACGTTGTGGCAAAATTGCTACAAATGATGCTGCTTAATTATACTTGCTTAAATTATGCTTCGCCTAATTTGCGCTTTGCATATACAGGGATGCAAGCATGCATCGATGATACCTTTTGACCCTTTAATCACATAATTATACACAAACATAGTTCGAAAGTTATCTAAATAAAATAATATCATAGTTTTCTTGACTATTCAACTTGCTATTAATTATAATGTATTTATTATCGTAACTATTCGAGTCACATTGAAAACCAAAAATGCTGTTTACATGCAAGCATGATGTATCATTTTTTGTTCTCAGAGGTTTAAATAGTTACCCATTATTATAATAAGGAGACCATCATGGCAGGTTCATCATACGGAAATATTTTTAGGGTAACAACATGGGGAGAATCACACGGAAAGGGCTTAGGGGTCGTTGTGGACGGCGTTCCTGCGGGGCTTGAGCTGTGTGAGGAGGATATTCAGATATTCTTAAACAGAAGAAAGCCGGGACAGTCCAAGTTCACTACTCCACGCAAGGAGGATGATGCGGTTGAAATTCTCTCCGGTGTGTTTGAGGGAAAGACTACAGGTACACCTGTTTCTATGGTTGTATGGAATAAAAATCAGAAATCAAAGGATTACAGTGAGATTGCTTCGTACTATCGTCCGGGGCATGCTGACTTTTGCTTTGATGAGAAATACGGCTTCAGAGACTACAGAGGCGGAGGTCGTTCTTCGGGACGCGAGACAATAGGCCGTGTTGCAGCGGGTGCTATCGCTGTAAAGATGCTCTCGGGCCTTGGCATAAAATTTCTTACATACACCAGATCAATAGGTCCTGTTACAATTAATGAGGTTAATTTTGATGCCCATGAGATTTACAACAATTCACTTTATATGCCTGATGCCGATGCAGCTCTAAAGGCTTCCAAATATCTGGAGGAATGCCTTAAATCACTCAATTCCTCAGGCGGTGTGTGTGAATGTGTCATCACAGGTCTTCCTGTCGGGCTCGGTGATCCTGTATTCGAGAAAATTGATGCCAATCTGGCAAAAGCTATTATGTCTATCGGAGCTGTAAAGGGCTTCGAAATTGGCGATGGCTTTGATGCAGCAACTGCTACAGGACTTACAAACAATGATGCCTTTATTATGAGGGATGGCGCTGTTTCAAAAGAGACAAATCACTCCGGTGGTACTCTCGGCGGCATGACAGACGGCTCACCGCTTATTTTCAGAGCTGCCATAAAGCCTACTCCTTCAATCGCAGCTACACAGCACACCGTAAATAAATCCGGTGAAGATATAGAGATTTCCATCAAGGGACGTCATGACCCGATTATCGTGCCACGTGCTGTTGTTGTTGTTGAAGCTATGGCTGCAATTACTATTGCGGATGCACTGCTTATGAATATGGGGGCACGCATGGACCGCATATCTGATTTTTACTTGGCATAATTACAAAAAAGCATCTATCCTGATTTTTTCGAATAGATGCTTTTAATTTATTTCATTGGAACAATCTGTAATGTTTTTCCTAATGAATTTAAAATTTTTAATACTGTAGAGAGCTGTGGGTCTGACGTTCCGTTTTCCATTCTTGAAATCACAGGCTGCTTAATTCCACTCATTGCTTCAAGTTGCTTTTGCGTTATCCCATTTTCCTCTCTTGCTTTTATCATCTCATTAATGATTGCAACACGAACTTCACTTTCCGCAATCTCTTCTGATGTAAATAATTGTTTTTCAAGTTCATCCCATGAAGAACCTTTTGGATTAATCTTTGATTTACTCATTTTCATTACTCCTTTCTAAATAATCCTTCATAAGTTTATTAGCCTTTTTTATTTCTCTTAGAGGTGTTTTCTGTGTTTTTTTATGAAACTTCGATAACAAAATAATATCATTACCGTTATATGCAAAAAACAATATTCTATCCTTTAGCGGTCTTAATTCCCACAGTTCACCATCTAAATGGCGTACAAAAGGCATTCCGGCTCTGGTTCCATTTTCTCTTAAAATATTTAGATAATCCTGTATTTTTTGTAATTTAATTAAACTATCCTTAGAATTTTTCTTTTTTAGAGAAATTATATATTCCTTAACCGGCTCATTGCCCTTTTTATCTTTATAGAAAAAAATATTGTACATTATCATACCTCCCCATAAGCTAAATATAACTTAAATGCATATTTATGTCAATAGAAAACGCATTCAAAATATATTTCCAAGAAGCAGCGGATTAAACAGAAAATACTGCGCATTCGTCACCCCAAAAGCCACAAGCGCCAGTGGCAGCACAATAAAAAGGACGCATGATATAATCACAGACATGCCGCTTCTTAAGTATTTAAACATTGCAAAAACAAACAGGCTGACCAGTAATCCCCCTATAAAGCGCATCAGCATTATGATAAGTATATACTGCCCTACCGATATATTCTGCGAAACACGCCACAGATGCTCCATACTTGCCGCCGGAGCATTAAGCCCCTGCGTGCCATATGCCGAAAGCACATTGCACAGCCGCACAATATATACAAGTGCAAATGCTGTGACAGTGCCCAAAAAGCCAAGTATGCATTTGATTCCCATATGCTGCTTCCTGCCACGGCGGGTAGTCCTTAAAAGCCGGATTTCATGGTTTGCATAATCCGCTCCGCATATACCGCAGGCTATTGCTATTAGGAGAATAACATACACAAAGGCCTGTGCTGTATCACGGTTTTTGAAGTCTGTTCTGTCGGTAAGGATATCATAGCCCTTTTCAAAAAACAGCCAGCCCTCATTTAACGTCTTAAGATAATCCACATGTGCTGTAAGCTTGTTGAATGCCTCCTGTCTGCTCAGTTCATCCTTGTACTTTATATTGATATAGCTTTCACTCTTCCCCTGTGCCATATCGTAAGCGATGTTATCTGACAGTCTGTCGTATTTTACTCTTTCTTCATCCAGAAGCTCATTGGTTTTGGCAGTTAAAGGTCCATAATATTTGTCCATATATTCCTTGTAATACACCTCATCAACCGAGTCATATGAAAGCTTCTCTGCCGGATTCCACCATACCACAAAAATAGCTGCTACAATCAATATAAGTAACACTTTTCCCGGAACAAGTGCCTTATAGCATTCGTGCAAAAATAAAGATGTATGACAGCCTGTATTTTTGCCGCAGGCAAAGCCGGGCAGTAAAAGCAGCCTCTTTTCATGCACCGAATTGAGATAATTTGTAACCGCAAAAATACATACAGCTATACACACAAGCCAGAATAAGCCATACAATACCCCGGTATTAAGTGGATATCCAAACAGATTGATATTGACATAATCAGAAAAAAGTCTGCCTGTCCTGACTCCATACATGATATTTATGTACTTAAGGAAGGCTAGGAAGCTGGTTCCTGAAATCGTTGTGTAGCAGATAGCCTCAATAACCACGGTCACTGCAGAAGCAACGAACACAAATATAATATTGTCAAGCGCTGCGCATATCAGCATAAAAAACAAGCCAAGCAATATAAAGCTTATTATTTTCACAGGAAAATAGCATGCCAGAAATTGTCCTATACTAAGCTTAAACGGACTGCCATAGTACAGATAAACACTTTGAAGCGGACTTTTCAGATTTATCGGATTGTAAAAGCACATGCTTATGACTGCATTGATGCCATACAACAGCAAGGTGATAAGCACGACCGCCATAATCATCACAAATGACTTTGACGCCATAAGCTGCCTTCTGCCCCTTGCAGTTGTTCTAAGCAATGCAAGCTGGTTCTCGCTTTTTTCATAAAAAACAAGGTTGAGCGCAATGATAAAAAGCATAATCACAGCCACATAGTCGGTAAGCTCATTGTCTGTAATATTCAAAAGTCCCGATGCATCAATAACCTCAGGCACTGTACCTTTAAGCTTACCGTAGACTCTGCTCGTTTTAGCAGCATTTTTCTCTGCAAAGCCTCCATTGCCGGAAAACTTATTCATAATCGAAATCTCGTCAGCCTTTTCATTGACAGAGTCCAGATACTCATCATAAGAAAGACATGCTCCTACTTCCTTGTATACCCTGCTGCACAGACTAATCCTGCCGTAAGCTTCTGCCGTCATCTGCCTTTGTTCAATTTCCGGCAAAACCTCCTCACGGCTGTAATTGCTTATTTCGCCATACAGCGCGCTGTAGTCCTTACCTGTATACCCATCATCATTTACGGTATTCATGGTATACAGTCCAAGAACAGGATTCAGAACAAGCAAAAACAAAAGAATAAGCACTGTTCTTTTAGTCAATAGTTTACATATTTCGTTTTTTACTATATCCATTTTCAGTCCCCATTAAGATACAAATACAAGTCCTCAAGATTTGGACGCACAGCCTCCTTCTGCCATCTGCCATCATACGAATCGGCAATAATGCGGGCTATGACACCGTCTGCATCCCTTGAAATATTGCTCACCTTATATCCGGTGTTCACCTCATCTATCTCATTATCCGATAAAAAAATATTCCATACCTTTCCATCCAGCTCCTGAAGCAGCTTTGACGGAGAACCACTCCTTATTATTTTACCGTTGCTTAACATAACTATCTCTTTGGCGATAAACTCAACATCCGTAACCACATGAGTCGCAATAATAACAATCTTGTCCTTTGCAACCTCTGATATCAGATTGCGGATTCTGATTCTCTCCTTTGGGTCAAGCCCTGCCGTTGGCTCATCCAGTATAAGTATGCCGGGATTGCCTATGAGTGCCTGTGCTATCAGTGCTCTCTGCTTCATTCCGCCCGAAAAAGCTCCAAGCTTCTTTCCAAGAACATCATCAAGCTTTACCATGCGCACATAGTGATCTATATCTTCCCCGGCTTCACTCTTTTTTAATCCTTTCAGGGATGCCATAAAGTAAAGAAAACGCCTAAGACTAAGCTCCGGATAAATATTCTGCTGCTGTGGCATATATCCGAGAAGCTTCCTGTATTCACTTCCAAGCTCGTCTATGCCCCTTCCGTCAAGCAGCACACGGCCTTTTGATGGAGTCAGATTGTCAGAAATGAGATTCATCATAGTTGATTTACCGGCTCCATTAGGTCCCAAAAGCCCATATATGCCGGGTGTAAATGAAAAAGACACATCATCCAGCGCAGTTTTATCCTTATAAACTTTTGTAAGCCCCTCCAATTCAAGTGTCATTGTTTATATTCCTCCCACTGGTTTCTTACACTGTCAAGATAGCTGTCCATTCCATCTGCTGTAAGCTTTTCCTTTGCACCTTCTATACTCTCCTCAACCGACTTACCATTTAAGCCATTCATGAAATCCGAAAGATCATTTGAGATATTGTTCAAATTCTCCGTATCAGGCTCAAAACCGATAAACGGAGATACTCCGGCATTGTCATAAAGGGCAAAAAACTCATCTTTTCGATTTTCCATGTATCTTTCACCTGTTACCGGATATACATTTATAAACAGATCCAGACAAAGCTTACTTAAATAGTCATCCTCCAGATCAGTACCATCCGTATTGCATGCAACACCGTCTACGACCTTGTAATCCGTGCCTTCCTGTCCATACAGGAGAATATCTGCGTACTTTCCGTTTCCATATAACAGACCTAAAAACTCTACCACAGCATCGACATCCTTAGTGTTTTTCGCTATACCAATGGATGCGTTTACCCTTGATGTCAGATAATGCTCTACTGTTTTTACCGCTATATTATCTTTTTGGAAATTCTCGTCTATCTCTCCGGAACACAAAGCTACAACAAAATTGCCGGACTTAACATTTTGTAATATTTCCTCATTATTTAATCCGATATTATTAAGGTATGTTATCTCACCGGTCTCATCGTCCTTCAGGTATCCGTCTTTTTTCATCTTATCGAGCCCCTTAAGATATTCCGTAAACTTTTGCGATTCCAGTGGATTTTCGACTGACATCGTATCATAATCGAAGCAAAGTCCGTTTCTTATCTCACAGCCGATCATATCTCCAAATACATATTCGTTTATGAGATATTGAAATCCCGGAGCTTTGCTGTTATCCCACTCTGAAGCCTTGAGTATCTGATAAATTCCATCTATGCTTCCATCCCACGAATTTATGACATCATCTGAGATATAATCCCTGTTAAATGCAGCATAAACTCCATTATCATCTGCAAGTGCCGATGGTATGGAATAAATATGTCCGTCACATTTTGCCATCTCCCAAAGATTCTTTGGGAAAGCATCATAAAGTGTCTTTCCCTGATCTTTCGACAAAACATCATCGAGATTTAAGACAAGATCCGAACTTATAAGGTCATATACCGGATTATTTCCATTCTCATCGCCTAAACCTAAAAATGCAACATCTGTTTCCCCGGCAGCAAAGGCACTTTCAAGCTTCTGGCTGTATTCATCATACTCCAGATATTTTATATTCAGCTCATAGTTGTAGCCATCACTCATAAGTGCAGCATTAAACTGCTTAAGGTTATTCTCATCAATCCTGCAAATATCGGGTACAGCAAATGTTATGACCTTTGTATCCGACTTTTTGACTGTTGTCTCGGTCTGTCCCTCTTTAAGTTTTCCTGAATCGCCTGCTTTTTTATTAATACATACCGCTGCTACTGCCGCCACGATCAGGGCAATCACTACAACTGCTATTAAAACACCCTTTTTCTTATTCTTCATTATAGCACCTCAATTTTCTCGGATTAAAATTGCCTTTATTCAGATTATCAAGACTTATAACTCCAAGTGAAAATTCGCCTTCATCATCAGTATAGTTGACATATACCGACTGACCGCATATGTTTTCAATACCAAATGCCTTTTCAATAGACAGCTTCATCAGTTCTTCACTCTTATCATCCTTCAAGCGGTAATATGTCACTTCATCACTGTTTTCTTCAGAAAGGGCATAATATAGAAAATCTCCGCTCTTTTTTAATGGTCCATATTGTGTTTTTCCATCCGCATCTATCGGAAGCTGTCTTGTCTGTCTGCTTTCGGTGTCAAACACAAAATATCCATCCTTTGACGAATAATAACCATCGCCATCTAACAGCCTAAGATTGTTAATATGGTCTATTTCCGTCAGACATGTTGTCTTTTCATCTGCTATATCATATTGATATATTCCATTAAGCATATTATCGTAGGCAAAAGACTCTGCATCAGCTGTCGCCCCCTCCTCTATCATCAGCTCTGTAACATCATCTCCAAACCGCACAGTCGAATAGTACACTGCACCGTCTTCATAATATATGCCCATAATATTTGCCTGTTCGCTTGTTATCTTATCACTCATATACACCTTGTAATTATCAAGATCTATAACAAAAATACCGGCTTCAGGCTTATCATCATTTATAATCTGTCCTTCATCATTAAGCTCCACCCTGTTGCTGTAAGCTCCTATAACATAATTATCCCTGTACAAAACAGCCCTAACATTCTGAACATTCTCTAATTTAGCTGTTTTTTTTCGATTCTCACCATTAGAATCCATCACATACAGATACTGTATTGTCATGTCTTCATCTGACATATTTCCTATAAAATAGAGATGATCATTGTAAATTACCGCTCCAGCTTTTGACAATCCATAAAAAGCTGCAGGGCATGAAGGATTCTGATTTGTGCGTGAGTATCCTTCATGTGTGCAGTTTGGCTTGTCACAATAGACAATATCCTTACCGGATGCTGTATCAATAAGATGCAATATTCCCGAGTCATCAAAATAGAATACATTATCCTCAGAGTAGTTATATTCCGGATCTACATTGGAATATGTGTACATTGTATTGGATGTACTGCGGTTTCTATTCTTTATTATAAAAACCGCAGCCACAATACAGATGATAAGTATGAAGATGATTGATGCGATTAATATGCGTTTTTTCTTCATACTACCTTTTCCCCCCCCAAAAAAAAAATATATATTAATTAACATGTTGCTGATGTCTTTGTACTCCATATTTGACCAAAAGCTGAAACTTTATGTGAGCTTACTATCTTAACACTATGACAATTACTTGGAGCTGAAAACTCAACTGAACAATGACTATAATGTGCATTATTCTTTGTATATGTCCCTGTAGCCAGAGTATTAACATCTACATAACTGTAAGTAGATGATACACTAACAGATCCATTATAATCATATGATGTAGAGGCACTCGCCTTTTGTTGACGAATAGTTGATGAAGCTCTAGTTGTATATCCATTGATAGCACCTGTAGCCGCAAACACTGATATACTCATGCCTAAAGTCATTACTAACGTTAATGCTAATGCTAAAACTAATTTTTTAAAATTCGCTTTTGTGATTTTGTTCATATTTTTTCCTCATCCTTTTCTTTTAATAATATTACTAAATTATACTGATAAAATCAATATACCGCTGTTGAATTTGAAGACCATGTCTGACCATATGCAGAAACTTTATGTGAACTTCTTATTCTAACACTATGGCAATTATATGGTGCTGAAAAATTAATTTCAACTGACGTATAATAGCCTTTACTTTTAGTACTACTACCTGTCGCAAGCGTATATGTGTTAACATAACTATAGGTTGAGTCTACCGAAATAGAACCTGTCCTTTTTTCATATGTTGTTGATGCGCTTGCTGTTGTACGAGTTATATGAGATGAGCCAGTAATAGCGTATCCATTAATGGCACCTGTAGCTGCAAATACTGATATACTCATACCTAGAGTCATTACTAAATGTTAAAGTGAGTACTAAAACCAATTTCTTAAAATTCGCTTTTGTGATTTTGTTCATATTTTTTCTCCTTCTTCTTTGATATAATTAATTATATGTTTCTATTATTTGTTACCTGAAATCTTCCTTTTTCAGGTCTTTTAGGTTGATATAAAATACAAGCGCAAAATGAATGGGTTTCATTATCTCTTTTTATCTCGAAAATAACTACTTTTTTGACAAGTTCTAATGTTAGTCTTTTCAAACTATTCATTTTCAAATTTCACCTCCTGTTTAATAATTTTTGCCAACCCCAAAAGTAATGCGCATAATATAATAGAAGCAGACATATAACAAACACATAACCTACATACATCAAGCACAATAAGCAATACTATTATAATACTTTCTATTGCTAAAATACATCTAGCAGCCTTCTTTGACTCGTTAACTTCAACATAATCCAATGCCAAATTAGGATGATTTACTACCCCTATAAAACTTATTACTAATATAGAGCATATAACCAGCAAATAAATAACCATCATGTAACGAGCTGATATTAAACACATATGAATAACAACTATACTAATAATTATTGTTTCTATATAACAATGCAAAAATGAACTTGCATGATATCCACCAGTCCTTTTCCTTAATAATAGAAAAAAGAATAAAAATAACATCATTTGAACAGTCTGTTTAAAAATCCCACCAACAAATAGTACTGATATAATAGTAATCCATTTTTCTATAATCATAGCTATACTATATGTGAAATATTCTTTCATCTCTATATTCAATAAATTTTCTTTTTCCATTTGTTCCACTATAGCATTAACTATATTTTTCAC
>PPYF01030131.1_pt1 | contig 10805 bp, 10 predicted proteins | sample 1559871 | NCBI WGS metagenome assembly PPYF01 (sample SAMN08240021, study PRJNA423297) | Human gut metagenome, whole genome shotgun sequencing project.
AGTATTATCTGCGCTTTTGGCTTGGCATCTGCCGCACCTCGCTCGCCGTATCGGCACTTAGAATTATGCGGTATTGCTCAAAGACAGGTGGCGGTGCGCGAAATAGGCACCGCCGCGGCATGAACCCGAAACAGCAAAAAGAGGAGTGTGAACCCCCATGGATATAATGGAATTTTTGAAAACCCGCCGCACCTACCGCCGCTTTGAACAAAAGCCGGTGGAACCTGCCATTGCCCGGGAAATTATGGAGGCCGCCCGCATTGCCAGCTGCGGTGCCAACCGCCAGACGCTGAAATATGTGCTGGTGCAAAGCCCGGAGATGGTTGCCAAAATGCAGCCGCTGGTGCACTGGGCTGCTTACCTGCCGCCGGAGCAGGGCCAGCCCAAACCGGATGAGACCCCGGTACTGTTTGTGGCTGTCTGCCAGGATGAAAGCCTGCCCGGCTGCAATGATACCGATACCGGACTTGCCCTTGCCAACATGACGGACGCCGCCTGGGCGCACGGTGTGGGTAGCTGCATCATGGGGGCGATCGACCGCCCCGCCATCAAGGAGCTGCTGGGCCTGGGCGAAAATCTGCGCCTGCACAGCGTGGTGGCGTTCGGCTACCCCACCCATAAAAGCCACCTGGTTGCCATGCAGAACGGCAATGTAAAGTATTACCTGGACGATGCCCGCGATTACTGCGTGCCCAAACGCCCGATGGAAGAAATTTTGCTCAAGACCCTTTGATTTTGATATAAAATAAACCGCCCGTGCGCTCCCCATAAACGGAACGCACGGGCGTTGGTTTTGCTCTTATTTTGCTTATCGCTTAATAGGCCATGATGTCCTTTACACTGCCGGACATGGAGAACAGCTTGGCGGACAGGTGGTCCAGGTAGATAATACCCAGCTTCAGGCCGGTTTCCTCGTTGTACATATCGGCCAGCTGCGGCATAATCTTGAATGCGGCGGCCTGTGCTTCAGGGGTATTGTCAAAGTTGGCAGTACCCTGCACGCGCAAAAACTCGCCCTTTTCGTTGCAGGCGCAGATTTCCAGGTTGGTGTTGTCCAACAGCTGCTTGTATGCGGCCTTGTGCTTGCCGATGCCCAGGCACAGGTGGTCCTTGTACCACATGGCAAAGCCCAGCGGGCGCACGCGCGGCAGATAGCCATCCACCGTGGCAAGATAAAAGGTCGGGTTGTCCTTCAAAAACTGCATAATTTCTTCGCTTGGGGTCATGGTTGCTCCTCCAATCATCCGCGTGTTATCAGGTTCGGCTGCGTGGCAGCCGGGTAATCATTACAGGGTTTTCAGTGCGGCCACAATGCGGGCGGCTGCTTCCTTGGTCTTGGCGGCATCGCCAAATGCGGTCAGGCGGAAATACCCCTTGCCGCACTCGCCAAAGCCCTCGCCGGGGGTGCCAACAACATTGGCGGTCTCCAGCAGCCAGTCAAAAAACTCCCAGCTGCCCATGTTGTTGGGGCAGCGCAGCCAGATGTACGGGCTGTTCTTGCCGCCGCAGTACCACACACCGGCTTCGTCCAGTGCTGCTGCAATCACGGCAGCGTTCTGACGGTAGTAGTCCAGGTTGTGCTGGATCTCTTTCATGCCTTCCTCGGTGAACACGGCCTCGGCGCCGCGCTGCACCACATAGGCAACGCCGTTGAACTTGGTGGTCTGGCGGCGCAGCCACATCTTGTTCAGGCTCTGGCCGTCAGAGACAATGGCCTGCGGCACAACGGTGTAGCCGCAGCGGGTGCCGGTAAAGCCTGCGATCTTGGAGAAGCTGCAAACCTCAACGGCGCAATCCTTAGCGCCCTCAACTTCATAAATGCTGCGGGCCAGACCCGGTTCGCTGACAAAGCATTCATAGGCGGCGTCAAACAGGATCAGGGCGTTGTTGGCTTTGGCCCAGCGCACCCACTCTTTCAGCTGGTCCACGGTGTAGGTGGCGCCGGTGGGGTTGTTGGGGCTGCACAGGTACACAATGTCGGCATGAACATTGTCGTCCGGCATCGGCAAAAAGTTATTCTCGGCGCTGGCGGACATGTACAGGATCTTGCGCCCGGCCATCACGTTGTCATCCACATAAACGGGGTAAACGGGGTCCGGAACCAGCACGGTATTGTCCACATCAAACAGATCCAGCAGGTTGCCCAGGTCGCTCTTGGCGCCGTCGGATACAAAGATTTCGGCCATGTCCAGCTCCACGCCGTGGCCGGCATAGTATTTCTGGATAGCGGAACGCAGGAATTCATAGCCCTGCTCGCTGGGGATATAGCCGTGGAAAGTCTCTTTCTTGCCCTGCTCCTCAACGGCTTTCAGCATGGCGTCGGTCACGCTTTTGGCCAGCGGCAGCGTTACATCGCCAATACCCAGGCGGATGATATCCTTATCCGGGTTAGCTTTCTGGTAAGCAGCAACCTTGTGCGCAATGGTGCTGAAAAGATAGCTTTCGTTCAGCTCGGAATAATGCTTGTTCAGTTTCATCTTTCGCTCCCTCTGCATTTTAACATGGTGGTTAGGAATATTTAATACTATGGAATGTATGTCTGTATGGTACCATAAAACGCCGCCATATTCAAGAAAAACCGCGAAAATCTACCCCTTATGATAAACAGTATTTTCGCCAGATTTCTTTGATTTTATATGGCTTCATATGGTTCAGTGTGTTACCGTCAACCTCGCCATACCTCCAATTTCTAATTTGAGAAAACTCCTAACTCCTAAGGCAATACCGCATAATTCTAAGTGCCGATACGGCGAGCGAGGTGCGGCAGATGCTAAGCCAAAAGCGCAGATAACACACGCCGCGCAGCACCAAAGCGGCCACCGTGGCGCAGGAGCCGGTGCCGCAGGCGAACGTCTCGCCGCTGCCGCGCTCCCAAACCCGCATCACTACGCTGGTGGGGCTTTCGATATAAACAAACTCGGTGTTGACCCCTTCGGGGAACGCCGGGTGGTGCTCAAACTCCGGGCCGATGGCAGCCAGCGCATGGCCGGTGGGCAAGGTGTCGCAATCCGGCCATTCAATGATGCAGTGCGGGTTGCCGGTGCTGATGCAGGCGGCATCCCAGGTTTTGCCCGCTGCCGTCAGCGGGGTGTGAACCAGCGGCCCAGCCCCCAACCCAACGGCGGGCAGGGTGTCCGCCATCGCAGAAAAATGTCCCATTTCGGCCTGCCACAGCCCTTCACCTTTGCGGCGCAGCGTTTTACGGCCCGCCATCAGGGTGTCGATCTCGATCACATCCTTCGGCACGCCGTGCGTGTACAAAAACTGCGCCACACAGCGCACCCCGTTGCCGCACATTTTGCCCTCGGAGCCATCTGCGTTGAACATCCGCATGGTGGCGTCGCCGTCCGCCGTCAGCGGCGGGCAGATGCAGATAATGCCGTCCGCCCCAATGGAAAAATGCCGGCGGGAAAGTTTTTGGCTCCAGGCGGCAATCTCCGCAGGCAGGCCGGTTTCGCGGCAGTCAAGATAGATATAGTCGTTGCCGCAGCCGTGCATTTTGGTAAAGTGCAGTTGCATAAAGTGCCTCCTTGTTGTGCGGTGTGGAAAAAATCAAATAAAAGAATAAAGAAAAAAGAATAATGGTTGTGTGATGCCCATGGCGTCACATTTTAATCAGGCCAACCACTCCGGCAAAAGCATTCTAGCCAGAGCAGCCCACCTGTTTTATTCGCGCCGCCGCGGTGCGGCGCACCAACATGATTCTTTATTCATTATTATTCATTGGCAACACCGCACAATTCCCGCCTGACGGCTTAAGCACCGCTCCGGCGGCTGCGGCACGGCATCTGCGTTGCCAAAATGGCACTTAGAATTGTGCGGTATTGCCCATTACTTCTAATCCTATATTATAGCATCCCGCTGCACCGGCGTACAGGGATGTGAAAGCTCCCGGATAAAAAAGTTGCCGGGAAACTTGACAAGGCTGTGCAGATACGATATAAAAGTACTATGACATTCTGTATATGTGTGCCCTGCGTGCTGATACCGGCATGGCAGAAATACGATATTGATACGGGTAAGGAGTAAAAGCTATGGAATCCGAAGTTTTTGAGCGCATCCGCGATTATCTGGCTGACCAGCTTGACATCGAGGCTGAAAAAATCACCCCCGAAAGCGATATTATCAATGATTTTGGCGCAGACAGCCTGGATGTGATCGATATGATCACTACCCTGTCTGACGAGTTCGGGGTCGAGATCCCGGACGAGGAGATCGAAAATTTCCACACCGTGGGCGATGTGGTTGCCTATGTGGAAGAGCATATGCAGTAATGCGGCATGGCAGCATGCAGTTTTGTAAGAAAGTGTGAGGGGAACCAATGGCAAACGATAAGAAAAAAATGGTCGAAGCAATCACCGCGCAGGAAGTTGATTTCGCGCAGTGGTATACGGATATCTGCACCAAGGCAGAGCTGGTTGAATATTCCAGCGTCAAGGGCTTTGTTGTGCTGCGCCCCTATGGCTATGCAATCTGGGAGAACATCCAGAAAATTCTGGATGGCCGCTTTAAGGCAACCGGCCACGAAAACGTGGCCATGCCTGTGCTGATCCCCGAAAGCCTGCTGAAAAAGGAGGGCGAGCTGGTAAACGGCTTTGCCCCCGAAGTTGCCTGGGTCACTGCAGGCGGTTCTGACCCGCTGGAAGAGCGCCTTGCTGTGCGCCCCACCAGCGAAACGATGTTCTGCGACCATTTCAGCCATGTGCTGCATTCTTACCGTGACCTGCCTATGCTGTACAATCAGTGGTGCAGCGTGGTTCGCTGGGAAAAATCCACCCGCCCGTTCCTGCGCACCCGTGAGTTCTGGTGGCAGGAAGGCCACACCATCCACGAGACTGCTGAGGAGGCCAAGGCTGAGACCGAGCAGCAGCTGAACTGCTATGCCGACTTTGCCGAGCATGATCTGTGCATCCCCGTACTGAAAGGCCGCAAGACCGATAAGGAAAAGTTTGCCGGTGCCGAGGCTACCTACACCATCGAAGCCATGATGAAGGACGGCAAAGCCCTGCAGAGCGGCACCAGCCACTATTTTGGCGATAAGTTCAGCCGCGCCTATGACGTTACCTTTACCGGCCGCGACAACACCCTGCAGTACCCCTTCCAAACCAGCTGGGGCGCTTCTACTCGTTTGATCGGCGCTATCATCATGACCCACGGCGATGACGACGGTCTGATCCTGCCCCCGGCCATTGCCCCGGTGCAGGTGGTCATCGTTCCCGTTGCCGCCCACAAACCCGGCGTACTGGACAAATGCCGCGAACTGGCTGCCGAAATCGGTAAGTATGCCCGCGTGAAGCTGGACGATTCCGACAAGCAGCCCGGCTGGAAGTTTGCCCAGTGGGAAATGAAGGGCGTGCCTGTTCGCCTGGAAGTCGGCCCCCGCGATATCGAGAACGGCCAGTGCGTGCTGGTCCGCCGCGATACCCGCGAAAAGCAGTTTGTGAAGTTTGAAGATCTGGCCACCGCAATTCCCGCCGCAATGGAAGCTCTGGCCAAGGATCTGTATGACCGCGCTTTGCAGAACCGCGAAAACCGCACCTGGAGCGCCACCACCATGGACGAAGTGAAAAAGATCGTGTCCGAAAAGACCGGCTTTGTCAAAACCATGTGGTGCGGTGACTTGGCCTGTGAGGAAGCCATGAAGACCGAAGCAGGGCTTTCCAGCCGCTGCATGCCGTTCGAGCAGGAACACCTGTCCGACGTATGCCCGGTCTGCGGCAAGCCCGCCAAGAGCATGGTCGTCTGGGGCATCGCATACTAAGCCAATCCCGGCAGTGCTGTTTTATGCGGCACTGCCGGTTTTTGTATGGGGAAACGGGTGTTTTTTGGGAAACTCAGGGTATATATAGGGCACCGCTGTTGTGCCACGATCGGTGTGTGGCTATTTTTGATTTTTGTTGCCCATTACAAAATAGTCCGTAGGGAACGGTCTATCTCTGGCCTAAGAGCCGGGATTAAAATCCCGGTTGACCTCCGAAACGCGCCTGCGGGCGCAGTGACCGTTCCGGGACTTTGTGAGAGATGTCTTTGTGATTTTGGTATCAATCCGAAGATATGCGTTGGCTTGCCTTAAGGGTGACTCCCCGCGGGGTGGGGAGATGTCGCGAAGCGACAGAGGGGACCGGGCGCTGTTTGCGCGCTGTCCGCGCAGCGGACGGAAGGGTGATTCCCTGTGTAGAGCCTAAAATATATGCTATGTTCCAGCTTTCCGGCGGCCAGAGGGCTGGCCGCCCTACCGCGCAATAAATGGCAAATGTCCGGTAATTTTCATACCAGTCCGGGGCGTCGAGGACGCCACCCCCCAACTTCTAACTAAAAAACTATGCTTCTTCTCCCTACATTGCTGCTCTATGCTCTGGGCTTGCTGCTGACTGGTATCGGCAGCAGGCTGGCTTCGCGCTGCGCAACGTGGTGCGGGGCGCTGTGCGGGCTGCCTATGTGGATGGTGGGCGGCACGCTGGTGGCGGTGTGTACGGCGCTGCCGCAGCTGGTGCTGGCGTTTCTGGCGGCAGGTATGTCCGTTACTGCGCTGGCCGTTGGTACGGCTCTGGCGGGCGCTGTCACCCAGCTGGGGCTGGTACTGGCGCTTTGCCTGCTGCGCTGTAATGTCACGGTGGACCGCGGCGAGCTGCTGCGCAAATGTGCCCTGCTGCTGGTGGCCTGCGGCGTGGTGGCCCTGTTTGTGCGGGACGGCACCCTGAGCTATACCGGTACCGGCCTGCTGATGGGCCTGTTTGTTCTGTTTGTCATGCAGAGCATCGCCTACCAGTACCGCTTTGCGTTCCGGGAGGGGCTGGAGCTTATCACTGTCCAGAAGGAAAAAGGCGAAAAGCCCCCGCCGGAAGACCCATCCGGGCGGACCGTTCTGTTCCCGGCTATGAGCATCCGCACCAGCCTGCGCAACCTGGCCGGGGTGGTGGGCGGCATGGCAGTGCTCTGCGTGGGAGCGTGGGCCCTGCTGAACAGCGCCGTGGCGCTGGCCAACCTGACTGGCACCATTCAGGCCCAGTGGGCGGCAACCCTGATTTCCTTTGGCCTCTGTCTGCCCCTGCTGGTGGAAGTGTTCGACCATCCCCTTGGCTCTGCCTGGAAGCGATTTGCGGAAAAATGCCGCATCTACCCGCCGCAGGCACTGCCCATGCAGGTGCTGAACAGCGCCATTTTGAGCAGCACGCTGGTGCTGCCTGTTTCCAGCCTGATGTACCGCCGCCGCTTGCCGGTGGGTGAACAGTTCCGCCAGTATGATATCCCGTTCTGCGTTTTGATGGCATTGATCCTGCTGCTGCCGCCGCTGGTCAAAAAGCGGCTTTACCGCTGGCAGGGCAGGGTATGCCTGATACTTTATATTATGTACCTTGCCGCCGTGCTTATCATGCCGCGGGCAGGCGCATAATTCAAAACAAAACCGCCCGGCGGGAACATTGCAGTTCCACGCCGGGCGATATTTTTGTAATGTGTTTATTGGTTGTTGTCTGTATGATACAGAACATCCATCAGGTAGGTCTGGTTGGCAGCCAGGTCCGGTACCAGTACCTGCATGCCGCGGATTACCGCGCCGGTATAGGTGCCCTCTGCCGGGATGCGGTAAGAGTGCTCACTGTCAAAATTCATCTGCAAAGCTTCCATCGCATACCCCAGAATTTCGCCGGAGGTCATGTCGGTGGTCAGCAGTGGCAGAACCTGGTTAATAAAGTTGACGATGGAAACAGCATCCATCTGTTTCACTTTATTGGTGATCGCCATCAGCACAGCACGCTGGCGGTCGGTGCGGGCATAATCGTTGCCCAGGGAGCGGTTGCGTGCATGGATCAGGGCCTGCTCGCCGGTCAGGTGGTTTACCCCTTCATGCAGGTTCCAGTCCGTGCGGAGCTGCTGTGGGTAGGTTACATCTCGCTTTCTGCCGCAGATATAATCTGCCTCGTCCTGGGTCAGTTCTAGGTCAATGCCGCCAATGCTGTCGATCAAGGTCTGGAACTCGCCAAAGTCAACTTCCACATTCCCAGCAATCTCTACACCAAAATTGGTGTTCAGCGTGCTGTCCAGCAGATCCATGCCGCCAAAGGCATAGGCTGCGTTGATGCGGTTGTCGCTGTAGCCGGGAATCTGTACATACAGGTCCCGCATAAAGGAGGTCATGCTGATCTGTTTGGTCTTTTTGTTCAGCGTGACCATGATCATGCTGTCGGACCGCTGGCGGTCCTGGCCTTCGCGGCGGTCCTGGCCAATCAGCAACAGGTTCACAATGTCTTTGTCCTGCATCACGCTGGTGTCGGCCCCGTTCCAGATTACATCCTCCGGGCTCAAGGTATCATCGGCGTTTTCGTCCGATTCAAAGGTCTCTTCCTGTTGGGAGACTGCCTCGGTGGCCGATGCACGCCGGATGCGCCCCAGCATGCCCTGCAAAGCGGCATAGCCAACGAATACCAACAAGAGGAGTGCAATGCCAAGAATCAGCAGTACCCGCCCCCACAGCGGAATAGCCGCCCAGCGCGTGGCAGGCTTTGCGGCCGCTGCGGGCTGTTCCGGCGTTTCAGTCAGGGCCGGAGCAGAAACCTCAGGTGTGCCTTTTATTTTGCTTTCTTCTTCACGTGTAATTTTCATCTTTTTACCGTTATTTTATACTTTTCCTAAAAGTGTTTTATACTTTTCCTAAAAGCGTTTTCCCCAATTACAGTGCTTCGATCATATTTGCCACAATGGCGGTGGCAGTTTTGATGTACTCGCCGATGCTGAACTTTTTCACGACAAGAACTTCATAACCGCTCTCGTCCGCGTTGTCGCTCATGGCGCGCAGGATAACGCAGGGTACGCCGTTGCGGGCGGCAACCTGGCTTACAGCAGCGCCTTCCATCTCCACGCAGTCGGGCTGGCATTTGTCCTCGATAGCCTTTTTGGTGGCGGCATCGCCAACAAAAAGGTCACCGGTGGCAATCTTGCCGGCAATGGCCTTAACACCACAGGCGTTGCAGGCATCCAGTGCAGCTTTGACCAGGGCCGGGTCGCCGTGGTACTCTGCGGTGAACGGTGCGCTCTGGGCAATCATGTCGTTCTGGGCGTCGTGATATACCACGGTTTCGCCCACGCAGACATCACCAATGCCGATCTTGCTGGTCATGTTGCCTGCAATGCCGGAGAAGATGATCTTCTCGGCACCGTACTTGGTAATTAGAACCTGCACGGTGGAAGCGGCGTTTGCCTTGCCCATACCGGCGCAGCACACAACGACCTGGCGGCCGTTCAGCATGCCCTGGTGGTACTCCACCCCGGCGTAAGTTTCTTTGGTCACCTGCTCCAGCTTGGCACACAGCTGGTCAACTTCATCGGGCATAGCGCCCATAATGCCAATGATCATGGTATTGCTCCTTATTTATCAGACGTTGAAGAGGAATTCGATCACATCGCCATCATTCACAACGTATTCCTTGCCCTCGGTGCGCTGCAGGCCCTTGGCCTTAACCGCAGCATAGTCAAAGTTGTTGTCGGCCAGTGCGTCATAGCTGATAACCTGGGCGCGGATAAAGCCGCGCTCAAAGTCAGAATGGATTTTGCCGGCAGCCTGCGGGGCTTTGGTGCCGCGCTTGATGGTCCAGGCGCGGCATTCCTTTTTGCCGTCCGTCAAAAAGCTGATGAGGCCCAGCAGATCATAGCTTGCCTTAATCAGGTTATCCAGGCCGGTGGATTCAATGCCCATCTCGTGCAGGAACGCCAGCTTTTCTTCCTGGCTGGAACCGGCGATATCTTCCTCGGTCTTGGCACAGATGGGGATTGCCTGTGCGTTTTCCTCTTTGGCGCGGGCGGCAACCAACGGATAGTACGGGTTCTCGTCCAACCCGCCCAGCAGGTCATCCTCGCCCACGTTGCAGGCATAAATCACCGGCTTGGCGGAGAGCAGACCCAGTTCTTTGCGAGCAGTGTTCTGGCTGTCGTCATCCGGGTCAAAGGCAAAGGAACGGGCGGGCTTGCCGCCTTCCAGATGAGCGGCAAGCTCTGCCAGCCAGGCAGCTTCGGCAGCAGCGGTCTTATTGCCGGTCTTGGCGGCTTTCTGCTGGCGGCCCAGGCGGTTGCTGACAACTTCCAGGTCGGCCAGGATCAGCTCCAGGTCGATGGCGTCAATATCGCGGATGGGGTCAACGCTTTCCGGCTTGTTCACATCCTCCACAACATGGATGATGTTGTCATCGTCAAAGCAGCGCACCACATGTACAATGGCATCGCACTCGCGGATATGGCCCAGGAACTTGTTTCCCAGACCAGCGCCCTGGCTGGCACCTTTGACCAGACCGGCGATATCCACAAACTCCACAATGGCGGGGGTCTTTTTGTCTGTCTGCCAGATCTCGGCCAGTTTGTCCAGCCGGGCATCAGGAACCGGAACAATGCCGGAGTTCGGCTCAATGGTGCAGAACGGATAGTTGGCTGCCTGAGCATTCTGGGTGCTGGTCAGCGCATTGAACAAAGTGGATTTGCCAACATTGGGCAAACCGACGATACCTAATTTCATTTGTACTCATTCTCCTTAACGGAATATTTTGACTGTCTATCATTATACCCAACCAGCGCACTGCGTGCAAGGGCAGGGCGCGGCCATGCTCATAATTTTGCGCAATTCTACACATTTTACCTGTTTTGACCACCGGTTGTTCTTTATTTTTCCACATTTATGCCTTATAATGTTAAAAGGTCAAATCAAAATACCCCCGTACCGGCCCTGTCCGGCGCGGGAAAACATAGGGCAATACCGCATAATTCTAAGTGCCGATACGGCGAGCGAGGTGCGGCAGATGCTAAGCCAAAAGCGCAGATAA
>PPYF01660895.1_pt1 | contig 10805 bp, 9 predicted proteins | sample 1559871 | NCBI WGS metagenome assembly PPYF01 (sample SAMN08240021, study PRJNA423297) | Human gut metagenome, whole genome shotgun sequencing project.
TATACTAGTAATGGTTCGACGGATGACTTTTATTCTAAAAAATTAGAATACTATGAAGCTCGTATTAAATTATTGGAATCGCGAATAACACCAGGGCAGCTTACAGGTAACCCTACAGAATACAAAGGATATCGTTCTGTTGAAATCTATAGGGGGTAATATGTGGCTAGAATTAATGCAACATATTAAATCTACTATCGACAATAGCGGTGCTGCATTTAATGTCATGCTAGGTGCTATGCGACCACAAGCAGCGAAAGTCGATGAGAATGGCGTTATTATGGTTATTCGTGGGGAAACTACGAGGGGTGATAATTCCATTCAATCTGAATTGGAGCAAGAACTATATATCGAGGTTTGGGGCAGAAATGATAACCCAGATTTAGAAGTAGGCTACGAATTAATAGCTAACTTGGAGGATAGGTTCGAGGCAATTATTAATGATCTACGCAAACGTTGTGGTGAATTAGACGAAACTGCATGTATATTACAGAATACTGGCTATCAGATTATAGATTTAGTATGTACAAGTAAGGTTGGCGACCATGATAGTGTGCGTCCTTTAGTTGGTACGCAATATCGCTTTATGGTTCGCCTTATTGATTTAAAAGAGAAAACTAACGGAGGTATTTTCTAATGGCACCAGCTGCAACACCAAAAAAATTATACAAACCGGCTCAAACCGCAATGCCTACAGCCGGTAAAAATTATCTTATTTATTTAAATGTAGGCACTGACGAAACTACAAATGCTGAATGGCTTATCTTGGGCGGTCAACGTAGTGGCGATGTATCCCGTAAGGCAGACTCTATTGACGCATCTAGTAAAGACAGTGGCGGTTGGAAAGTTACTATTCCGGGCATGAAAGAATGGTCTATCGACCTTGAAACGCTTTTAATGCCAAACGAAGAAAGTTTGCAACTGCTTGAAAAAGCATTCTTAAATGATGAAAAAGTTCATTTAAAATTCGAATACCCAGACAAATCTTACATGACTGGCTATGCATCTATTACAGAATTGTCCTTAAGTACTCCGCATGACGATGTAGCTACTTACAAAGGCACTTTGAACGGTGCAGGTCCATTGTCTGAATTGAAAAAAGCCTAATTAACTATTTTTAAGGAGCGTGCAAAAACATGAAAAAAATTAATTGTGATCTATTCGCTATGGGCGAAACTATCTATTTCAACATTGGTCGTATTGCTGAGTTGGAACAGCTATGGGGTGAGCCTATTTTTAAAGCGGTACAAAGTGGCACAATGACTTTCAATCAGCTTATTACTGCTTTCGTTGTGGGTATGAAACAACACGGCAAAAAGCGTGATTACATCTACTATCAAGACAAATTACAAGAACTCTTTGACGAGGGTTCCGTCCAATATGCTGACCTTGTGCAGTTAATTGTACAAGCACTTATTGGTAGTGGTGTATTCGGTAAAGCTGCATATTACGCATTATTCCCAGATGAGGCTGACGAGCAAGCACGCTCCGAGGTTGAGGCTGAAAACGAAACAAAAAACTAAGAGGGGGCGACACCGCCCCCTCTTTTAAAGTATGGATAACGAAAGCCGAACGCATGGCCTATGGTCCACTCAATCTTAAACCGTGGGAATTCATGAATTTAAGCCCTATGGAATATTACAAACTTGCCGAGGGTTATGAGTTAAGGACAGAGATAGAGGACCGCAGACAAGCGTATTTTGCGTGCCTAATGACAAATGTACATATCGCAGGCAAAAGAAAGCTAACTGTCGAGGATATTATGAAACAATTACATCCAATGACATTGGCTAAACGCAAAAACGAAGAAAAGTTATTCATGGAAGAATTCAGACAAGAGGGAGGTGAGATATAGCATATGGCCGAAAGTCAAATTAATGTCAAAATTGTTGGCTCGTCTAATAGTGCAGAACAAGCACTTGATAGAGTGGCAAGGAAAGCGGAACAGTCGCTAGGTAAAAGCATTTCTAATTCGCTTGATAGCGTAAGAAATAAAGCTCAAAAGGTCTTTGGGGTTGAGATTCCGGGGCTTATGAACGCTGCAAAGTCTGGTGCTGCATTCGCTGGTGCTGCGATGGGCATTGAGGCAGCCGGTAGGGCGTTAAAAGATATGGCCGTTAGTGCAGTTAAGACAACGGACCAATTAACGCAATTAAGGGCTCGTATTGATCTTATCAATGACGGCAGTCAAAGCACCGCCGAAATTATGGATAAGGTATTTTCTGCCGCCAATCGTTCACGTGGTAGCTTTTTAGATATGGCTGATAGCGTGGCAAAACTAAATTTGTTAGCAAAAGACGCTTTCACCTCCAACGATGAGGCCATTTATTTTGTTGAACAACTTAATAAGCAATTTAAAATTGCCGGTGCAGGTGTACAAGAAACTACATCCGCTATGTACCAATTAACACAGGCAATGGCAGCAGGTAAGCTACAGGGCGACGAATTCCGCTCTATCATGGAAAATGCTCCAATGTTGGCACAAAGTATCGCACAAGAAATGGGACTATCTGTAGGGCAATTAAAGGAAATGAGCTCGCAAGGTCTTATTACTGCTGACATTATTAAGAATGCGTTATTTAATAGTGCAGAAGAAACAAACGCAAAATTCGCAGAAATTCCTATGACATTCCAAGATATAGGAACTAAATTGCAGAATGATCTTATTGCTGCGTTCCAACCAGTAATGGAGGAACTAGGCAATATGACAAGTTCCGATGCATTTATGAGCGTGTTAAACGAATTGGCGTTTTCTTTTAAAGTAGTAGCTGCAGCTGCACAAGTATCTATAGCAATTATTAAGGGTGCTTTTAGTGGCCTAAGTGTGGTTATCACCACCATTAAAAATATCGTATCTAGCTTTGTACAGTTGTTTGTAACGTCAATGCCTTTGATTACTGCCGCTATTATTGGCGTGAGTGCTGCGTTTTTAGCACAAAAAGCCATTATAGCAAGTCATAATACAATGCTTGCTTTATTGACTGTTCGCACCACTTTGGTTACTGCTGCAAGTGTAATCTTGGGCGGTGCTATTGGTGCGGTAGGTCTTGCGTTTGGTGCATTTAGGGCTATTGCGATGACTACACAAGCCGTAATTATGGCTATTAGGACTGCGAATATTGCTAGTGCGGTTGCAATGGGTGTGGCAAAGGTTGCTACACTTGCATTGAGTGGTGCTACAGCAATTCTTAACGCAATCATGATGGCAAACCCTATCCCTATATTTGTAGGTGCATTAATGACGCTTGTCGCTGTATTTGGTCTTTCTAGGGCTGCGGCAGGTGGTTTTAGTGAAACGCTAAGCGAAGTATTTTCAACTATCGTGCATACTGCAGTTTGGGGTGTTAATAAGATTATTGAGGCTTTGAACTGGTTAATCGCTAAACTTAATAGCGTAGGTGATAAGGTTGCAAAGTTCTTCGGAGGCACATTTACTGCTATTCAACAAGTAGACACGATTTCCGCTGATACTGCACAAAGTATCGTCAATACTGCCGGTGATATTATGGGGCAAATCACCTCAGGCTTATCCGGTGGAGGTGGCGAACTTGGTGGCGGAGGCGGTGGCGGTGGAGGTGGCGACACTTCCGGTGGTGGCTCCGGTGGCAAAGGCGGTGGAGGTGGTAAAGGTGGCAAGGGTGAAGATTTAGCAAAAGAGGCTAAACAAATTCACGAAAAAATCTTGCAATCTTTCCTAGAAATGCAAGGCAATCAAGTAGAGTTAATCGAACTTCAATACAAAAAGGAGCGAGAAGAACTCGAAAAATCGAAAACCGCTAATGAAAACTATCACGAGGACTTGAAATTACTTGATGAAGTTTATGCAGAAAAGCGTATCAAGGCGAAACAGGAAGAAATGACAAAACTACGTGCCATTGAAACTGGTATTCGTGATATGCAACAAGATTTTGCGTTTAAAACTGCTAGTAAAGACAGTACAGGAAATGTATCTCCTGCCGTGCAGTTGGCAACAGATTATGCAAACGCCATTGATGAAGTCGAGGACCGTTATGCAGATATGGTCGACAAGTTCATGAAAATGGACAAAATGGAGCAACAACATCACATTGATACGTTAAAACAACGAGGTGTTGAATTCGAAATGAGTGCTGACGGACAAATTTCCTATGAAAAAATGAAAAATGAGGAATTGTTAGCACTGCAAGACGAATATGCTAAAAAGTCTTTACAACAACATATTGAACTTGTTAACGAGAAACATGCTATTGATGAGGCTATGCGAACTCAGAACTTCGAGGAGTTACAAGCTGCATTAAGTGATGAATATATCGCTGAGCAACAACATTACGACCTCATGAAAGGCTTACTCGAAGAATGGAAACAATCCGTATTCGATGCTCATTGGAATGGACAACAAGTTATGTTTGACGCTGCACAAGCCGGTTTAGATAGTTTTCAAAATTCTATCTCAGGGCTTATTCAAGGCACAACAACTCTTATGCAAACGTTCCAAAATCTTGGCAAAGCCATTCTTAAAACTATCGCCGATAGTGTGGCTCAATGGATAGCCGGACAAATTAAACAAGCCGTGTTCGGTAAAATGATAGCAGCTCAACAGGCTGCAACTGGTAATGCTGCAGCTAACGCTCAATATCCGGCATGGGCGGCATTGGCTCAACAAGTATCTATGGCTACATTCGGTGCTAGTGCTGCGGCTGGTATGGCTGCATGGTCTGCTAATACTACCGCCGGTGCTACATTATCCCTTGCTAATGGTGCAACAAGTTTTGCATCTTTAGGATCCGCAAAATTAGACTTACCTAAAATGGCAAACGGTGGTGTGGCCTATGGCTCAACTTATGCTGAGATTGGCGAGGGTAAGTATAAAGAGGCCGTATTACCTCTAAGCGAAAGCACATACGACGAAATGGGTGCAGGCATAGCACGTGCCGGTGGTGGTGCTACTGGTGGCATTACGTTCAACGTATCTGCTATGGACGCCAATTCGTTTGGCGACTGGTTAGAAAATTCGGCAGGTCGTTCTTTACGACAATTTTTAGTTAATCAAAATAGGGAATTTGTGGCTACGGAGGGGACATGGTAATGGCAGATTTATTGAAATTTCCGGACATTAGAACCCTTGCGTGGAAGTCTACAAAAGCTCAAAAATGGGACACTAAGATTAAACGTACAGGGAGCGGTCGAGTACGAACTATGACAACTTGGCAATATCCTCAATATACCATTACAACAGAATTTGCAGTACTAAGCCCAGAAGAACATAAGCGTCTAATGGGCTTTTATGCATCTGTAAAGGGTGGTACTGTTCCATTCTTATGGTTAGATCCCGAGGACCATGAGGAGAAAGGCGTAAGGCTTGGAACTGGTGCACAATCTGAATGGCAAGCAGTTCGCTTATATGGTGATTTTAGGGAACCAGTAGCACATATTGAGAACCTAAAATTATACGCTAATGGTACGGAAGTTAATGCCGTATCAGATAAAGGCGTTATAAGATTGGCTGCAGGTGTTAGGGTATCTCCGACCGCTATTATTACTGCTGACTACACTTACTATTGGAAAGTTATGTTCAGTGGTGATTATACAGACGAGGCCGTTTTTAAAGACGTATTTAAGTCTAAATCGTTTAAATTGGTTACAGTGAGGTGATTATAAATGAAACAAGTTAGCGAGGCTTTAAGCGTTCATTTAAGCAACTCACAGACATTTGTATCTTGCGACTTGTATGAGTTAAGGCTCAAAAGTGGCATTTCTTACTACTGGGCCGATACTGACATTGATGTTAGTTATGGCGGAAACACATACAAGGGCGATGGGCCAATTATTGTGCGTGAAAAGATTTCTACAACCAGTACAGTTAGCGTTGATAAGTTGAACGTTACAATAACTGCTAATCAGTCCGACCAAATTGGTGGCGTTCCTGTTCTGACTGTTGCTCATAATGGTGGCTTAGACGGTGCAACGTTAAATTTGAGGCGTGCATTCTTTGACGATAAAGGGAATGTAATCGAATGTATTGATTTATTCAAGGGTATTTGTGAGGTTAGTCAGGGCGGTGGCTTTGCATTAAAAATAAATGCAAAATCTGTAGTCCAAAGGCTTAATATTGAATATCCGAATAGACGATACTATCCGCAATGCCCTTATTCTGTATATTCAAAAGAATGTGGCGTTGATATTACTAAATATCGTAAGCGTGTTACTGTTGCAGCTGTTATAGGTAATAACAATGTACAAGTCGATACTTCGTTTGAAAACGGCTTTTATACTGCCGGTGGCATGGAATGGATAAGCGGACCACTAGCAGGTCAAGCAACTCAAATTATGGATAGTGCTACGAACTCAATCGTTTATATGAGTGCTACGAATACAACGCCTAATGTAGGCGATGTGGCATATATCTATCCGGGGTGCGATAAAACGCCTGCAACTTGCAAGGCTAAGTTCAATAATTTTAGTAGGAACAGGGCAACGCCTTATGTTCCATTAAAGGAGACGATACGATGAAATTGACAACAGGTGAAATGATTGCCGATGCTGCAAAAAAGTGGATAGGCACACCGTATCAAAACAATACTATGGTTCATGGTGTTGGCGTCGATTGCTCCTATTTGTTAGTTGCTGCAGTAGTTGATAGTGGCCTAATGAAACGTGATGAGCTAGAAATAGAGAATTATTCGAATGAGTGGCATCTACATCGTAGCGAAGAAAAGTACCTAAAGTACGTTCAAAAAGTAGCTGACGAGGTTCCTATTGATGATATTCGCATCGGTGATTTTCTACTATACCAATATGGGCGTTGCATTTCTCATGGTGCAATCTATGTTGGCAATAATTTAGTTGTACATGCGTTTGTTGATCTAGGCGTTATCTATTCATCTATTGACGATGTATTATTCTATGACGCAAAGGGCAAAAGTCGCTTACGTGCGGTTTACAGATTTAGGAAAGGGGGTAAATAATGGGTTTTCTATTTCGAGGACGGAATACGACTAATCGTGCTGATATGATTTCCGACTTCATGATAAATACCGCCTCTTATGGTGAAGTAGTTCCAGAAGTACTTGGCACTACACGATTAAGTGGCAATATTATTTATTACGATGATTTTACCCCTCATGAGCACAAAACCACTACACGAACTGGCAAGGGTGGTGGCTCAAAGCATACTGAAATAACCTATACATATACAGTGGCATGTGCTATTGGCTTATGTGAGGGCCCTATTCAGGGCATAGGCAAAGTCTGGCGAGATAAGGAAGTATACGACTATCCGAATGAAAAGATTGAGCTTACTGCCTATAAAGGTGATTACGGACAAGCTCCGTGGCCTTATGTAATCTCTAAGCATCCGGAAAAGGCATTGCCTTATAGTGGCTTGGCTTATATGGCAGGCGTAGTTGATTTAGGCGAACGAGGAAGTTTACCGCAATACAACTTTGAAATAAAAGGCAAGCTCCTAGAAACTGGCGACGGTGTAGACGTCAACCCAGCCGATTATATTGTGCACGTGTTAAAGTCCATAGGCATTGACGATGTTAATATTGACGGCTTAGAACACTACAGGGAATATTGCAAGGCAGCTGATATTCTTATCAGTACACCTCCAGATAGTAGAAGTTCAAAAGCTCAAACTGTAATTAACGATATAGCTGAAATTACAAATAGCCTTGTCTTTTGGTCTACAGACCGGCTTAAAATTGTACCGTTAGCCGATAAACCTATTGGCACATGGAGTCCATACAATCAAATTCAATATAACTTAAATGCTGATGATCTTATTCCGGCTAGCGATGGACAGTTAGTCGTGTATAAAAGAAAGGACAGCTCAGAAAGTTATAACCAAGCGACTGTTGAATTTATTAATCGTGCGAACGGTTACGAGAAAGAGACAGTCGCTTTTGAGATTGTAGCCGATGTACAAAAGAATGGTTTAAAGCCTGCCTCTAAGAAGTCTGCACATTATCTGTATACTAAGGCGAGGGCTCAATACTATGCCGAGCAATTAGCCATGAAACGCTTGTATGCTAAAAATCAGTATACGTTTAGGCTTGATTGGGCGTTCTGTAGGTTAGAACCGGGTGACCTTGTTACTCTTACCGACGAATTATGTGGCCTAAATAAACAGATAGTCGTTATAACTTCTGTATCTGAGGCAGCTGACGGACAGTTAGAAATAACTGCAGAGGGTAAACCGCCCGGCACGTATGCTCCGGCTAAATACAACGTGCATGAGAACGAGCGACCTTTTATTGATTACAATCAAGCTGCACCAAGCGTAAATGATGTGGCGATATTCCAAACCGTTGGCGATGTTGGGGGTAATCAGATATTCGTTGGGGTTAATGCTCCGAGCGGTTGGGGTGGTTGCTCCGTATGGGTATCTGATAATGGCGAAAACTATCGACGTATAGGATCTATCACGCAACAAGCTAGAATGGGCAAATTGAAATACGGCTTTGCTCAAAATGGCAATTTCTGTAACGTTGTACTCAATCAAGGCGTACTGAAAAGCGGAACCCATGTCGATGCTGAACGTGCCAATACCTTATGTTGGATAAATGGCGAGGCGTTGAGCTATGAAACTGTAGAAACTCATCCGGATAATTGGTATACGTTGCGAGGTTTAGTCCGAGGGCAATATGGAACTAACGCCATTAATCACGGTGCAAACGAAAGGTTTGTCAGGGTTGACGAGGCTTTATTCCATTATCCTTATCGAAAAGAGGATATTAACAAGACGGTATATCTGAAGTTTACTTCATTAAATGTATTTGGGAGTAACGAACAGGGGCTTGATGAGGCAAGGGAATATCAATATAAGATAGTACCTTATTATATCCCAGAAGTGAATAATATAACGTTATTTACTAAGTACTACAAAATAGGCAATGGGGTATTGTCCTTTGATGTGGTAGCTCAGTTTGATATACCTCAAATTAATAGTTTTGATACTGTCGAATTGTGGTATCGTGAGGGCAATGCAGCTTGGAAGTATGGCGGCAATGGTAACGGACAAATCTCTATTAGTGGTTGCGAGCTTGGACATACTTACGAAGTGAAAGCTATCGTCAAGGACGTACATGGCAACACTTCGCAAGGGGTTACAAAGTCCATTACTGTGGCTATGAAAACGGAAGTTCCGAATGCTCCGCAAGGCTTTTCTATTACATTTAGTGATAAAGCCAATTTTAACTGGCTTGAAGTTCGTAATGCTGACATAGATTTCTATGAGTTGCGACTTGATACAAGGACAGGGCAGAACGATGGCTTGATAGGTAAAAGCAATAATACTACTTATAGTGGCATGCTGCGTGAACGTACTGGCAAAGTTTATTTGTATGCGCATAACCCATCAAAAGGATATGGTGCACCTGCCGAGTTGACTTACAACGTGCCTGCTCCACCTAAACCAACTAACGTAAAAGTTAGTGGCAATCTAAATGGCGTAGGGGTTATATTCCAATCTATTCCAGCCGGTTGCAAGGGGGCTAATGTCTACGTTGATAATACTGTATATTTCACATCGACTAATGTAATGAACATTCCTTTAGAGGCCGGAATATATTCCGTTAAAGTGGCTTATGTCGATATCTTTGGTGAGGGGCCAAGAACTGACGCCATATCTGCTACTGTTAAAGCTAAAATAGATAGCAAACTACTTGATATGGAGGATTTAGGCATAGCCGATATGGATAAGGCCGTTAAGGCTTTAAAATCTGAGGTCGGTACAGTAAAAACCGATGTAAATGGTTTTAATAGTAAATTAATCGACCAAGCTAAAGCGTTTCAACGTACTGTTGCTGATCTAAATACAAACACAGTAACGCAAATAACTCAAATATCTAAGGGGCTTGAATTAAAAGTTACGCAAGCTATTAATAGCCTAGACGGACGTGAAATTGTAAGCCGTATTAATCTTACGCCGGCCGGCACTAAGATTGATGGCAAGCTATTGCATGTTACTGGACAAACCGTATTTGACGATAATGTAATAGCTCGCAGAATGATACAAGCAAAGGCGATTTCTGCTGACAAAATCAGCGTTGATAACTTAGCAGCCATTTCTGCGGATATTGGTGATCTAAGAGGTGGCACAATCACCGGTACTGTTATTAAAAATGCATCTAATACGTTTAGCGTTGACGCTAACGGTAATATTAGGGGCGTAAACATTACTGGTTCAAGAATTGACGCCAATAGCGTATATGCTAATGGCGAACCACTAAAGAATACTAATTTCATGAGCTTACATGTTGTTAGCGGACAGAAAATTGCATTACCAGCCGGATATAACTATGAGCGATGTTTATATTATCTGACGAATGTCAAAATGAAAGCCGAGGCAGCTTATTCTATCAGAGGTCGTTATTTTAACGACAGCGATATGAATAAAATTCACGACTTTAACAATCAATACTCTACGTATTGGAATAATAGGCCGGATGGCGGTAAAATAGACAATTTAGAGGGTGGACATTGGTTGCATGGCGAACCGTTGCAAAATCGAGTGTTCTATCCTAACAACGACGCTCCGGTCGGAGGCACTTTCTCACACGGCCGAGGTTATCATCAAAACAGTGCCACTGGTGCAAGTATGAACAGCAACTGGTTCAGGGGTTGTGGAATAACTAAAGAGGGTTATTTCTATTTCTTTTACAATTCTGGCCAATTCGGTTATTATGGCGAGGCTGATTTACTTATCGTTTCGTTCTGGTAAGGGGGTTATTAATGGATCTTGTAAGACGTGAAAACGAGACGATACATATTGGAGAAGATTGGCGAAGAGCTTATACAATCACCGATGATATTGATATAAGCCA
>PPYF01507643.1_pt1 | contig 10804 bp, 9 predicted proteins | sample 1559871 | NCBI WGS metagenome assembly PPYF01 (sample SAMN08240021, study PRJNA423297) | Human gut metagenome, whole genome shotgun sequencing project.
GTTTAAAAGACTATCAGACAACGCTGAATACCGAAGTACAGAATTCCGTAAACCGGATTAATGAACTGGGGCAGACCATTTTTGCATTAAACAAGCAGATTCAGGGAATTGAATCCGGTTCGGGCGAATATGCCAACGATTTACGTGACCAGCGTGATAATGCACTCGATGAACTCAGTGGATATATTAAGATGTCTTATTATGAAGAAGCAAACGGACGTGTCATCGTCACATGCGAAGGCATTCCGTTTGTCAATGAGAATAATGTGACAGAGATGTCCACAAGAACCATGGACAGTAATTCGCTGCTGATTCCAACCTGGCCTTCCTTTGAAAAGGATGTATTTGACATTACACAGCCGATTTCAAATGGCAGTAAAAATGATATGGGTTCATTAAAAGGTGCAATTATTGCGCGGGGAAGTGTCAATGTCAAGGCTTCCGATGTACCGGTAAAGCCGGATGAGAGTGATTATGACCTGACAACGGCAGAAGGACAGGCAGCATACGATGCAGCCAATGCCGCATATCAGGAAAAGCAGGATTATTACAATACATACATTGAACCGTCTGCTATTTTAAGTGCGATGGCAGGGCTGGATAAGCTGGTAAACGGGATTGTGGAGTCCATCAATGATGTTTTATGTCCTGAAAAAGAAATTACGCTGGATGCACCGCTGACAGACAGTGAAGGCAATGAAATTGCCGCAGCGAAGTATACATATAAAGCATCATCCAATGCAGTTCTGTATACAAGACACGGACAGGCAGTACAGGGAACGGACAATGGTGACGGAACATACAGTTACACATCGGAGGAAGCCCTTTTTACAGATGAAACACTGACACAGAAAGAACAGGTAGATTCTTATGTATATTCTGTTTTGGACATGGATAAGACAGATTATGGTATGGACGATGATAAGACCATCGGTGAGGAATTGATTTCCCGTACCAATACCAAGCGTTATATCGTGACAACCGATGCGAACGGTGGTACGATTTATGTCAGAAACAATCTGGATGTGAAGGGCAACCAGTCTTACTATACGATCGGCAGCCTTGAGATGAACGAGGAAGTTGCACAGAATGTCGGTAAGATTGCACTGACGACGAAACAGGGAAAAGAAGATTTTGATAAAGCACAGGAACTGGTGGATATGTGGGAGAACAAATTTGCTTCTTTAAATCCTGAGGTCTATGCAAAGTCAGATTTTAATACATATTATACAAATTTCATCAGTGAATACGCAACGATGGGTCGTGTGCTTGACAATTACGTGGGCAATCAGGAAACCATGGTAAACGGATATGATAACCAGCGTTTACAGTTGCAGGGTGTATCTTCTGATGAAGAACTTGAAAAGATGATTAAGTTCCAGCAGGCATACAATGCAGCATCACGGTATATTAATGTTGTCAGCGATATGTTAGAAAGCTTAATCGTTTCACTTGGAAATGCATAAAATGAAGTTTAAACAGTTATCTGCACCGGGGCGAAAGCAGATGACCATGGCAGCGGATGCTGCCCGGTAATAAAACCGCCCGGAAATGAGGAAAATATGGCATCAACATTTTTTGGATTAACAATATCATACAGCGGTCTGCAGGCAGCATCCACATCGCTGAATGTTACGGGACATAACGTATCCAATATTAATACAAAGGGATATTCAAAACAGCAGGCATCCACAGAAGCTGCACAGGCATTACGTACGTTCTCGACCTACGGTATGCTCGGTGCCGGTGTTAAAGTAACAGGTGTCAGCCAGCTGCGTGACAGCTATTACGATGAAAAATACCGTAACAATCAGGCAAATTATGGTGAATATGAAGCAAAAGAAAATTATATGGATCAGATTGAAGATTTCTTTGATGAATGGAATCTGAACGGTTACTGTAAGGAATATCAGAAGTTCTTTACATCGGTAGAAGAAGTTATTAAAGCACCGGGCGAGGCTTCGACAAAGAATCAGCTGATTAACAATGCAGCGAGCATGGCGCAGTATTTTAATACATTGTCTACGAATCTTAGAAAGATTCAGGAAGATGCAAATAACGAAATCAAGGATGCGGTAGAGCAGATTAATTCCTATGCACAAAACATCGCTTCTTTAAACAGACAGATTAATCAGATTGAAGCCAACTACGGCGATGCAAATGATTTAAGAGATAAGAGAAATGCGCTGATTGATGATCTGGCACAGATTGTCAATGTCAGCATCAATGAAGAAGACATCGGAAACGGTCTGACAGATTTCAGGGTATCCATTAACGGACAGACACTGGTTGCAGGATACGATTACAATAAGCTTTATACAGAAGCCAGAGCAGATAAGAGAAATGCTTCCGATGCTGCCGCTTTATATGATGTAAAGTGGGAGAGCGGACAAAACTTCAATCTTTACAGCCCGTCTCTTGGCGGACAGATGAAGGCACTGGTAGATATCCGTGACGGCTGTAATGGTGAGTTTGAACAGTACAAAGTAGATGAGAACGGCGATTACATTCTGGATTCAGACGGTAACAAAGTATTGGAATCTGTATTAAGAAATGAACAGAATACAGATTTTAAGGGGATTCCGTATTACCAGTCCCAGTTAAACCAGTTCATTTCCACATTGTCGGAATCGGTTAATAACGTTTTAAAGAGTGGTCTGACATCAGACGGAACACAGCACGGCATTTCATTGTTTGTAACACAGACAAACACAGATACGATGACGGCTTTAAACATTACAGTCAACCCAGAACTGGTTAAAGATGCCGATAAGCTTGCAACAAGAAGTTCTGCGGCGACCGGACAGGCAGAAGCGGATATTATGGAACAGTTAAGAAAGCTTCAGAGCGAAAAGATTTTTGACGGTGGTACAGGCGCTTACTTCCTTGAAAGTATGGTCAGTGATATGTCCATTGATTCAAGCAATGCAACGAATATGTTAGATAATTACAACAACCTGCGCACAACAATTCAGAATCAGCGCTTATCAATCATGGGTGTTGATACCGATGAAGAAGCGATGGATATGATGAAATTCCAGCAGGCATATAACTTGAATTCAAAGATGATGTCTGTTATGAATGAAATTTATGACAAACTGATTAATGGAACAGGCTTATAATTTGATGAATTGCAGGATTGATTCCGGATTGGAGAAGATATGAGAATTACAAATCAGATGATGATTAACAGCAGTATGGCAAATATCCAGGTGAATAAAAAACAGGTTAATACACTGGATACCCAGCTGTCTACACAAAAAAAGATTAATAAGCCGTCAGAAGACCCGATTATTGCCATTCGTGCGTTACGTCTTCGTGCCAGCTTAAATGAAGTAACACAGTATTTAAAGAAAAATATCCCAGATGCACAGCAGTGGCTTTCAACAACACAGGGCGCGCTGACACAGGGCGAATCTGTTATTAATAAGCTGTATGAATACTGCAATCAGGGTTCATCCGATTCTTATGCATCAGAACAGAGAAATACGATTGCAGAAAGCTTAAAGGCTTTAAAAAAGACTTTCTACGATGAAGGAAATGTAGATTACGCCGGACGTTACGTATTTACCGGTTATAAGACGGATACGACACTCACCTATCAGTCCGATGCACTGGCAGCTGAAGCAGATTATACAATTACACAGAAGTTTGGCAGAGATGATATTTCAAGCAAGACCGTCTATACCAATGCGTATAGCAATGCAGATATTTTAAATTTAAACGTATCCTATGATGCCGACGGAAATGCTGTGATGCCAAATGTGGAAAGTGTCTACAGACTGCGCCTTGGCTATTCAGATGTGAAAAACACCGGATATAGCTTAAGCTATAACAATACAGATATCAGCTTTGCCGCAGACGGCACAGCAACCGTTACAACATACCAGCTTGATGCAAATGGCAATAAGCAGCTTGATGCCGACGGCAACCCGATTACAACGACAACAACGGTCAATCCGGATGCCAACGGACAGTACAGCATTACAGATTCTACCGGTACTGCACTGACATTTACCAATACAACGGATAAAAACTACATTCCGGGCGATAATGAAATTGCCTTTAATGCAACAACAGGCGAAGTACTGATGGGCGAAAATGTTTATAAGCAGGTCTACACCTCTGACAGCTTTTCATTTACGTATCAGAAGGATAACTTTATTAAGGATGATTTAAATCCAACCATGTACTATGACTGCGTGGATAATAAGACTGGAATTGTTTATGATAAAGTCAGGGAAGATGTAGAATATAATATCAACTACGCACAGAAAATCAAGATTAATACCGAAGCCAATGAGGCATTCGATATTAACCTTGGCAGAGATATTGATGACCTTGTGACATCCGTTCAGAACGTACTCGACTTAGAAAGCCAGATTTCACAGGTAGAAGGCATGATGAAGCAGAGCCAGTACAGCGATACGGATTCACAGAAAAAGTTAAATTCCATGCTGTCTGGTCTGAACAAGCAGAAAACACTGGCAGAAGATGAGATGACCAAGGCGTTTGAAAGCGGCATTGGACAGATGCAGGGCTATAAGCAGACAATTTCCCTTGCTAATGCAGATGTCGGTAACAGACTGACAAGACTGGAGCTGACACAGGGAAGACTTACAGAACAGTTTACCAATGTCACAGAGAGCAAATCTGCCAATGAAGATATTGATCTGGAAGATGTTGTCGTAAGCTACACATCAGCACAGCTTGTATACAATGCATCGCTTCAGGCAGCCAGCAAGGTTGTACAGCAGACACTGTTAGATTTCTTAGGATAAAATAAAAGCAAAATAAAAGACTGCTTGTGAGAAAGTGCGCAGGCAGTCTTTATTAGAAAATGGAGAAATGCAAAAAATATGCTTGATAGCATATGTTTCACACGGCTATTTGTTTCTGAGCGAAAACAAATAGCCATTATGGCAGATGAGAAATCGCCTACGCGAATTTCTCATCGCCTCTTCGCAACAAGTCGCTCAGAAATGGAGTAAATATGCAGATTAATACAAAATGGTTTGGCACAGTGGAAATTGATGCTGCCAAAGTGATTACATTTGAAAAAGGGCTGATTGGGTTTGAGGACTGCAGTCGGTTTGCAATTGTATATGAAACAGAAGATAAGAAAGAAAAACCAATTATGTGGCTGCAGTCGTTAGATGAGCAGGCATTGGCACTGCCGATTATTAAGCCGGAATATATTGTGGATGAATATGCACCGGATGTTGAAGATGAACTTGTTTATAAACTGGGAGAAAATGTAAAAAGTGATGATCTGATGATATTTGTGACAATGACAGTACCGTCTGATCTTACAAAGATGACCTGCAATTTAAAAGCACCGATTATTATTAATACAGCGACAATGAAAGCAGTTCAGGCAGTTGCAGCCAATGAAGACTATGTTGTCCGATTTCCAGTTTATAATCTTTTAAAAGAAAGAAAAGAAAAGGCGGGTGAGTAGAAATGCTGGCGTTATCGCGGAAAAAAGACGAAGCAATCATTATTAATGATAATATTGAAGTAAAAATTCTTGAAATTAAGGGTGACCAGATTAAAATCGGTGTTTCTGCACCGAAGTCCGTTCCAATCTACCGGAAAGAAGTCTTTACACAGATACAGGAAGCCAATAAAGAGGCTTCGCAGTCTGTAGATATGGAAAAATTAAAGAAGTTATTCTAAAGATTTAGGCCCAAAAAACCGATAATACTAATAAGAAATGAGATAAACTGCGGTTGCTGCGCAGTTTAAAAGCGGTGAAAAAGGATATTCACCGGGGAACAAGAAAACAAAGCATACGTTATCACACGGAGGTGGATAAAAGTGGGATTAGAATCAATTAACAAAGCGTCGGCAGCAACACAGAGTGTGCAGACGACAGCGCCCGTACCGGCAAATGTCCAGGCAGCAGGCAGCAGCACACAGACAGCAGATTATACAGCGGCACAGGCAGTACAGCTTTCGTTGGGACAGGACAGTGCATCTCCTGAAAGCCAGGAAAGCAAAGCAACCCTTGCAGATGTCAAAGACATCAGCAAAGTCTTAAACAGCAATACGGTTGCGGAGTTTGGTGTGTATGAGCCGATGAACCGGATCACCATTAAGATTAAAGACAAGGAAACAGGAGAAGTATTAAAAGAGATTCCTTCTGAGAAAATGCTTAAAATGTTTACAAAGGCCTGTGAACTGGCAGGACTTCTTGTCGATGAAAAGATGTAGTAAATACAGGTACAAAACATACAGACATACAGACATATAGAAAGGGGTAGATGATATGCCAATTCGTTTATCAGGTATGCAGTCCGGTCTGGATACGGAAGCATTAGTATCCGCACTGGTCATGGGGTATCGTACTAAAAAAGAAGATTATGAAAAAGCACAGACAAAGCTTTCCTGGAAGCAGGATAAGTGGAAGAGTATCAATACAAAGATTACAAACTTCTATTCCGGCACACTTTCAAGTAACCGACTGACAAGTGCGTATAATTTAAAAAAGGCAACAATTAACAATTCATCTTATGCAACCGTATCCGCTTCTACATCTGCGGTCAGCGGTACACAGAGTTTAAAGGTGACAAAGCTTGCTTCAACCGGTTATCTGACAGGTGGAAAGATTAGTGGAAGCGGTAGTACGAAGCTGACAGGCAGCAGCAAACTCAGTGAAGTGGACGGTATGGGTTCTGCTGCGGATGGTGCCAGCATTTCTGTTACAGCAGATGGAAAGACATCAACGATTGATTTGTCTTCTGATATGACAATCAATGAATTTGTTGTAAAATTAAAAAATGCAGGTCTCACAGCGAGCTTTGATGAGAATAATCAGCGGTTCTTTATCAGTTCCAAGTCATCCGGTGCGGATAACGATTTTTCAATGACGGCTGCCAACAGCAATGGTAAGAATGCTTTGGGGGCATTAAAGCTTCAGGCAACAACAGCCGATACAGTTGCAAAGGATATTGCAAAATATCAGACCATTGCAGGTACGGATAAGAATACTTACATTGCTGATACAGCTAAGAGCAATTATGATGCAACAATTGAACAGTATAATACAGCAATTGAGAAGTTAAAGACATCGAATGCAGAACTGGAAGAAAAGAATAAAAAACTTGCATACCAGAAGCAGTATGTGGACAGCTTTATTGAAAAGGCAAATTATACAGGCACAGGTGATGGAATTTATAATCCGACGACACTTGATGATGCCAGAAAGTATTTGTCTGACAGAGAGTCAGAGTTAGAAGCTAAAAAAACAGATGGAACCATTACGGATGATGAAAAGTTAGAATTGGAAGCAGTAAAGACTGTTTCTAAAACAGTGAGTGATGATACACTTGTATTTACAAGAACACAGAAGACAGATGACGATGGCAATGTGTCATATACAAGTGATGTGGATTCATTGCTTACAAGTACAGAAGCTTCTATTACATCAAATAACGAAACAATTGCGGCGAATAATACATCAATCAATCAGTATTATACGGAAGCGGGCGTAGACAGCACCAATGCAGCACAGGTAGACAGCACCAACGGAAAGATTCTGTTAAGCTACAGTGATGCAATCACAGGCAGCAATTCACTGGCAACAGGCTATCAGGCAGCAGCTACCACGCAGTATGAGTATGCTGTGAGCATGGTAGAAGCCTACAATGCATATACAGCAGGTACAGCTACAGATTCTCAGAAAGAATTGCTCGGACTGTCCACCTCGTCATCAACAGATACAACATCAGCAGTCCGTATTGCCGGAAGCAATGCGCAGATTGAGCTTAATGGTGCAGTATTTGAGAATACGACCAATAACTTCTCAATCAATGGTTTAACGATTCAGGCAACAGCACTGACAGGCAGTGAAGCGGTAACGATTACGACAGATACAGATGTCGATGGTATTTATGATACGATTAAAGATATGCTCTCAGAGTATAATGAACTGATTAAGACGTTAGATACTGCTTATAATGCGGAAAGTGCAAAGGGCTATGAGCCATTGACAGATGATGAAAAAGAGTCCATGTCTGATGATGAGGTCGAAAAGTGGGAAACAAAGATTAAGGATTCACTGCTTCGCCGTGACGGTACATTGGACAGTGTTATTTCATCCATGAAGAATACAATGCTTGCGGGAATTACAATTGATGGTAAATCTTACAATTTATCGACATTCGGTATTTCTACAGGAAGCTATTTCTCCAGCGGAACGAATGAAAAGGGCGTTTTTCATATTGACGGTGATGAAGACGATTCAACATCAAAAGGTAATACAGATAAATTAAAAGCCGCAATTGCCAATGATTCGGATACAGTCATTAAATTCTTTTCACAGCTGGCAAATAACCTGTACAGCACACTGAACAAAAAGCTGGGAACATCAAACAGAATGAGCAGCTATATGTCCATTTACAATGACAAGGAGATGGCAACACAGTATTCAGAGTATAAGTCAAAGATTTCAGACCAGGAAACAAAGATTTCAACATGGGAAGATTATTATTATAAGAAGTTTTCAAGAATGGAATCTGCACTGGCTTCATTAAATTCACAGGCATCTTCTATTTCTGGATTATTTGGCTGATAAATACAGCATGCAGGAGGAAAAATCGTGGCAGTAAATAATGCATATGCACAATACAATAACAATAAAGTCCTCACCGCATCTCCGGCAGAACTGACATTGCTCCTTTACGAAGGGGCAATCAAGTTCTGCAACATTGCGATAATGGGACTGGAAGAAAATAATATTCAGAAGACACATGATAACATCAAAAAGGCACAGGCGATTATTGAAGAATTACAGGCAACATTAAATCATTCATATAAAGTTGCAGAAGACTTTGATAATGTATACCGTTATATTTATAGTCTGCTTACAGATGCCAATATCCATAAGGATAAAGAAACGTTAGAGAAGGCTTTAAATGAAATCCGCGGTATGCGGGATACGTGGAAACAGGTTATGAAAAGCGCAAAAAGTGTGTAACTCATTGAATGTGGAAGTATGTACACGAAAAATGAGGAGCAGATATGGATACAGAAAATTATCTTCAGATTATGATTGACAGTCTGGTTCAAAAAGAAGAATTGCTAAAGCAGATTGTAGATTATAATGAAAAACAGCAGGCAATTATTACGGCAGCAGAATTTGATGATCAGGCTTTTGAGCAGAATTTAAGCGATAAAGGCGAACTGGTAGAAAAAATTCTTAAGCTGGATGAGGGCTTTAATTCCGTCTTTAACCGTGTAAAAGACGAAGTACAGCACAATAAAGCAAAGTTTAAGCAGCCATTACAGCGGTTAAAAGAGCTGGTGTCGGCGGTTACGGACTTGGGTGTCCGGATACAGGCACAGGAGCTGCGCAATAAACAGCTGGTCGAAAAGCGGTTTGCACAGATGCGCAAGGAATTAAGTAATGCCAAGCGTACAACCAGCAAGGCGAATGCGTATTATAAGAATGCCAACAAGCTGAATAATTACGAATCGCATTTTTTAGACCAAAAAAAATAAAAAAAGTTTATATCCGGGCTAAAGTATTCTAAAATACACCCGATATAATAAATGTAAGTAATCAAGAAGATTACTAAAAATAATTACGGCGGCATGGAAGCCGCTACATATTCAAGGAGGAAGAATATTATGGTAGTACAGCACAATTTGACAGCAGCCAACACTAACAGACAGTTAGGAATCACAACAAACGGACTTCAGAAGTCTACAGAAAAGTTATCATCAGGTTATAAGATTAACCGTGCAGCAGATGATGCAGCTGGTCTTTCAATCTCAGAAAAGATGAGAAACCAGATCAGAGGTCTTAATAAGGCATCTGACAATGCTCAGGATGGTATCTCTTTAGTACAGACAGCTGAAGGTGCTTTAAATGAAGTACATTCTATGCTTCAGAGAATGAGCGAACTTGCAGTTCAGGCTTCTAACGGAACTAACGCTTCACAGGATAGAACAGCTCTTGATAACGAAGTTCAGCAGTTAAAGACTGAAATTGAAAGAGTTGGTACTACAACTCAGTTCAACAAGATGGATATCTTAACAGGTGATTTTTCATCAAACAATGAAAAGACACTTCAGGTTGGTGCTAATCAGGATCAGGTTATCACAATTGCAATCAGTGCATTAACAAGTACTGTAGGTTTAGCTCTTGATGCTACGGTTAAGGTTGGTACAGCTTCTGCTGCACAGTCTTCAATCACAATCATCCAGAACTCTATTACAAACCTGTCTGCATTACGTTCTAAGTTAGGTGCGCTTCAGAACAGATTAGAGCATACAGTAGCTAACCTTGATAACATCAGTGAAAATACTCAGTCAGCTGAATCACGTATCAGAGATACAGATATGGCTGAAGAAATGGTTCAGTACTCAAAGAACAACATCTTACAGCAGGCTGGTCAGTCTATGCTTGCACAGGCAAATCAGGCAAATCAGGGTGTTCTTTCATTACTTCAGTAATTGTAAGTGCTATTATAAGAGAAAGGAGTCGGCTTTGGCTGACTCTTTTTTCTTATTAAAATAAAATACTTATATAAAAAGGAAAATGCATGGATACATTAAATTTATATGGCATATTAGAAAATATAGGCAGAAAACTCTATCAAAATGATAATACTGCATGGCTGGAGTTGCAGGAAGTATTGCCCCAATTGAATACATTTATATCGGAGGCGGTGCAAATATCAGAAAGGATGAAAAGAGCAGTCTTAAGTGTCTTTTCACAATTATTAGACGCAATAGAAAATACAGATCAGTTGTTGACCGCAGATACTGTGTATTATGAAATTTGTGATATTATAGC
>PPYF01273254.1_pt1 | contig 10799 bp, 12 predicted proteins | sample 1559871 | NCBI WGS metagenome assembly PPYF01 (sample SAMN08240021, study PRJNA423297) | Human gut metagenome, whole genome shotgun sequencing project.
CCTTTCACTCCGTCAAAGCCGGATATATCAACCGTTGTCCTTTCCAGGAAACCTTCATCCACTTCATCCGTCACGGCTTCCTGTGTCTGTTCGGTTACTGCTTTCAGTTCAAAGAAGCCGTTTTCAACGGTAATGGTATCTGGGAACTTAACGGAAGTCTCTGCCGTGGTGATCACATACTGCGGACGGACTGCTGCGGTATAACCATTGACTTCCACCCCGTCCACCCTTGTGAAACATGAAATATCGATCACGAGGCCTTCTGCATATCCGTGGTCGATGGATTCCGGTCCTGACTTCTGTACATACCGTTTCCGCAGCATGAACCGTTCTTCCGTATTGACCGTGATATATCCGTTATACCTTGGATTTCCCCGCACGCTTGTAAGGACAAATGTTCGGAGGATCTCCGTGATCCATGCACGATCCGTAAATGCATCCGCTTCATAGTTCTGGTCAGCAATCGGAATATTCCCAATTGTCTGTGTCAGTCCCTGTGTCTTTTTGGAAGGGAATGTTACGGATACCGTATCCTTAAACACATCAGCCACAAACGGTACATCCGTAATGCTGATATTTCCAATATTCTCATTGATATTGATGCGTCCGTTCCAGTCTCCCAGTCCTGCTGCGAGTCCCTGACCGCTGATGGTTGCCCTGATCTGTGCCTCGCCAATCTTAGCGCTCCCGGATGATATCTTCAGATACATGGAAAATGTATTTGAGCTGTTCTCTATGACTTTCGATATCGGAAAAAACAATGTCACGATATGCTTTCCATACAGACAGGTCTTGGCCGGCATGAATGTATCTATGGTCTCATTATTTATCTTATAAACAATGGACAGCTCCGGCAGTTCCGTTTCTGCTGCCACTCCTTCTTCTGACTCTTCCCCAGTATCCAGCTTTACCACCTCCAGAAGCATTTCACACTGGAATGCTGCCGTGGTTTCTTCCGTTGCAGTAAAGTCAATATCCATTACATTCATAAGGGACTGCCCGATCTCAAACGGGGCAACATTGACAAAACTGTAAATTATGGTCTTTCCGCTTTCCACGGAATTGATAAGACCCGTAATATTCTTATCATTCTTGCTCTTGGCAGATGCAAGTCTCGGATTCTTTCCGACACATTTCAGTGTCATTTTCCCATTGATTTTACATTCGATGCTCGTAATGCAGCTTATCTTTGTCTCATCCGCATGTCCGCCTGAAAATTTCAGGATGTCCCCGACTTCCAGTGCCGGGTTTCCGATGGTGGAACTGTCAAACGGTACATAATTTATCTTCTGCAGTGCCGTAAGTATCTCACGCAGTATCTTCTCCCTTACGGATTTCAGTCCGAACTGCAGTAACGGATTGATGCCGAGGTTCATGGTAAGGGCATCATCCTTTTCCATAGCAATGTACTCTGCCGTCTGGCTGATCTGGTTTGTGGATGATACTGCCGTGTATCTTGTAACAAAGTCAGAGTAACTGCTGTCGAACCTCTCCTTCTGCTCCACATTCCATACGGATTCATTCCCGTACCGCTTAAGGACTAGTTTTCCGTATCGGTCTATCTGGCAGAAACATCCAAGCACCTGTGCCACATAAAAGACCAGGTCACGGAAGGTTTCTATATCATTATCCGAATAAATGCCGAGCGTGGTCTTACCATTCGGAAGGGCACTGATCTCTGCAACCGTCTGTGCCATTTCCACCTTGCATGCATCACACGCAGCTTTTAAGAACTGGTATGGCGTTCCGCTTGAGGATTCCAGTTTCAGGGACTTCTCAAAGCGGAGCATATGGTCATAGCCTTTCAGTTCCAGTGTCCGCACCTTCCTGTTGGCTTCGGAAACTTCGTAAATCCCCATCGGTATGGTCTCCGTTGTCCCGTCCAGAAGTGTCAGGCGGTAATAAAGCCGTACCTCGGCATCTTCCAGAGTATAACGGTCGATCTCAGAAAACAGGCTGATCCCCATTTCTGCTGCATACACTGTTCCGAGTTCTATCTCCGTGTTACTGCAGCACTGCCATTTTATGTAGCCGGAACCCTTCACGATATCCTTTGCCGTGAATTCATGCACCTTCCCGGCTTTTGTCGTGATCGAACCGTACCACTCATATTTTCTTGTGTTCTGCCTTACGGCATTTTTGAATTTCTCTGATACTTCGATCACAGCATCTGCCTCCTACATTTCTTTCAGGGTAAAGGATACCGTCCACAGCCCCTTATAGGATGTGTCCTTTTTAAGTGCTGCCTTAAATCCCGTGATATACATTTCTGCATCTTTCAGTTCCAGTGTTTCCGTGTCAAAATATTTCACTGCGATCTTCGGCATCTTGGAATATGCCGTCAGCAGTTTAAGCCACTTCGGGGACACGGAAAAAGAGACGGAAATGTCAGCCACTCCCGTCCTTACTACATCCCTCTGTGTGGTTCCCGCCTCTGTTTCACCGCTGGAGTCCGCCTCGACATCCGACAATCCGATATCGTAGGAATCCGGCAGAGGCAGAGGCTTTTCATTAAAAACAAGATATTGTATATATGCCATTTTTATCTGCCCCCGCTTCTTAAGTTCGCCCTCTGCTGTGCCGAAACAATAACCTCATCAAGTATCGTACCGCCAAGGTACACAGGAATGACGATGTCACCGCTGTCCGGTTTGATATTCTCGATTGCAGAAGTAATTGCAGAAAGCATCCCGGAAATACCTTCCGGCTGTGCTGCCGTTCCTGTTTCCGTCATGCTTTCCATGCTGCTGACCTTCGGACTGACCACCATATCGGAAGATACACCGCTTACCGCCTTCTGGATCATGCCCCGGCTCTTTTCGATACCCTTGGCAAGACCTCCCATAAAGTCAGGCATCCATGATTCATAATCCGTCAGCGGACCTTCATCCGGCACGGAGAAGTGAAGGAATGACTTGATCTTGTCTGCCACACCCTTAACAGCATCCCCGACTGCACCGATGCAGCTCTTGATTCCGTTTACGATTCCCATGACCAGATCCTTGCCCCATGTAAATGCCTGTGACGCAAGCCCCATGATATGGTTTTTCACATTGGAAAAACCTGTCTTTACTGCATTCAGAACATTTCCCATCGCACCTTTCACCGCATTTACGATTCCATTGAATACGGATGTGACCGCACCCTTGATTGCACCAAGCACCGTGGAAATGGTCGACCTGATGGTATTCCATATGGTGGTGATCGTACTCTTGATCGTATTCATGATGGTGGTAATGGAGTTCTTGACCGCAGTAAAATCCCCTGTGATCAATCCCTTGATTCCGCTTACCACGGCACTGATGATGGTCTTGATGGCATTCCATACCGTGGAAAAGATCGTCTTTATTGCATTCAGTACAGTGGTAATGACTGTTTTTATCGTATTCCATACCGTTGTAATGACAGTCTGGATAATGGTCAGGACTGTCTGAATGATCGTTTTGTAGATATTGAAATACGTTGTCACCAGTGTTTTTATCACATTAAAAACTGTAGTAAATACACCCTTGATGGCTTCCCAGATTGTCGTGATGACCGTCTTTATCACATTGAAAACCGTCTGGATGATGGTCTTATACAGATTGAAATAAGTCGTTACCAGGGTCTTTATCACTTCAAACACGGTACAACCGTCATGATCGTACCGACTGCAGATATGACCTTTCCAATCACGATAAGCACGGGACCGAGTGCTGCTGCCAGAAGGGCTATCGTAACGACCGTCTTCTTCGTGCCCTCGCTCAGTCCATTCAACCAGTCCACGAATTTCTGCACCCATCCCACGATCTGTTTGATGGCCGGCATCAGAAGTTCACCAAAAGATATCGCCAGACCTTCCAGTGCGGATTTTAAGATAGTGATCTGTCCCTGTAAGTTATCAAGCTGTGTATCTGCCATCTGCTGTGCAGCACCACCGCTTTCCGTGATGGATTTCTGTAAGCTGTCCCATGTTTCTCCTGTATTTGCAAGCAGTGCATTCACGGAAGACAGGTCTGTCTTGTTAAAGATCGTACCGATGATATTGGACTTCTCAGCAGATGTCATTCCATCCATGCTCTTATTGAGGTCACCAAGGATATCATTCATTGACCGCATGTTTCCTTCGGAATCATATACGGAAATGCCCAGTGCTTCCATCTGGGCGGCTGCTTTATCCGTAGGATTCTGCAGTGACAGGATAATGTTACGAAGATGCGTACCGCCTTCTGCCCCCTTGATACCATTATTGGCAAGAATACCAAGTGCGGTATTGAGTTCTGCCGTACCGCCCTTGATGGATTTAGCTGTCGCACCAATGGTAAGGATTCCCTCGCCCAGCTGTGCAACCGATGTATTCGTGGTAGATGCGGTCTTTGCCATCTGGTCTACCATCGTTTCTGCCTCGTCCACGCCCATGCCAAGTGCAGACATTGCATCCGTTACCATATCAGAAGCATCCGCAAGGGCAATATCCCCGGCAGCTGCCAGGTTAAGTACGGTCGGCAGTGTATTACACATCTGCTCCGTGTCATATCCGGCAAGAGCCAGGTAATTTAATGCCTCGGCACACTCGGATGCAGAGAAGGCTGTTTCTGCCCCCATCTTCTTTGCCAGCTTGGAAAGGGTATCCATTGTATTTACGGACTGTCCGTTTACCTTAGACATGGAATCTTTTGTGATTCCCATAGTAGCCTGTACCTGTGACATAGAAGATTCAAAGTTTGCTGCCGTTGTTACGGATGCCGTACCAAGTGCAGTCACCCCGGCTGTTACTGGGAGGAGTTTCTGTCCGGCAGATGAAATGTTGTCACCGACCGTCTTAAATTTTTCGCCTGTTGCTGCAATCTTCTGTACTGCCGTAGCGGACTGGTTCGCCTGTGTTTCCAGATTCTTTAAGTCCTGCTCAGTTTCCACGATTTCCCTCTGAAGGGCATCGTACTGCTCCTTTGAGATCTCGCCATTGGCAAGTGCCGTATTTGCCTGTTCTGCTGCGGTCTTTAAGGTGGCCAGCTTCTCTTTTGTCTCACTGACCGCTTCCGCAAGCAGTTTATGCTTCTGTGCCAGAAGCTCCGTATTACCCGGATCAAGTTTCAGCAGCTTGTTCACATCCTTAAGCTGTGACTGGGTGGACTTGATCTGTCCGTTCACACCCTTCAGGGCGTTCTGCAGTTTGGTTGTATCACCACCGATTTCAACGGTAATACCCTGAATACGGCTTGCCATGCCTTTCACCTCCTCCTAAAAATGGGTACAAAAAAAGGAGCATCTCTGCTCCGTAACAAAAGAAAAACACCTGCCATTTCTGACAGATGTCCTATGTAATATTATTTATATTATTATTCGATTTGTTTTATTTATATTCGATAGCGTAGTAGACATTAATGCATTTTTCATTAATTCATCATCATTTCTTCCTGCCCCTACCACCAACTCTTCCGGTGATAATCTACCATCAATCATGGCATATACCAAATCCACATAGTGTAAAAATTCATCGTATCCAGCCGGATCAACTTCTCTCGGATGAATTATGTCATATTCTATATCTATATGTGTGTCCTTATATATTTTATTTAAAATTTTATGATAATCATTTTCGATATCAAAATATATAATTGGAACATCATATCTATCCGCAAGTATAGCTGGCAAGACATATTTAATACCATCTTTTGATGCTTTGACTTGTAAGCCAGCAATTCTTGCGGAAGTTGCAGAATAATTATCCCCGTCTTTCATAACAGCCAATTCATTATAATCATTAACCCACACTATGTCTCGCTGGGTATCTGATGGATTATAGATTTTAGGATAATTTATTTTTGTATAATTTAATCCTGTACCAAGCGCCCAAAATTTATCTGCAGTTTTCATTTTTGCCTGTTTTTTACGTGCTATAGAAAAATATTTCCTGTTTACACCAGCATCATGATTACAATTCCTAACAATAATTGCTTCTGCTATTCTCCCCAACAACTGCATTGCTGTTCTATTAATATCACTTTGTAGAATAACTCCAAGAATTAATTTTCCATTTTCATTGTATCGTATCACATTTAAGCCATCTACCAATAAATCATATAATTCCCTGCCATACAAAACTTTTTGTATTTCAATATTTTTTGTTCCATACATAAATTCATTATATGGTTGCGAACAAATTATTTTCCCGTCTCCATCCTTGACTTCGATGTTTACACTATATTCATTCATCAGCAATTCCTCTTTAAATCAAATGTCTTGTTATATGTTATATAGCCAATATTTAATTTAAATTACGTCATCAAATATGGTCCTTTTCTCCAAATAAGTATAGCAGAAAAGAACCATACTCTCAATCATCAGAAACGGTCGAAGTCTTCCTGTGTTGCAAGTTCGGCATACTTATAGTCATCATTCCGGCTCTCACTGTACATATCATTGATGAGTCCTATTGACAGCATTTCAAGGTCTGCCATTGACAGACCTAATTGTACACATCGGAGCAGAAACAGCGGTGTTGTCATTTCACGCTCTGTTGGACGAAGTTTTTTTTAGCTTCCACATCTGTTTTTACATTCAGCCCCCACAGTTCAATCAGTTGTGGCAGAACCTGATAAATTGAAAATGTATTGAAATTATCAAGCCACTCCTCCGGTGTATCCGGGATAGACGGGTCTGCATGCTTTGCCATAATAAAAGCAATGTTCTCAAACATCTCAAGGGAAAACATATCAAGGTCAATTTCTATATCCTTTCTGATACCCATGTCTTAGTCCTCCTTATGATACACTCTTGGTTGATTTTGCTGACTGCTGCTCTGCCGTGGAAGCTGCCGGAAGATACACGCTCTTATACCAGTTATTGTAAACAGTCTCAGTTGTGGAATCTCCCGTTTTTGCCTTGACATATCCGTCTGCCATAGGTCTTGCCTTGATGGTCAGTGTTTCCGTCTGCACTTCCTTATCTTCCTCATTCGTCTTTGACTCAATGGTCGGACGGGATGCGGAACAGTTATAAAGCACATGGCGGATTTTGCGGATATCCCCGTCAAATTCAAACAGGAGTGCAAAACTGCCTGTCTCGGAATTTGCATTCTCCACAAGCACCTTATTGGCATCCTGCTCCTCTTTTAAGATATCCGTGCGGAAGGATTCAGGGATCATTGCAAGTTCAAGGTCACCATCGTATCCCTGGTTGTTATTGATCACGTAATATTCAATGCCGTCCGCATAAAATGACTCCGGCTCTCCGGTCGGATCCATGCTGATGGATACCGCACCGGGCATCGGCACGGGTGTTCCAAAGCTGACCGTACCTTCCTCTGCAACCGTAATCGGTGCGTAATGCACGTTGCAGATATTAAATTTGACTTTATTCTTTTTATTCGCCATCTTCTATACCTCCATCTGATAAAGCACCTCATACAGATTTTCAGATTCGATCCATACTTCGCTTTTTTCATAAAAAATGCCATACCCGTCAAGCACGGCTTCTGTCTGCTGTTCCAGTTCTATATTTTTTATATCCGTGTAGATCTCTATGTTCAGACGGTCTGCCTTAAAATAGACTTTCCCGTCTGCAGAGAAATTGTTGCTTCCCGGATACAGGAATACTGCAAAAGGCGGATCAGGGGATTCCCCTTCCGCAAAATGATGATAGGCATATGGAAGTCCGATTTCTTCCATCACTGCCATGACTTCTTCATGCGTCACAAACGCAACCCCCTCTCTATCTTCTGCACCAGCTCCCTGTTTCCCCTTTCTTCAGCCGGGGCAATATGCTCCCTTCCGGCTACCCTGCCCCCGCTGCGTTTTGCATGGCCGTGTTCCAGAAGATGGGCGATCTGGTATCTGTCCTTAGAATGGACCGTCATGGTAAGGGAGTTGCTGCTCTCCGCTGTCTTTTTGACCGCCCAGCTCTTCTTATACCTTCCCGTCCGTTTTGGGGCATTTGCCTGTATATCCTTTTTCACGGTCTTGGATACATCCTTTACCGCATCCTTGACGGTATCCGTGGCAAGGTCTGCATATTCCTTCAGGCCATCCATGATCGCATCCGCCAGACCGTCAACGGTCGTTCTTCTCTCTGCCATCTCCTCACCTCTTTGCCAGGGCAGCCCTGATCTTCACTGTCTTATTCTTATACTGCACGTTGTCAATAAACGTAATATTATAAATATTTCCACGGAACAGAATGCGGAAATGCTCCGTATCAAGAGCTGATATCTCACTGCAGTAACGGATAACAAAATCAAGTTCCGTTTCCGCATTGACCTGTTTTGCTTCCCAGTACTCCTTACCGGAAAGATTATTCACATAGGAATAACATTTATAATGGTCACTCCATACAAGGGTATGGTTTCCTGTCCCATCCTTCTTCGTGCTGCTTTTCTGTATCATGATCCGTTCACGCATAAGTTCTATCATCAGAATATCTCCCTCCTGATTCCAAAAAACAGATACTTCAGTGTTTCCGTCATTGTCTTATGATCTGCTTCTTCCCGATGCTCATACAGGTAAGCAATAACATACAGTTCTGCAGTACGGACAACAGATTCATACTCTTTGAGTTCTTCCGGATGTTGTCTTGTCACATCTAAGATCAGGCGGTCGGATGTTTCCATCAGACGGAGGATGAGTTCATCCTCGTCTGACGAATCGACCCTGAGATACCCTTTGGCTTCCTCAAGCGTTACGAACATCCTGCCACCCCTACTTTCCGGCAGCCTTGATATCAAGTGTCTTGACTGCCTCGGAAAGGATCAGCTTGCCGTCAACGCGCTCTGAAGCAAGGAATCCGACCTGTCCGGTTGTGGCATAAAGCTCATTCAGTCTCTTGAAACTTCTGCCCTGGCGGTCTGCGATCCAGTAATAACTGTAATCACCGAATGCCATGACACGGTTTCCGGCTGCAAGTTCCGGCACATAGATGGATGTGCGGTAAGGACGGTTTAAGATCTTATCCGGCTCTCCTTCCCTTACGGACGGCTGCCAGATATAATTTCCGTTTCCGTCCTTCAGCTTTCTGATTGCCTTTACGGTCGAATCATTCAAAAGCCATACCGCCTTGTTACGGTAAGGGGCACGGAGGGAATAGTAAAGATCCATGACATCATCAAACGTAATGGATGTTCCGGTGGATGTCACGCCCGTCTCAGCACCGCCTGTTGCATTGAAGATTCCGGTAGGCTTTCCCTTGCCGTCACCGATAAAGAATGCCTCCTCTTCCTTTGTACCGATCCTTCTTCCGAACTCCCTTGAGATGTACTGCTCAATATTGAATACACTGTCATTTAAGAGTTCATCGGACACCTTGATCATGGTTGCCAGCTTAAAGGCACTGATGGTTGTCTGTCCGAAACTGTCATCAGATTCCGGGAACTGACCGCCCTCATCGATCCATGCCGCCTCACCCTTGGATGTAACGATTGGGATCTTACGGTCACCGCTCGATGTCTTGATGACGGTTGCAAGGTTACGGAAGAATACCTCCTCTTCCAGTGCTTCTACCAGTTTCTTCTCGTACTCGTCCGGTACAAGATAACCGCCCTCGGAATCCGTGCCGATGGTAAGTGCATTCTGTACTTCATAGGACAGCACCTTGTTTCTCATGCCGTTCCAGAACGCTTTTCTGTACTCATCGGTTGCTCTTCCGGTCTTTGTGTCACCGCCAGTCTTTGCATCCGGCTTGTTGGTGATCGGTGTGCTTGTTGCCTTGGAAAGTTCTGCATCGATGGCAGCCTGTCTTTCCAGTCTCTCGATTTCCTTTCCGAGATTTACGACATCATTTTCCATCTTGTCATAGGTGGCTGCATCCTCAGCGGACACAAAACCTTCCTGTGTTCTCTTGGCATCGAGGAATGCCTTTGCTGCTTCCCATGCCTTTGCTCTTTTTTCTCTTAACTCTAAAATCTTACTCATCTTAAAATCCTCCTTAATGTGTTAAAAGACTCAGTCTTTTTTCTAACTGGCTGACTGGTATCATGGCATCCACACGGGATACCCTGGAAAGGAACGATTCATTCATCGCCTTGGTGGAATACATCATGGAATCCTGCTGGAACGGGAACTTCTTTTTCTTGTCCTTATCCTCGTCTTCCTTTTCTTTTCCTTCCTCTCCATCACTGCCTTCCTCCGGTTCTTTTTCCGGCTTATCAGGCTTTTTCTTCTCTTCATCCGTCTCACCGGAAGAAAAGAGTATCTTATCCGCAAATCCAAGCTCCACTGCCTTCTTCGCATTGAACCAGGTCTCATCGTCCATCATGTGGGAGAGCCTTGCACGGGTAAGCCCCGTCTTGAATTCATAGGCATTTAAGATTGATTCCTTGACCTCGTTTAACATGGCGATTGCTTTCTGCATATCCCTTGTCTCGCCCATTGCCATGGTCGCAGGATTGTGGATCATCATCATTGCAACAGGGGATACACAGACCGTGTCTCCTGCCATTGCGATCACGGATGCTGCCGAAGCTGCAATGCCGTCTATCTTTACTGTCACGCTTCCCTTGTAGTCACGGAGCATGTTGTAGATCTGTGCTGCCGCGAACACATCACCTCCTGGAGAATTGATCCACACCGTGATATTTCCGTTTCCGGCATTCAGTTCATCCTTGAACAGCTGCGGTGTCACTTCATCCCCGTACCATGTTTCATCTGAGATCATGCCATTTAAAAAGAGCGTCCTTTCCATGTCAGGTACGCTCTCATCTTCATTCTTTATCCAGTTCCAAAACTTCCGCTTCATCGTTTACCTCTCTTTCCGCTGTTTTCCTGTGCCGGAGCACTCTGCTGGCCCGTATCCGTCTTTACAAAAGCTCCCGCATCCGCAAGTTTGGT
>PPYF01458624.1_pt1 | contig 10797 bp, 9 predicted proteins | sample 1559871 | NCBI WGS metagenome assembly PPYF01 (sample SAMN08240021, study PRJNA423297) | Human gut metagenome, whole genome shotgun sequencing project.
ATACTCCTCCGGATATTTCTGACTTCTTAAATTTTTTCTCTGTCAGACAGATATCTCTGTCTGTCCCTGTCAGTTAGTCATTTTCTCATACTGTTCAGAAATCGTATCAATATCTCCGTAAGCGATCAGTTTTCCTTTTTCAAGGATCATCGCCTTATTACAGATTCTCTGAACCTGTGCCAGAGAATGAGAGACAAACAACACTGTTACACCCGAATCAAACATGCTGAGTACTTTCTTCTCACTCTTCTTACGGAATTTCGCATCACCTACAGATAATACCTCGTCCAATATCAGAATTTTGGGAGAAACCACTGTAGCAATCGAAAATCCAAGTCTGGATTTCATACCTGATGAATAGTTCTTGATCGGCACATCAATAAAATCCTTCAATTCGGAAAATTTCACGATCTCATCATACTTCTCATCAATAAATTCTTTGGAATATCCAAGCATTGCTCCGTAAAGATAAATATTTTCCCTTCCTGTATACTGTTGATCAAATCCTGCACCCAGTTCCAGAAGCGGAACCATCTTCCCATGTTTTGTAACTGAACCTTCTGTTGGTTTGAAAACGCCTGCGATAACCTTAAGAAGAGTACTCTTTCCTGCACCATTCAGTCCGAGGATTCCTACCCTGTCTCCTTTTTCCACTGTAAAGCTCACATTCTGCAAAGCCCAGAATTCATTATATTTAATCTCTTTTTTAATTGACTTGATAATATAATCTTTCAGACTGTCTACTTTCTCTTTGCTGAGATTAAATTTCATACTCACATTATCAACAATAATCGCTGGTTGTTTGCTCATTTTTTCTCCTTATTTTTCAAAAATAATTCGTTCCGCTGCCCCGCAGCTTTCTGTCTCAGTTCTCAGATGTAAAGAATAAAATCATCCTGTTTCTTCTTGAAGCAGAATAATCCAATCACCATTGCCACAACGGAAAAGATAAGTGCATATGCAAAATAATGAATATTCATCGCTTTTCCAAATACTGAACATCTGAAAATATCAATCACACAATACAATGGGTTATATTTCAGTATCCATGCCCATCCACTCTTCAAAAGCTTTTCAGGATAATAGAAAATCGCACATGTATACATAACCAGCATAAGTGCTACAGACCAGAGATATTCCATATCTCTGAAAAATACACCTATTGTTGCCAGAATCATTCCGCATCCATATGACATAACAAGAATCAGTATCAGTGCGATTGGTGCCTGAAGCAGATAGAACGTAGGCTTTACACCAAGTATCACACTCACCATTGCCAGTACGATCAGTGAGATCAGAAAGATCACATAGTTAAAAAGCACACTGGACAGCGGATACAAATATTTGGGTACATATACCTTTTTGATCATTGCCGAGTTCTGACGTATAGATTTCAAAGCGGCCTTGGTGGACTGTGAAAAGAAACTGTACAGGAGTCGTCCGGTCAGGATATATACAGGAAAGGTCCTGTCTGTATTTCCATACAAAGTACCAAATACAATTGTAAGCACGATCATGGTAAGCAGCGGCTCCAACATAGACCATATCATTCCCAGATAAGAACGTCTGTATTTCAGCTTAATCCCTTTTTTTACCAGTTCTGACAGAAGAAACCGGTATTGCATAAAATTATCAACGTATTTTTTCATGTCCTCTCCATTATTTCTGTTTTTTATTTCATTTTATAATTCTTTTGTGCAGAAATCTGTTATCGTCAGGCGGATATTTGCAATCCGCTTCGCAGTTTATTTTCTTTTTGCCGGACAACTGTCTCTACACAAAACAAACCACCTTGTACTGTATCATATTCTCTGATGTCTTGCAACCGGTATCCGTAATTTTGCGCAAAATAAAATCCCAATCTTTCCTGTCATTTTATGGTTATCCCATAAAATAATATAAAAGATCAGGATTTTTATATGTCATGCCAGTCAGTTAAAATGATCCACTGGAACCCCCATGCGTCTCACCCGAAGAACTTGTATGGGTACTGCTTCCACCGCCACCGGAACTCTCTTCCTTCGGCTTCGCCGTACGTGTGACCTGATGATACAGAAATATATCCCGGCTTCTGTTAATATGAAGACTTCCGTCTTTCATATAATCTGCTGCATCCGGCTTCATATGTACAGTCTTCATCCGGCTTCTCATTACTCCGGTTACGATCAGCGCGATCACAAATCCGACCACAAGCGAAATGAGAAATATCATATAAAAAGGGATGGTTTCCTCCGGCAGATTTTCTACATCGTACGGTTCTCCGCTCTGTGCCTGAATGATAAATTCTTCGCACAGATCAGCAAACTTCATAAAGCCCTCATAATACTCACCATCGGATAAATATGACACAAAGTTATCCGTCATATATTCCTGTCCTGCATCAGTAAAAATCTGAATAGCCTCTCCATGTGTGGAGATACACCGCTTACGTTCTGACATGGTTATCAAAAACAATATACCACTCTTGTCCTCTCCCATGCCATAGTCATTATAATCAAAGAAATCATCCGCATAATCCTGCGGAACTGCACCATCCAGAGTCTCCTCTGTGACAACCACAACATCACAACCGTAGTCCTCGCTGACCTGATCCAGTTTCGCCTCCAGTTCTTCTTTCTGCCCATCATCTAACAGATCTGCAAAATCTGCCAGCCTTTCTGTATGCACTTCTTCTGCCGCATAAACATTTTCTGAAAATGCTTCCGTCACAAATCCTGTTGTACCTGATACAGTAAGGACAGAAGCCAGAAATACAGGTATGATCTTTTCCTTCAGCATATCTTTCGTCCTCCCCTAAAAAATCAGCAGTCCGGCAAGGCACAAAACAACCGTAAATACAGCGGTCAGTCCGGCAAGCCATTTCAAATAAATTCCCCTGTCAATCGGAAGGTCTCCTGTCATTTTTCCGGTTTGTCCGTTCATTGCAAATATATATTTCTTATCTTTCCATGTTGTATTCAGAATCCATACCGGATACAGTGCATACTGTGCTTTTCCGCCTGAAATATTTACGTTTGTATTTTCGGGAACAACAGAAGCATAACCCTTCACTGTATCTGCCAGTACTTCCTCTGCGCTCTTTTTCATACGGTCATGTGCCCTGTTGATGCTCTCTTTTTCACTGACATCATACTTATCTGCCAGATATCCGGAAAGATATGCGGTCTGAAAATCCACAGACTCTGAAATTTTAAATGGTTCAATGGATTCCATCAAATCATCTGCCATCTTTTCTGATCCATCTACAGGTACAGAAACGAATGTCATCTCTCCGCTTCGCTCCACAGAATAGTAGCTGGTCTCCGTATAATCATAATCATGGTCACTCCACATTCTTACCTTTGTCGCCTTATAACGCACATCAGCATCAACATCCCCGTCAAAAAGCCAGAACGGAACATACAGCCCCTTAATCTCATCAATATGATTTTCCCTGCGAAATGCTTTTGGCAAAAATGTTCTTCCCTTAATATGCCTGTAATATGCTTCTTTTGCCGCTTTCTTATCCAATTTGAACGGAATCACCAGATCCGGCCTTAATGCACCTTTAAACTTCTCTGTCATAATTACGGGATTTCCACAATACGGACAATTTGATGCTCCTGTATTCTCATCTGCGATAATCTCACCACCACAGGACTGACAGGTATAGACATTCATTCCATCTGTCTCACCTTCCTGCCATTCTCCACCGGCATCTGTCTGCCATCCTGACAGATCATCTTGCTGTCCGGCTTCACGCTCCATCTGCGCATCCAGTTCTTTTAATGTCTCAAGTTCAAATTCTGTATCACAGTATGGACACTTCATTTTCTGGGACTTACTGTCAAATTCTATTGCACCGCCACAGGCAGGGCATTTATATTCTCTCAGATCAGACATAGACATTTCTCCCCCTGCTGTATTTTACTGTCTTGGCTTTCCACATTCTGCACAGAACTTTCCTGTATTTACCGCACCACAGCTGCATGTCCACTTTCCGGTCGGTCTTGGGCTTCCGCATTCAGAACAGAATTTACCGGTATTTACTGCGCCGCAGCTGCATATCCACTCTTCCCGCTGCGGTTTCGGTTTACCACATTCAGAGCAGAATTTTCCTGTATTCTCTGCACCACATTCACATTTCCATGTTCCTGCCCCGGATGCCGGCTGCATATTCTGTGCAGCCGGCTGCTGTGCTGCCTGCTGCTGTGCCCCCATCTGATAGAGATTCTGCATATTCGCTCCACCTGCCTGACCTGCCATGCCCATTCCCATAAATCCGGTCATGGCACCTGCAGTGTTGGAGGCTGCTGATTTCATTGCATCTGCCTGAGCACCGGCAAGTGTCGCTGCTGCCATAGTCGGATCTCTGAGAATGGCATTCTTCTGTGCATCTTTGATAAGCTGTGCATCCTCTTCCGGAAGAGTCACAGGATTCATGGCAATGGAAACAACCGCAAGACCTCTGGTCTGCTGCCATTTTTTCGTAAGGGCTTCATTCATGGCATCGCATAATTCACAATCTTATAAGAATATACTCCATTACAGCGCACAGATACATCTATGTCAAGACCGATATTTCTGTCAACTACCCGGAATGGGATTGGATTTGCTGTTCCGAATTTATTATCTACCAGTTCTTTTGTATTAAAATAATAAACCCTCTGGTCTTTGCCTGTATCGCCGCCAAATGTAAAACGCTTCTTTACTGTATCAAAAGTCCTGTGGATCCCCTCTCCCAGACTTCCGGCAAAAATACTTGGTTCTGTGGATGCATCATAGGTAAACTGTCCGGGTTCTGCACAAACCTCCACAACCTTTCCCTGTTCTACGATGATCATACACTGACCATCTGCAACAGCAATTCCGGAACCGCTTGAAATAATATTATCACTGCCTTTTTTGTTGGAAGAACGTCCGCCTACTCTCTTCTCACCCTTTACAACCAGAACATCTTTATCTATTGCATCGCAGTAAAAAAACTCCTTCCACTGATCTGCCATTGTTCCGCCAAATGCACCGGCTGCTGCTTTGATCAATCCCATAATTTATATCTCCTTCCTGATTACATATTATTTTATACATATTTCTTACAGATATTTTCTACCCATATTTCCTGTTAGTGTGCCGACAAGTTGATTTCTCGAACAATCTTGCGTCTAAATTTCTTATTTTGTGGGTAATTATGTGTGTTTTTTTACAATATAATATTTTTACAGTTACAAATTGATATTTATAAGTTCATCATATCATACATTTTCCGAATTGTCATGCGCAAAAACTCCTCTTTTCTGTCATTTTGCAACATATGAGCACATAAATCGCTGCTGTCCACTCCACAGTAACTATAATGCGACGCGCAGTTATTCAAAAGTTCATGAATAGCAATATACACTTACAATGTATGAAATCTATAAATTCTTTTTTAATTTCAATATATTTTGTCCGTCTGCATATTCATATGAAACTTCATCCATCATTTCCTTAACCAGAAAAATTCCAAGCCCCCCGATTTTTCTTTTTTCTATATCCAAGGTAACATCCGGATCTTTATTTTCTAATGGATTATAAGGAATGCCTTTGTCTATAAACGTCAGTTCCAGTCTTTCAGGAAAATTCTTTATTTCAACCTGTACAGTTGCCTCTCCGGTTTTTGGCGTATAAGCATAATAGGCAATATTGCCAAATATCTCATCTATCGCAATATCTATCTCCATCTGTACTTTTGCAGAACATCCATTTGCTTCCAGTATGGAATTTACAAAATCTGTAATTACCGCTATATTCTCTATTTTTGCTTCTTCTGTAATACTTTTCAAATCCACTTCTCCTTCCTTCATTCAGTTCAGGTAAATAGAATCCTCCTTTTCGCTGTGCAGTTCTGTATCTTTACAGCCACAGTCATTCGATTGACAGTATGTCTGCAAATCCCGTAATATCGAATACATCCTGTATGATATCACTCACATGAATCAATTTCATAGTTCCTTTTACATTCATAAATTTCTGCATTTTCAGAATAACACGCAGGCCGGCTGATGAAATATATTCAAGCCCTGCAAAATCCAATACAAGTTTCTGAGTATTGATCAACTCTTTCTCGGCAAAAGTATCCAATTCAGGTGCAGTTGCTGTATCTAATCTCCCGGTCAAAAATACCGTATCTTTTGTTCCTTCATTTTTCTTTTCAATTTTCAGACTCATTTTCTCTCTCCTTTTTCAGATAATGTCAAATTTCTGTTCTGTCAGCATCTTCTGCCTCCATCTGTATATTCACTCTATCCACCCTGATATCTGCAAATTGCTCCATTACTGAACAACTCCCATATTTATCATATTCATTGTAACATAAACAGGAGATGAATGCATCATCTCCTGTCTATTATTTATCTGTATTTTTTACGTTACTGTGCAGATATGCACAATTCTACGCTTTCATCTACTACAATATATTTATGGTTAATATCCCTTACAGCCAGTAAGGAATTATCCATCTTGTTGCTTAAGCTCAGGTTGAACTGCCTTCGGTACGTTCGTGTCACACCACAGTAGATGGAATAGGCAATGAGTAAAACTGGTCTTTATCCATTGCATAATCTGATTTTAAGGAGTGACAAATTTATGAATATGAATGCAGTAGGTATTGATGTTTCCAAAGGAAAAAGCATGGTTGCTATCCTTCGTCCTTATGGTGAGATCATTTCAAAACCATTTGAAGTCAAACACACAGTCAGTGGGATTCGCTCTCTCATTGAGCAGATCCAATCCATTGATGGCGAATCTCGTATTGTCATGGAACACACCGGTCGTTATTACGAACCTCTTGTCCGTGAACTTTCGAAAGCTGACCTTTTTGTATCTGCCATAAATCCCAAACTCATCAAAGATTTTGGAGACAACTCTCTCCGCAAAGTAAAGTCCGATAAAGCGGATGCAGTAAAAATTGCACGCTATACTCTTGACAGTTGGACGGAACTCAGACAGTATAGTCTCATGGATGAAATTCGTAATCAACTGAAAACCATGAACCGCCAGTTTGATTTTTACATGAAACACAAAACCGCTATGAAAAATAATCTAATCAGCATCCTTGACCAAACTTATCCGGGAGCTAACACTTATTTTGACAGCCCCGCCCGTGAGGATGGAAGTCAAAAATGGGTTGACTTTTCAGCCACCTACTGGCATGTGGATTGTGTTCGTAAACTCTCTCTAAACGCCTTTATCGACCACTATCAAAAGTGGTGTAAACGCAGGAAGTACAACTTCAGCCGTTCAAAAGCTGTTGAAATCTATGAAGCATCTAAGGAGCTTGTTTCTATACTTCCAAAAGACGATCTGACAAAGTTAATCATCAAACAGGCTGTAGAACAATTAAATACGGCTTCACAGACTGTGGAACAGCTTCGTACCATGATGAATGAGGCTGCTTCTAAACTGCCGGAATACCCTGTTGTCATGGCTATGAAAGGTGTAGGTAAATCGCTTGGTCCACAGCTTATGGCAGAGATTGGTGATGTCTCCCGATTTACCCACAAAGGAGCCATTACAGCCTTTGCAGGCGTTGATCCCGGCGTAAATGAATCCGGTTCATATGAGCAGAAAAGCGTTCCTGCTTCCAAGCGCGGTTCCAGTACTCTTCGTAAGACTCTGTTTCAAGTCATGGATGTTCTCATCAAAACAAAGCCACAGGATGATCCTGTCTACTTGTTTATGGATAAGAAACGAGCACAAGGAAAGCCTTATTACGTCTACATGACAGCCGGTGCGAATAAGTTTCTTCGCATCTACTATGGTCGAGTGAAAGAATATCTGTCTTCACTCCCAGAATAAATATCTCGTCAATACCTTTATTTTAGACCAGCGAATATCGGTGGTCTTATTTTAATGTTCAAAATCTTGCAAAAATTTTTGCCTGAAATCATCAATTTGCTATTGACTTTTTATTTGCAGGCTCGGTAAGCATACAAGATTTGCACCTGCTTCTTTACAGGACTCTTCCCAGTTACGCATCCATTCGCCGTCTCCCCATCCATAAGAACCAAACAGAGCGATGTTCTTGCCTTTCAGGGCATCTTTGCATCCGTCAAACATTGGCTCGAATTCTGTATCTTCGAGAACTTCATCTCCCATTGCAGGGCATCCGAAGGCGATTGCATCATATTCAGCAACTTTAGAACCGTCAAAATCCTCACAGGTATGAAGAACAGCTTCGCCGCCTTTTTCCCTGATTCCGTCTGCAACTGCGTTTGCCATTGCTTCTGTGTTTCCTGTGCTGCTCCAATATACAACTGCTACTTTACTCATGATTAAAATCCTCCTTAAATTTGCTCTGCCTTTTTCTTTGCCGCAAAGCCATGATTTATATTATAATAAAAAGTCATACGGCTTTTCTATTATACTGATTCTTAAACGAACTCTCCATCCCTGCTATATTACTGTATATAGCTTCTTTCTTACGCTGCCACCGTCAGCTGACGTACACTTCTTCCCTGATTCCAGAGACGTACATACACGCTGGTACATTTCTTAAATCTGGCAAAAGCCTTTATTGCCTCACATTCATTGCAGTAAACCTTCCAACAACCTACACATTTACAGTTCTGCCCTGCATTCTTGATAAATCCGATCACATCTCCCAGCGGATATCCCAGAAATAATCCGATTTCATGAGGAAAATCTTCTCTCTGGGCCAGGCGGCTTCTCAGTCTCTCAAGTGCATATGCAGGATCTGTACTCTCATACCCATACTTCTTTATGAAATTCGCAACACCAGGTTTCTTCAGATCTCTTTCAAGGCTTGAGAACCGGCAGACATAAATCAGCGCCTTTTTCTCACTCCTGCGAAGTACTGTGAGGGAAACGCCTTTTTCTCTTACACATTCATTAAAGCCTTCTACGCTTTTCCATAATTCTTCCTCAGATTCATATTTATATGTAAAAAGATTTCCGGTTTTAATAGATGCTAATGTAGGTGAACAATGTTCGATCACAGATTTCTCCAACATGTTATGATCCCTTTCTCAATGGCAAAATATTAATTAGGCCATGCTAACTATCTATCAAAAAATAACGCTTTACGAAACATTTTATTGCTTTTGTTTGCTGCAAAGCTTGAATTACTGCTATAAAAAGACCTTCAACAGATCGTTCAGCAATTCGAGTTATTTATGTCTAACTTCATAACTTAATATATACTATCTCTGGTATTCTGTCAAGTTAATTTTGTATAACTTTTTTTTAGTAACTGCCTTTTTTAACCGCATCAAGTAAGTCCCCGGGGTCGGTTGCAAAAAACAATAAGCAATGGGTAGGGACTTGCTTGTATCAGGAGGAGTGACAACTCCTTCTGATACACTGTGAAACAGTTATTCGATGTAGCGCCGCATAGCAAAGCGGATGATTTTATCCGCTTGACCATAAAATCTCATCCTTCTATACAGATCGTACTTCCAACTCCATCTTCTGTCCGTTTCTTTGTTACTATGATCTTCTTATCAATACGTTCTTTCAGCTCTGCTACATGGGAAACAATTCCCACCAGTCTGCTTCCCTGACTGAGATCCTTCAATGCGCGGATTGCCTGATCAAGGGCATCTTCATCCAGAGATCCGAAACCTTCATCCACAAACATGGTATCAAGCTGGATTCCGCCGGAGCTTGACTGAATTTCATCAGAAAGTCCCAATGCCAGAGACAGGGATGCCTGAAATGTTTCTCCGCCTGATAAGGTCTTAACACTTCGGACAGTTCCATTGTAATGATCTACTACATCCAGTTCCAGACCGGTTTTCCCTACCCTGCTCTTGTTTTCTTTCCTGCGAACTAACTCATACTGACCGCTGCTCATGGTCATCAGACGGATATTGGCACGCGCAAGAATGCGGTCAAAATACTGCATCTGGATGTAAGTTTCCAGCATGATCCTTGCCTTACCCGTGATCGTACCATTGGCAGTGTCTGAGAGAGATTTCATCCACTTCCAGCGGGTTTCCGTTTTCAGAAGTTCTGTCTGCTGTCTGCGGATTTTTTCATACATGTCACTGTTGATTTCCAGGCGGGCATGGATTTCATCACGATTTTCTGAAAGTGATTTCTTTTGCTGTGCAAAGTTTTCTTTCTGAGCATTCAGTTCCTCAGCTGAAATACTTATGGATTCTTTTAACTGTTCTGTCAGAGATGCAATTACCGAATCCAGTTCTGTCATTCTCTTTTCTAATACTTCTCTCGCTTCTGTTACTGTTTTGTAATGTATTTCAAGCTTCTTTTGTTCCTCAGTCTTAAGCTGAATCTGAGACAGGATTTCTTCCTTTGTCCTCTCACCCAGCTCTTTTTCCATATTCTCTCTCTGCTTCTGCAGCTGCTCATATCTGGATTTCTCTGCTGCTGTCTGCTGCTGATTCTGATTGATCTGGTCTGTGATCGTTGTGAGTTCTGCCTGAGTCTTACCAATCTGCATCTCCAGAAGTTTTCTCTGTTCCAGAAGTGCTGTCAGATCCTTTTGTTTCTGTCCCAGAATATTTTGCTGCTGTTTCAGCCATTCTGCTGCTCTCTTTCCCTGCAGCAAAGCCTGTGATACATTACAGATTTCCTTTTGATACACTATTTCACCGCTGTGATCCTGTGACAGTTCCGGATCAGTTTTCATTCTCTGTCTTATATCTTCTTCATGGATCCATGTCAGTACAGGTTCGTCCAATTGATTCTGCAGCTGTTCCTGAATACTTTCCAGCTGGCTCTTCCTCTTTTCAAGACTGATCTGTAATTTCTGAAATTCTTTTGCATGTCGTTCTGACTGTGTGCTGAACTCTTCCT
>PPYF01671849.1_pt1 | contig 10797 bp, 9 predicted proteins | sample 1559871 | NCBI WGS metagenome assembly PPYF01 (sample SAMN08240021, study PRJNA423297) | Human gut metagenome, whole genome shotgun sequencing project.
AGTGGTGCCACCAGGAATCGAACCGGGGACACAAGGATTTTCAGTCCTTTGCTCTACCAACTGAGCTATGGCACCTTTTCCGTTTGCGGGTGCAAAGATAAAGATATTTTTTTATACTACAAGGCTTTTTGAGGAAAAATATTAGAAAAATCCCCTTTGTAGCTTTTAAAACAAGAACAAAGGGGATATTTGTATTAGTTATGAGTATAGATTTCTACGTAATTGTTTAATCTATATTCGGATTGATACTGTGCCAGTCTTTAATGGGCGGCAATACGCCCATTCCTATAACTTCGTCGCGTAGTTTACAGAGGTGGGCGTAACTTTCTTTCAGTTTAGCCTCTTCTTCGGGAGTACCTTTCAGCTCTTTGTAGTGCACACCGTCCTTATTGATTTCGGTTTCCATAGCCATCATGATATGGTCGAAACCGTGACTGTGTACATATGTGCCTGCCGGCCAGCGGAAAGGCTTTCCACCCATGGCGGCAGCAATCATTTCTATGGAAATGTACGCAGGGCTTTGGAAAGAAGAACGACCGCGCAAAGCGATAATGTTAGCACCGCCTTTGGTAACTTTGGTCTGTATTTCTGCCCATTCTTCCTTTGTCAGGGCAGGAGTGCCGATGATATCCAGCAACGGTTTCCCATCTACTTTGGCGGTAGAAGCATATACAGCCATTTGTTCGCCATGTCCGCCATATGTACGGCAGTTCTCTATCTTATCGGGAGCAATGCCGAAATGTTTGGAAAGTTCGCTACGCAGGCGGGTACTGTCAAGGGCTGCCAGTGTTGTAACCTGAGATGGCTTCAATCCTGAGTACAATAATGTAATCAGGCCGGTAATATCGGCCGGGTTAAAGATGACAACCACGTGCTTCACATCCGGGCAGTAAGCTTTCACGTTCTTACCGAATTCTTCGGCAATGGCAGCATTTCCTTTTAGCAAATCCTCACGGGTCATACCTGCTTTACGGGCTGCACCACCGGAAGACACTACATATTTGGCATTGGTCAGAGCCTCTTTAATGTCGGATGTGAATGTCAGGTTCAGGCCTTCGAATCCGCAGTGGAACATTTCTTCCGCCACACCTTCCAGACCGGGAGCATAAGGGTCGTATAAACAGATGTTCGGGGTGAGGTGCATCATGATTGCAGTCTGTGCCATGTTGGAGCCGATCATACCGGCTGCACCTACAATGGTCAGCTTTTCGTTTGTAATAAATTCCATAATTATATTATTTAAAGGTGAATAATAAGCGCTTTTGTCTATTGTTACGTTACAAAGATAACCGTTTTCCGGAAGAGTTGTTTATATAAAAAAGTTATCTTTTAGAGCGAAAAGTTATTCCTCATCTTTATCTTTGTATAAGGTAGGATGCGGCTCGGCAGTACCTGCACTCAAAAGCGGGCTTTTGGCTTGGTATTGCGCTCACCTTTCGCTATCTTTGCGCAGGATGCCGGAATAGGCTGTGTTCTATTGCGTATCGTTCTTGTTATAAATATTACGAAATATAATTTGTATGAGTATAGAGTTAGGAAAGTTCAATACTTTGAGGGTGGTGAAAGAGGTTGATTTCGGCATGTATCTGGATGGTGGTGAAGAAGGAGAAATTCTGCTTCCGTCGCGTTATGTGCCCGAAAACTGCAAGCCGGGAGATGAACTGACTGTGTTTATCTACCTGGATAACGAGGAACGGTTGGTAGCTACCACACTGACACCATTAGTACAGGTCGGTGAGTTTGCCTGTTTGGAAGTGGCATGGATAAATCAATACGGCGCTTTCCTCAACTGGGGGTTGATGAAAGATTTGTTTGTTCCTTTCCGTGAACAGAAAATGAAGATGCAGGTTGGAAAGCAATATGTAATCCATGCTCATCTGGATGATGAGAGTTACCGGATTGTAGCCTCTGCCAAAGTGGACCGTTATCTTTCGAAAGAAAAAGCGCCTTATGAACCCGGTCAGGAAGTCAGCATACTTATCTGGCAGAAGACTGATTTAGGTTTTAAGGCTATTATTGAGAACCGATATAGCGGTTTGCTGTATGAAAGCGAGATATTTCAACCCCTGCATACAGGCATGACATTGAAGGCTTATGTAAAACAGGTTCGCGAGGATGGCAAGATTGACCTGATACTTCAGAAACCGGGGCAGGGCAAGGTGGAAGACTTTGCTGCTACCTTATTGGATTATATCCGTGAGCAGGGCGGACACATCACTTTGCATGACAAGAGCCCTGCCGAAGAGATTTACGATACATTCGGTGTCAGCAAGAAAACCTTTAAAAAAGCAGTTGGCGATTTATACAAAAAACATGTGGTATTGCTGCAGGAAAATGGGATTGAACTGGTAAAAAAACTCTAATCCCTACCTGCAATAGGGTTTTCCCTATAACATATTAGAGAGAAACAGAAGGATGGGGGAAAATATTCCCCTATTTTTGTTTTTACTAAAATGATGGAATATAAACTTGTAAAGAACGCTGCCATGAAACGAATATTATTTATGTTATTTGCCGTAATAATGAGTACTGCTGTCTGCCATGCGGCCATGAGTAACAGTAAAGTGCGTAAAGAAACACGCTTTCTTACGGATAAGATGGCTTATGAACTGAATCTGAATACGGTTCAGTATAATGATGTATATGAAATTAATTATGACTTTATTTCAGGTGTACGTTATCTGATGGATGATGTGCTGAGGGGTGAAGAATGGGCGTTGAATCGGTATTACGATTATCTGGATATACGCAATGACGATTTACGCTGGGTATTGAGCCGCAGACAGTATTCCCGTTTCATGCAGGCTGCTTACTTCTTCCGTCCGATTTATGTGAGTGGCGGGCATTGGTCTTTCCGGATTTATGTTACTTATACCAATCCGAATCATTTCTACTATCCGCGTCCTTATCATTATCGTACTTACTGTGGCGGACATAATAATGTAAGCTATTACCGGGGCAGACATAACTATCCTACCTATAACGGCTCTTTCCGTATCCGTGATAATAAATCGTACCATACAAGCCGGCGTTCGGATTTCGGTTCGGTTCATATCCGTCCCAATTCCGGTACGCGCCCTAATAACGTGGAACAGTCCAATCGCCGTCCTGCTACCAACAGTCCGGTACGCCGTTCCGATACTAAGAAGGAAGTAAATGCTCCTAAACGCGGGCAGAGTATTCAGAAGGAAAACGAAAGCATAAGACGACGCAGCAACTCTTCTTCATCCTCTACGCGTACAACACGTTCTTCTTCCCGTTCGTCAGAAAGAGGTAAAGAAGCGTCAAGACGAAATTAAACGCTTATCCATGTGTATTTATAACTGATAAACGGGGATACTTCAATATACCTGATGATTTCTTTCAGGCACGGAATTCACGGAAAAAGAAGTAAAGAAAATCTGTGTTTTCCGTGTAGTCCGTGCCTGAAAAGAAAATAAATAAAAAGTGTTCATCTCCTTACAAACACACAACAACTAAAATTATATTTATTCGATAGGCTCTCCTTTATAAAAGTCCAGTATCTTGGTACGGAACAGGTACTCGTATTTGGCTTGTAGTTCATCGGATTGTGCTTTCATCAGGTTCTGCTTGGCCTCATTGTATTCTACGGCGTTTGCTTTCCCGTTTTCGTATTTCTCGCTCATCAGCTTAAACGATGCTTCGCTTGCCGAGGCTGCCGCGCTGCTGCTTGTGTACTTGCTTTCGGATGCTGCCGCATTGTACCATGCCTGCTGAATTTCTTTGTAGAGGTCCTTCTTGGCATTATCCAGTTGCAAGGAGTAGTTTTCACGTTGCAGGCGGGCTGTACGTACCCGGTTGCGTGTAGCCAGTCTGTTAAAGATGGGAACACTCAGATTAAAACCGATGTATTTGTTGAAATTATCACTCATTTGCTGGCTGAAAGTGCGGTTGATTGTCGAATAATAATTCGTACCGAGACTCCCGCTGAGAGTCAGTTGCGGATAGTAACCGCTTTGGGCGATTCGGATACTGTGTTTACTTCCTTCCAGACGATACTGTGCAGCTTGTATTGAGGCCTTGCAACCTAATGCTAACTGATATATTTCGTCCGGAGAAGCCAATGGGATAAGTTCTATTGTTGCGGCAGGATTTTCCAAGAGGAAACCTTCCGGTGTTTCCAGTTCGATAAGCTGGCTGAGGTCGAGCAATGCCAGTTGATAGTTATTGCCCGTCTGTACCGCATTCATCTCATCCTGCGCTACACGTGCTTTGGCTTCGGCAACTTCTGCCGGAGAGGCTTTCCCTACTTCTGCCAGCCGCTCTATGCGGTTGCATTGTTCTTTGCTCAGTTCTACTTGTCCTAAAGAAACCCGGTGCAGTTCTTCGTTGAACAGTACCTGTAAGTAGGCTGAGGCTATATTGATGGAGATATCTTCTTTGGCTTTCTCCAAGTCGGCAAGAGCGGCTTTTAGGTTTAATTTGGCCAAAGCATACTGGTTGGGTATCTCGAGTCCGGTAAACAGTGGAATACTGGTGGAAACGGACATATTTGTACCGTGACTGCCTGTGTTGACATATACGGTGGAGTAATCACCGGTACTCTCGTCCTTGATAGCGGTCTGCGTGCGTCCCCAGTTCCAGTTTTGTCCGGCACTGGCATTAAGGTTCGGCAGTCGTGCCCATTTGGCGGTATTCACTTCAACATTGCTTTGTTCGGCTGCATTGGCTGTCCGGCGGATGTCGATATTATGCTCGATGGCGTAGTCTATACATTGACGTAGCGACCAGCGGTCTTGCGCCTGAACTTGTATGCAAGCCAGAACGGCCATATATATAAGTATCTTTTTCTTCATGGCGTTTTTGCTTCTTCTAAGTATAACGGTTATTTATCTTTTTTCTCAGCGCCACGCACTTTGTCTTTGGCAGTCAGGCCGCTTTTGACGGCAATTTTGATACCGTCGCTCATGCCTACTTCTATCTGTTGGCGTTTGAACTTCTGTTGAGGTACACTGTCGGTCAGTACATATACAAAGGTGCTGTCTCCACTGAATTCAACCGTACTTTCCGGCAGGGCGAGCGTCTTGAGGGCACGTTCCAGCACAATTTCCGCATTGGCGGAATAGCCGGAACGGATTTGTACGCTGTCCGGCGCCTGGATGGCCGCTTTGATTTCGAATTGGTTGGCTCCGTTTTCTTCTACGCCTTTCGGAGATATGTATTCCAGTACGGCGTTGAACGAGAGGTTTTGCAATGCACCGATAGTCAGCTTTACCGGCATGCCTTCGTGTACGCGGCCTACCTCGGTCTCATCCAGGTTGCCCCGGAAGATGAGGTCATTCATATTGGCAACCGTGGCGATTGTTGTTCCGTCGTTGAACGTATTGCTCATGATAACGGAGTTGCCGACTTTGATAGGTACGTCCAGAATCAGTCCGGTAATGGTGGAACGAATCAATGTGCTGCTGAATGAAGCGCTGTTCTTGGTGATACCTTCCTTTACGATTTCCAGATTGTCTTTGGCTGTTTGCAATTCCTCCCGTGCCTGTTTTACGTTCACTTCCCCCTTTTCGTATTCTTCGTTGCTGATGAGTTTGTCATTAAACAACTTCTTGACACGGGCAAAGTCCGTTTCGGCTTGTTTGGCATTGATTTCTGCCAGACGGACGCGGCTTTCGGCAGAGTTCAGCGTGCCCAGTTCGGGGATAACCTTTACTTTGGCAATCACTTCGCCTTGCTTGACGCTTTGTCCGGCTTCTTTATATACTTCGGAAATGATACCAGATATTTGCGGCTTGATAAGCACTTCATCTCTGGGCTCCACTTTTCCGGTGGCTACGGTTGTCTTTTCCAAATCGGCTGTTTCCGGAACGATGGTCTCATATACCTTTACAGTGGGCTGGGATTTCCGGTACAAAAACACGAATGTCCAGATAAATATGGCAGCTACTACCGCCAGTGATGCGATTTTCAGATACTTCTTTGTTTTCATCTTTATTGTATTATTGTTTTATTTTTCTATCGTTTTATCAGTCTGTTACCTTGCCGTTTTTTACTCATCCCTTATCGCTTCGATAGGTTTGATGGCCATTGCGCGGTAAGCAGGTGCCAGTCCTGCCAGCATCCCTAATGCAATGAGAAGGGCGCAAGTGCCGATAGCCAGTCCGAAGGAGACTTGATAATGGGTCTTGATGACTCCGGGATCATTCGCTGCGCTTTCCAGTATTTGCAGTATAAGTACGGCAAAAGAGATACCTGCCATGCCGGCTACGGTAGTCAGTACCATACTTTCCGAAAGGATTTGTTGCAGAATATCTTTGGGACGGGCACCGATGGCACGCCGTATGCCTATTTCCGTAGTGCGTTCCTTTACCGTTACCATCATGATATTGGATACGCCGATAGCTCCGGCAAACAAGGTTCCCAAGCCCACCATCCAGATAAGGATGCGGGTACCTGTCATCAGTGTGTCCATCATGGAAAACATGGCTTCTGCATTGAGGAACATGATTGCCTGTTTGTCGTCCGGCGAGATGTAATGGGCGGCTTTGATGCGATGTTCTATTTCCGGTTCTACGTCCTTAACCTTCACTCCCGGTTTCATGATAAAACAGACTACATCTATCCTTTGTCCCAGATTATATGTCTGCTGCATCGTTGTGAAGGGTAGGGTAACCGCTTCCGAAGCCTGTCCCTGTATGTTCACATTACCCTCGGAAGAGCACATGCCGATAACACGGTAATAAATGCCGTTTACCCTGATATATTTTCCGCAAGGGTCCTCGCCCGGCTTGAAGAGGCTTTCGTACACGCGTTTGCCAATGACGCATACCTTGCGCGCCTCACGTATATCCACGTCATTGATAAAGCGGCCGTACGTCATTTCCTGATGTTCTATCTGTTCATATTCGGGGTATAGACCTTTGACGCTGCATTCGTATTTGTTTTCTCCGTAAACGGCTGTCTGTCCCCATAAGGCAAATGAAGGAGTGGCCGTTTTTATTCCGTCGATGCTGCGTACCCGTTCCACATCTTCCATTTCCAGGTCCCACCAGCGTCCTTTACGAAATCCTTTGTAGGCCTCGCTTGTCTTTTGCGCTGCAATAAATCCGGAGTTTGTAGCGAAACCTTCAAATTGCGCTTTCATTTGTTCCTGCATGCCTTGTCCGCCGCCAATAAGTGCCACAAGCATGAAGATGCCCCAGAATACACCGAATGCCGTCAGCAGACTGCGTGTCTTGTTTCTTGTTATCGTAACGAGGATTTCCTCGCATGTATCCATGTCTATTCTCATAATCGTTTAATCTGCTCTAAGTGCTTCGATGGGACTGATGCTTACCGCCTTTTTAGCCGGGAAGAATCCGGCAAGCGTACCTGCGACAATCAGGGTCAATGTAGCCTGTATGGCAATGCCGATATCCACTGTGGGGTCCGAGAACATCCTGGTTTGAAACATACCCGCATCCGCTGTTTGTGTGCCGAAGGCGGAATTCATCCATTCCGTTACTCCGATGCCTGCCACCATGCCGATGTAGCCGAAAAAAGTGGTAATTGTAACGCTTTCCACAATAATCAGCCGAAGGATGGAAAAAGGCTTTGCACCCAGCGCTTTGCGTATGCCGAACTCGCGTGTGCGTTCCTTGACGGTAATCAGCATGATATTCGATACGCCTACGATGCCGCTCAGCAGGGTAAAAATACCTATCACCCAAATGGCGGTACGCAGCAAGCCGGCTACGTTCTGTGTTTGTATGTATTGTGTAAAGCGGTTCCATATCCATATTGCGCCTTCATCTTCCGGGTTGAAACGGTGGTTGGCGGCAATGACTTTACGGTACTCTTTCTCAAAGGTTTCGTTGGCCGCTTCGCTCGTCAGATTTTTGGTGGTGAAGATGATGTTGTTGAGTTTATCGCCTTTGTTATAGATGGTTTGCATGGTGGAGAAGGGGATAAAGGCCAGGCTGCTTTGGTCTCCCTGGTCTTCGTACAATCCGACTACCCGGTAGGCTACACCGCCTGCATTGACAAACCGGCCGACTGGTTCCGTACGTGACTTTCCGAAAAGAATTTCTGCCGACTTTTTATGAAGAATGATAACTTTCCGCCGTTCTTTCACATCGTTCCGGTTGATAAAGCGTCCGCTTGCGGTCTTGATGGCTTCGGACTCTACGTAGTTCGGGTGTACGCCCATCAGCGAGATATTGATGTATTCTTGTCCGAAGCTGATGTTTACATCTCCCTGCCGCAGGGTGGCGCCGGCAGTGATGATATTGTCGGGAAAGTATTTTTCGGTTGCGGCGAGGTCTTTGTTTTCCAGTTGGATACGTCGTCCTTCTTTCAAGCCTTCGTACGATTGGGTGGTCCAGCCACCGCCCAGGCGGATGGAGTTCAATGCGCGTTCGGATGCGTTTTGTTCGAAAGCATGGATGATGCCGTTGCCTGCTCCCAGCAGTACGATAAGCATAAAGATGCCCCACGCCACTGCAAAACCGGTGAGGAACGTGCGCAACTTGTTACGCTTGATTGTACCGTATATTTCTTGCCAAAGGTCTATCATGATTACTGTAAGTGATGTTATAAAGCGATAGGAGATTAATGTAATGACGCGGCAGTGTCCGTTATTTCATGAAACCGTCCTTGCCGAATGGCGATGCATCGTGATTCAGGTTCTCTTCAATGCTTCCTATCACACCGTCTTTAATGTGGATAATCTTGTCTGTCTGATTGGCAACGCCGCTCTCGTGGGTTACGACCACGATGGTCATGCCCGTTTCATGCAAGTCTTTCAGAATTTGCATGACCTCTACGGAAGTCTTGCTGTCGAGAGCACCGGTCGGTTCGTCGGCAAGGATAATCTGGGGGCGGGTAATCAATGCACGGGCAATGGCTACACGCTGCTTCTGTCCGCCGGACATTTCGTTGGGCATGTGGTGAGCCCACTCTTTCAGCCCCAGGCGTTCCAGATATTCCAACGCCATAGCGTTACGCTTCCGGCGGCTTACTCCTTGATAGAAGAGAGGTAGAGCCACATTCTCTACTGCATCCTTGAAGGAAATCAGATTGAATGACTGGAAGATAAAGCCAATCATACGGTTGCGGTATTCGGCGGCTTTGTTTTCGCTCAGGTTCTTGATAAGCGTACCGTTCAGGTAATATTCTCCTGTATCGTAGTTGTCCAAAATGCCTAAGATGTTGAGGAGCGTGGATTTTCCGGAGCCTGACGCTCCCATAATAGAGACGAACTCTCCTTTTCGGATATCAAGGTCGATGCCTTTGAGTACGTGTAGCGGTGCTCCGTTATTATAGGTCTTGTTGATGTCTTTCAGTTGTATCACGTTTTTCCTGTTTATAGCTTTGTTCTTATTGATTTTAACTATTAGACGCAGCTATGTGACGAAAAGTTGCAATTGACGTGAAGTTTTTTAAAAAAAGATTTTGCAGTGTCGTTTTTCTTTGTGTAATTTGTAACCATTAATGTTATAACTAACCCTTTAAACAAAAAAGTAAATATCATGAATTCAAACATGGAAAAACCCTATGTAGTGGGGATTGACATAGGCGGAACGAACACCGTCTTTGGTATCGTAGATGCACGTGGCACTATTCTTGCAAGTGGTTCCATCAAGACGGGAGCTTATGATGAGGCAGACAATTACGTAGACGAAGTATGCAAGAATCTTCTTCCGCTGATTATCGCAAATGGCGGTGTTGATAAAATAAAAGGTATCGGTATCGGTGCTCCTAACGGCAACTATTACAGCGGTACAATCGAGTTTGCCCCGAATCTTCCGTGGAAAGGAGTAATTCCTTTGGCAGCCATGTTTGAAGAACGTTTGGGCATCCCTACGGCACTGACCAATGACGCCAATGCCGCCGCTATTGGTGAAATGACCTACGGCGCTGCACGCGGTATGAAAGATTTCATCATGATAACGCTGGGTACGGGCGTAGGCAGCGGTATCGTTATCAACGGACAAATGGTATACGGGCACGATGGTTTTGCCGGAGAGTTGGGACACACTATCATACGTCGCGAAAACGGTCGTCTCTGCGGATGCGGTCGCCACGGCTGTCTGGAAACTTACTGTTCGGCTACCGGTGTGGCGCGTACTGCACGTGAGTTCCTCACTGCACGTACCGAACCGAGTTTGTTGCGTTCCATTCCGGCCGAAAACATCACCTCTAAGGATGTGTATGATGCAGCCGTTCAGGGTGACAAGCTGGCACAGGATATTTTTGACTTTACCGGTACTATTCTGGGAGAGGCTATTGCAGACTTCATTGCTTTCTCCAGTCCCGAAGCAATTATTCTGTTCGGTGGGTTGGCTAAGTCCGGAGATTACATCTTCAAGCCTATCCAGAAAGCTATTGATGACAATATCCTGATGATTTACAAGGGCAAGGCCAAATTGATGATGTCCGAACTGAAAGACTCTGATGCTGCTGTGCTGGGAGCCAGTGCGTTGGGCTGGGAGTTGAGAGATATTAAATAAGCTCAGTCTTTGATTGAAAATATAGCCGCCCTGCCGGAATATAATTTCTCGGCTGGGCGGTATTTTTTTTGGATATACACCAGATAAAGTTTTCAACCGTATCAAACGTTTTTTTTACTATAATGAAAAATCTTTATTAATCCTACGAAAAAAGAAAATGTTTGTAGAAAATGCAGGTTTGCTTGTACTCCCTTTGCTTTTCGCATTTTTTATTCATACGGGATAGCGGGCGAAGGGATATTTGTCCGTTCCGTAAGACAAATAATGAGTCAGTAGCTTTTTAGTGGGGATACGCATATAGTTTAGCAATGCGGAAAAGGAAGAACCTCTTGTCAGCTACGCC
>PPYF01114928.1_pt1 | contig 10796 bp, 10 predicted proteins | sample 1559871 | NCBI WGS metagenome assembly PPYF01 (sample SAMN08240021, study PRJNA423297) | Human gut metagenome, whole genome shotgun sequencing project.
CCCTGATCCTGGCCTTTGCGGGGGGCAGCGTCTCCATGCTGGTGATGGATTACGCCTACGACCTGCCCTGGCTGCAGATCATCAACTCCAACAACATCGGCATCGCTGTCATGCAGGGCCTCTCCGGCAGCTTCGGCGTGGTGCTCAGCGTCCCGGTGACGGTGGTTCTGGCCACGCTGCTCTATACCCGGCCAGGCCGCAGCCCGGCGGAGAAGCACCCGGCTGCCACGGAGCTCTGACGGCCCCTTTCTCCCTACCGACGCCCGGTGGGGGAAATGGGCATTGACAATGCGTCCCATGGGGGGTATACTTGCGTTAATTGAATCAGGATCTTCAGGGCGGGGTGCAATTCCCCACCGGTGGTACAGCCCACGAGCCGCAAGGCATGATTCGGTGCGATTCCGAAGCCGACAGTACAGTCTGGATGAAAGAAGATCGTGTGTACGCGGGAGCCAAAAGCGCCTGCGCCCATGGAAGCGCCCTGGAATGTTGATACATTCCGGGGTTTTGTCTTTTCCGTCGGGCGCGGGCCCGCCAGCGTTTCATGATGCCTTGAACCGTCCGTTCAAGGCATTTTTTCTTTGCTGGGAGGCAAGTATGAACGACTGGGAGTATATGCGCCTGGCTCTGGAACTGGCGGAGCGGGGAGCAGGGTGGACCTCCCCCAATCCCATGGTGGGTGCGGTGATCGTCAAGGACGGGCACATCATCGGACAGGGGTGGCATCACCGCTACGGTGATCTCCACGCGGAGCGGGACGCCCTGGCAAACTGCACGGAATCCCCGGCCGGAGCCACGCTGTATGTCACGTTGGAGCCCTGCTGCCATTACGGCAAGCAGCCCCCCTGCACCCAGGCCATCCTGGAGGCGGGCATCACCCGCGTGGTGGTGGGCTCTGACGACCCCAATCCCCTGGTGGCGGGGAAGGGCCTGGCATTTTTGCGTGAGCACGGCATCACGGTGGAGACCGGGGTGGAAAGGGCGGCCTGCGACGCGTTGAACCGGGTGTTTTTCCATTACATCCAGACCCGGCGGCCCTATGTGGTGATGAAGTACGCCATGACCATGGACGGCAAGATCGCCACCCATACCGGCGCTTCCCGGTGGATCACCGGGGAGGCAGCCCGGCAGCGGGTGCATCAGGACCGCCACCGTTATGCGGCCATTCTATGCGGCGTGGGAACGGTGCTCCGGGACGATCCCCTCCTGAACTGCCGGATGGAGGGAGGGAAAAATCCCCTGCGGATCGTCTGCGATACCCACCTGCGGACGCCGCTGGACAGTCAGATCGTCCGCACCGCCCGGGAGATCCCCACCATCCTGGCCGCCTGCGATCCCCTGCCGGAGCGGGCGGCGGCACTGGAGGCGGCGGGCTGCCGGGTGTGGGACCTGCCGCAGCGGGACGGCCATGTGGATCTCGCCGCCCTGATGGAGCGCCTGGGCGCGGAGCAGATCGACAGCGTGCTGCTGGAGGGCGGCGGCACCCTCAACTGGGCGGCGCTGGAGAGCGGCATCGTGAAGCGGGTGCAGGCTTACATCGCCCCCAAGCTCTTCGGGGGAAAGGCGGCACCCTCCCCAGTGGGCGGCATAGGCGTGGCGGTGCCGGATGATGCCATCCGGCTGAAAAACACCACCGTCATCCCCCTGGGAGAGGATTTCTTGCTGGAAAGCGAGGTGGACACAGATGTTCACGGGGATTGTTGAAGAGCTGGGCACCGTCCGGGCTGTGAAGCGGGGCGGCTGTTGGGCCGTGCTGTCCATCGGGGCCCGGGAGATTCTGCCGGGGCTGAAGATCGGCGACAGTGTGGCGGTCAACGGCGTGTGCCTGACGGTCACCAGCCTGGATGACGGCGGCTTTACCGCCGACGTGATGCACGAGACTCTGGACCGCTCCGCTCTGGGCAGCCAGGGCACCGGCAGCCGGGTAAATCTGGAGCGGGCCATGGCGGCGGACGGACGCTTCGGCGGCCACATCGTCTCCGGCCATATCGACGGCGTGGGCACCATCACAAACCTGCGCAGGGACGGCAACGCCGTGTGGTACACCATCTCCGCCTCCCCCCAGCTGCTGCGGTACGTGGTGGAGAAGGGGTCCATCGCCATCGACGGCATCAGCCTGACGGTGGCCTCTGTGGAGGCGGACCGGTTCTCCGTCTCCGTCATTCCCCACACGGCGGAGGTGACCCTCCTGGGACGCAAGCACGCAGGAGACACCGTCAATCTGGAGACGGACATCATCGGAAAATATGTGGAAAAACTGCTGCGGCCCCGGGAAGAGACGGCCCCCAAGAGCGGCCTCACCCTGGAGTTTCTCGCCAGCAACGGATTTTAAGGAGGCAATCCCAATGGAACAGCAATATTGCACCGTGGAGGAAGCACTGGAGGAGCTGCGGGCGGGCCGCATCCTCATCACCATCGACGATCCTGACCGGGAGAACGAGGGGGATATGATCTGCGCCGCCCAGTTCGCCACCACGGAGAACGTCAACTTTATGGCGGTCCACGCCAAGGGCCTCATCTGCACCCCCATGAGTGCGGAGGTGGCGGACCGGCTGGGCCTGGAGCAGATGGTGAAGGTCAATACCGACAACCACTGTACCGCCTTTACCGTGTCCATCGACCATGTGAATACCACCACCGGCATCTCGGCGGAGGAGCGGGCCTACACCTGCCGGATGTGCGTGGATCCCGTCACGAGGCCGGAGGATCTGCGGCGGCCGGGGCATGTGTTTCCCCTGGTTGCCCGGCGGGGCGGCGTACTGGTGCGCAACGGCCACACAGAGGCCACGGTGGATCTGTGCCGCCTGGCGGGACTGACCCAATGCGGACTGTGCTGCGAGATCATGCGGGACGATGGTACCATGATGCGTACCACGGAGCTTCTGGAAAAAGCCCAGGAGTGGGGACTGAAGGTCCTCACCATCAAGGCTCTGCAGGACTACTGCCGCCGCCATGATAAGCATGTGGTGCGCGAGGCTGTGGCCAAGATGCCCACCCGGTACGGAGACTTTCAGATTTACGGATACAGCAACGACCTCACCGGCGAGCACCACGTGGCCCTGGTGAAGGGGGACATCGGCGACGGGGAGAACGTCCTGTGCCGGGTCCACTCGGAGTGCCTCACCGGCGACGTCTTCGGCTCCCGGCGCTGCGACTGCGGCCAGCAGTTGGCAGCGGCCATGCGGCAGATCGAGGCGGAGGGCCGGGGCGTGCTGCTGTACATGCGCCAGGAGGGCCGGGGCATTGGCCTCATCAACAAGCTCAAGGCCTACACTCTCCAGGAGCAGGGCTATGATACGGTGGACGCCAACGTGAAGCTGGGTTTTGCGCCGGATCTGCGGGAGTACTGGACCGGCGCCCAGATCCTGCGGGATCTGGGGGTGCGCACCATGCGGCTCCTTACCAACAATCCTGACAAGGTCTACCAGCTTTCGGACTTCGGCCTGGAGATCGTGGAGCGGGTGCCCATCCAGATGGCCGCTACGGCGGAGGACCTGTTCTATCTGCGCACCAAGCAGAACCGGATGGGCCATATCCTGAACTACTGAGAACCATTACATATCGAATAAGGAGGAACAATTTTTTATGAAATGCTTTGAGGGAAAACTGGTATCCCAGGACATCCGTGTGGGCATTGTGGCCGCCCGGTTCAATGAGTTCATCGTCTCCAAGCTCCTCAGCGGCTGCGAGGATGTCTTGGTGCGTCACGGTGTGCGGGAGGAGGACATTGCCGTGGCTTGGGTGCCCGGCGCTTTCGAGATCCCGCTGATCGCCTCCAAGATGGCCAAGAGCGGCAAGTACGACGCTGTCATCGCTCTGGGCGCTGTCATCCGGGGCAGCACCAACCACTATGACTACGTGTGCAGCGAGGTCTCCAAGGGCGTGGCCAACGTGGCCCTGGCCAGTGACGTGCCCGTGATGTTCGGCGTTCTCACCACCGACACCATCGAGCAGGCCATCGAGCGGGCCGGCACCAAGGCCGGCAACAAGGGTGCCGAGTGTGCTCAGGGGGCCATTGAAATGGTGAACCTCATCCGGGAGCTGGAGGCATGAGATTGCCGGTACCAGCGTGAAAAGACAAAAAGGGAACGCCCGCCGGGCGTTCCCTTTTCTCTTTCCATGCATGAAACTTCTCTTATGTGGTTGTTTCCGCCTCCAGCTTTGCCATGGCCCGCCTGAACTGGTAGGAGAACATGGAGACGGTGGTGATGACCGCCAGCAGGTCTGCCACCGGCTCCGCCAGAAACACGGCAAAGGCCTTGTCGGCGAAGAAGTGGGGGAGAATATAAATAAGGGGGATCAGCAGGATGATCTTGCGCAGCACCGCCAGGAACAGCGAGGTCTTGGCGTTGCCCAGGGCGATGAAGGTCTGCTGGCAGGCGATCTGGATGCCGAAGATGCCGGTGGCACCCATGTAGATCCGCAGCGCCCAGACGGCGTAATCCACCAGCTGGGGGCTGTTGTTGAAAATCAGAATGAACATCCGGGGGAACAGCTGCACCAGGATCCACAGTCCCATGGAGTAGATCACGCAGGCCCGCAGCAGGCACCGGAAGGCATCCCGTACCCGCTGGGGATTGTGGGCGCCGAAGTTGTAGCTGACGATGGGCTGGGCGCCTTGTGTGAGACCCTGGAGGGGCATCATGGCAAACTGCATGATGCTGGTGAGGATGGTCATGGCGCCTACGGCGGTATCGCCGCCGTATTTGAGCAGGGAGGCGTTGAAGCAGATGGCGATGAGGCTCTCCGTGGACTGCATGATGAAAGGAGACAGGCCCAGGGCCAGGCAGGGCAGCACCACCTTGCGCCGGGGGCGCAGGTACTGTTTGCGCAGGTGCCACTTGGTGCGGCTGCTGGTGAGAAAGCGCAGTACCCACGCGGCGGAGACCGCCTGAGAGAGGATGGTGGCCAGGGCGGCACCCTGGACGCCCATGTCGAAGGCGAAGATGAAAATGGGATCCAGCACGGTGTTGAGGCCCGCGCCGATAAGAACGGTCTTCATACCCACGGTGGTGAAGCCCTGGGCGGTGATGTAGGCGTTCATCCCCAGGGTCAACTGCACGAAGAGCGTGCCCAGGCAGTAGATGCGCATGTAGTCCATGGCGTAGCCGATGGTGGCCTCACTGGCGCCGAAGATCAGCAGCAGCGGCTCCGAGAAGAGCTGGAAGAACACCGTCAGCACCACGGAAATGACGATCAGCAGGGTAAAGCAGTTGCCCATGATGCGCTCGGATTCCGAAATGTTGCCCCGGCCCTCCTCAATGGAGGCGCGGGGAGCGCCGCCCATGCCTACCAGCGCGGCAAAGGCGGAGATCACCATGATGACCGGCAGGCACACGCCCACACCCGTGAGGGCCAGCTTGCCCACAGTCTCCACCGGCTGCATGTGGCCGATGTACACCCGGTCCACCAGGTTATAGAGCATGTTGACGATCTGGGAGGTAATAGTGGGCAAAGCCAGGGAGAACAGCAGCTTTCCCACCGGGCCGGTGCCCAGGTCCACATTTTTACGGTTCACGATCCAAACTCCTTTCCGCCAGGGCGTCCGTATTTTCAAACACTTTTTCCAACAGGCGCAAAAACTCCCGCTGCTCCTGGGGGGTCAGGCCCTCCAACAGCCGCTGCCCGCAAAGAGCCTGCAGGCGCTGGGCCTCTCGGGCCGGAAGCGCACCTTGATCCGTGATGGCCAGATGGACCACCCGGCGGTCTTCCGCATCCGCTTTCCGGGAGAGGAAGTCCCGGCGGCACAGGATGTCCACCGCCTGGGACACCTGGGATTTTGAGAGCCCCCGGTATACCACCACATCCCGGGCGGTATCCAGCTCCGGGTTATTCACCAGAAACAGCAGTACATGAACCTCCCGCATGGAGAGGTTCCATCGCTCCAGAAAGGGGAGAAACTGCCGGTCATAGTGGGTTCGGAACTGCCGGGAGAAATGGGCCAGCTGGGCGTAGCTGATAGACATGCCAGACCTCCGAAAGTTTCAATAAAAAACAGTTTCTTTTGAGAACTATCATAGGATATCATGCCGGAGCCGGAGTGTCAAGTCCGGAAAAATCGGACCATTCTGTGAAGAAACAGTGAATTTCCCACCGGGGACGTCTTTCGCATTGACAAAGGTGTCATGACGTATTATCATAAAGAAAATATGGTATGCAATACCAGATTACGGAGAATGCTATATGATGTGGAATATTGTGAGTGACAGCAGCTGTGACCTTCGGATGGCGTCTTTTTCCAGCGAAACCGTGCGTTTTGAGTCGGTTCCCCTGCGGATCCAGGTGGGCGGACAGGAGTTTTTGGACAATGATGAACTTTCCGTTCCGGAAATGCTGACGGCTATGGCAGAGGAAAAAGCCGCTTCCTCCTCCGCCTGCCCGTCCCCGGCGGCCTTTGCCAAGGCCTTTGAAGCGGGGGAGTGCACCGTCTGTTTCACCATCTCCGCCAACCTCTCCGGCACCTATAACGCGGCGGTGATGGGACGGGAGATGGCGCTGGAAGAGCATCCGGAGAAGAAGATCTGCGTCATCGATTCCAAGGCTACCGCGGGGGCTATGGTGCTGCTGATCCGTCGGGCCCAGGCCCTGATGGAGGCTGCCGCAGGCCCGGAGGACTTTGAGAATATCTGCTCGGAGCTGCGGGAGTATCAGGCCTCGCTTCGCACCTGTTTTACCCTGGAGTGCTTTGACAACCTCATCAAAAACGGCCGGATGCGGCCTCTGGTGGGTACGCTGCTGCACACCCTGGGCATCCATGTCATTGCCGACGCCACGCCCCAGGGCACCATCCATGTGGCGGACAAGGCCCGGGGCGAGGGGAAGACCTACCGGGCCATTACGGCGCTGATGCGCCAGAGCAAGGACTGCACCGGTGCCGAGGTGGTGATCTCCCACTGCGAGAACCTTGCGGGGGCCATGAAGCTCAAGCAGCAGATCCTGGATGACCTGCCGGTGAAGAGCGTGGACATCCTCTCCTGCCGGGGCCTCACCAGTTTCTATGCCATGGAAAAGGGCCTGATCCTGGGCTACTGAGCCGATACCTTAATATAAAAAGGAAAAACAGCCGCCCCGTGCCGAAATGGTACAGGGCGGCTGCTTTTTTGAGAGATCATTCCGGTTACCGCCGGCGGGCGGTGGAGGAGCCGATGCCCAGCTCCAGGCGGTACTTGGTCACGGTGCGCCGTGCCACCTGGATGCCGTCGGCGGAGAGCAGCTGCACCAGCTTCTGGTCGCTGAGGGGATGGCGGGGATCCTCCTGACGCACCAGTTCCAGCAGGTGCTGCTTTACCGCCTGCTGGGAGGGACCCTGGATGCCCACGGCCCGGCTGAAGAAGTAGCGCAGGGGATAGGTGCCCTGGCGGCACTGGAGGTATTTGCCCCGGGCAGTACGGGAGACGGTGGAGGGGTGGACCCCCAGCTGCTGGGCAAGGGACGTGATCTTCATGGGAGCCAGCTCCCGGGACTGGCCGGCGAAAAAGGGGTACTGGGCCTGCAAAATGGCCTCGGCACACTGACGCAGGGTATTGCCCCGGCGTTCCAGGCTGCCCAGCAGCCATTTGGCCTGCTGCATTTTCTCCTGAAGATAGGCCCGGGTGTCCTTTTCGTCGGATTCCTTCAACAGCCGGGCGTAGTAATCGCTGATGGTGACCCGGGGCAGGTAGTAGTCGTTGAGGATCACCTGCAATTTTCCGTCCAGTTCCGCGATAAAGACGTCGGGCCGTACATAGACGGTGGGCTCGGCGGCCTGGAAGGCCTGGCCGGGATGGGGCTCCAGGGAGGCAATACGCTTTTCCGCCTCCTGGATCTGCTCGGTGGTCAGTCCCAGCTCCCGGGAGATGGGGCCGTAGTGCTTGCGGCCCAGCTCCGGCAGGAAGCGGGCGGCGATATCCATGATGTAGGGGGCGGCGTTCTGCCGGGCCAGCTGCAGCACCAGACACTCGGCTAGGTCCCGGGCGCCTACGCCCGGAGGATCCAGGCTCTGGATGGTCTCCACCGCCTGGTCTACCAATCCCCGGGGCAGATGCAGCTCCTCCAGACTCTCCAGATCCTCGGCCAGGAGGTAGCCGTCCTCATCCACCATCTCCGCCAGGTATTTGGTGAGGGCCAGCAGGGGCTTGGGCAGCCGCTTCCGGTCCAGCTGGTCGCAGAGAAAGGCGCACAGGCTCTCCGTTTCCCGGTCGGCGGCGCCCCGCTCCGGATAGCCGCCCTCCTCGTGGGTGAAAGTGCCGCCGTGAACGCCGGCGTCGATCCAGCTGGCTTTTTGCCGCAGCTCCTCATAGGCGCTGCGCAGGGCGGGGGAGTCCTCCTGCTCCAGCAGGGGGTTTTCCTCGCTGAGACGGCCTACATACTCCAAAAGCTCCTGGGAGTTCATCTGCAGAACTTTCATGGACTGGAGCAGCTGGGGGGTGAGCTTGAGTTCCTGGCGCAGTTCGGTTTTCAGAGAGACGAGGCTCACAGGCGGTCCCCTCCCTTCTCCGGCTTGGAGCCCACGTATTTGGCGATCTTCCGGGCGGCGGTGGCCTGGGAGATGCCCAGCTCCTTGGCCACCGCCACGGTGGTGCCGCAGCGGTGGTAGGAGTCCCGGATGATCTGGGCCTCATAGGCGTCCATCCGCTCTGAGAGCGTGCCCTGCCGGGCCAGCAGTTCCGCCGGAGGAACGGCATCCCCGGTGTACTCCGGAGGCAGGGCGCTGACGTCGATAATGGGATCCTGGACGGTGATCACCAGCCGCTCAATGAGGTTTTCCAGCTGGCGGACGTTGCCGGGCCAGTCGTATTGATCCAGAAATGCCAGGAAGCGGGGGCTGAAGGAGAGAGACTTTCCGTACTCCCGGCAGAAACGGGCCAGGAACTGGTGGGCCAGGGGCAGCACGTCCTCCTTGCGCTGGCGCAGGGGCGGGATGTGGATGCGGATGACGTTGAGCCGGTAGAAGAGGTCGGAGCGGAAGAGCCCCCGCTGGACTTCCGCCTCCAGATTGCGGTTGGTGGCCACGATCAGCCGGAAGTCCAGCTCGATCTTCCGGGTGCCGGAGAGGCGCTCGATGGTTTTTTCCTGGATCAGCTGCAGCAGCTTGGACTGGATGTGGGCGGGCAGTTCGCCGATCTCGTCCAGGAACAGCGTCCCGTGGTTGGCCAGCTCGATTTTGCCGATCTTTCCGGTGGAGGAGGCACCGGTGAAGGCGCCCTTCTCATAGCCGAAAAGCTCCGACTCAATGAGGTTTTCGTGGAGAACGGCACAGTTGACCTCAATGAAGGGCCCGTCTGCCCGGTTGCTCATGGAGTGGATGGCCTTGGCAATGGCGCTTTTGCCCACGCCGGTCTCGCCGGTGATGAGGATGTTGGCCTTGGTGTTGGCGGTGTTCTGCATCAGCGTCCACAGCCGCTGCATGGAGGCGCTTTTGAAAATCAGATCCGTGGAGGTGGCCCGGGTGCGCAGCTCCGCGATCTCCTGGGAGTACTGCTGCAAAGAGTCCTGCAGATGCCGGTAGTTGCGCTGGATGGCGTTGATCTGCTCCATGGACACCGTGTTGAAGCACACGGCGTATTTCAGCTCCCCGTTGTCGTCAAAGAGAGGGATGCCTACGGTCATGACGTTTTTGTGCCGGTGGTTGATGGTCTGGGTGGCGGTGATCTTGCGCTTTTGCCGGATGACCTCCGCCGTGATGCAGGGTGTGAAGGTGCCGTCCGCCTCCAGATCGAAGGCGGATTTCCCCACAATGGAGTTGTGGGTGAAGCCAAAATTTTTCTCGTAGGTCTCGCTGACCCGCAAAATGATGCCCTGTGCGTCGGAGAGCATCATATCATCCGCCAGAACCAGGTTGTTTTCCGGGTTCAGAATCTCAAAGAGGCCTTTCAAATTGATGTCATCGTCAAAAATATTAGAAAAATTTGTACTTTGCGCCAAAAATATCACCTGCTTCTCAGCCGCCTCCGGAAAGCAGCCGTTCTATTCATTTTTGAGTATACCATATTCAAAAATGAATAGAAAGAAGAAACCCACAAAAAACCCCTGTCGATTTTCACAGAAATCGGCCGCGTTTTTTGCAGTTTCAGCAGGTCGAATCCCGGGAAAAGCCGCCGGAGCCTGGAATTGAGGCTATTCATTTTTGAATAGTGCCGCCGGAAGCAGGGGGGGATCCACCTGGGGCTTCTGGGTAAAATCGCAAAAATCGGCGGGCTGGCTTTGGAAGACCTGCACAGAAAAGCCGGGAAACGACGGCCGGTTTGTCCCGGAAAAGCTGGCATGAAAATTGCTATAATATTTCCCGGCGGCTTTTGGAAAGCCAACTGTGCGCACTGAGGGAAACGGTACGCAAAACAAATAAGGAGGATTCACCATGTATCAGACCATTCGTTACGAGAAGAACGGCAATATCGGTATTGCCACCATCAATCGTCCCGAAGCGCTGAACGCTTTGAATTCCACTGTTATTTCTGAACTGGAGCAGGTCATCGGCGAGGTAGAGAAGGATACCGAGCTGGGTGCCTTTATCATCACCGGCGAGGGCCGTTCCTTTGTGGCCGGCGCCGACATCGGCGAGCAGTATCCTCTGGATGTGGCCGGCGGCCGCAAGTGGGGCCAGCGGGGCAGCGCCCTGTTCCGCCGCATCGAAAAGCTGGAGATCCCCACCATCGCCGCGGTGAACGGCTTTGCTCTGGGCGGCGGCTGCGAGCTGGCCATGTCCTGCGACATCATCCTGGCTGCCGGCCCCAACGCTGAGGGCAAGGGCGGCGCCAAGTTCGGCCAGCCCGAGGTGGGCCTGGGCATCACCCCCGGCTTCTCCGGCACCCAGCGTC
>PPYF01130485.1_pt1 | contig 10788 bp, 8 predicted proteins | sample 1559871 | NCBI WGS metagenome assembly PPYF01 (sample SAMN08240021, study PRJNA423297) | Human gut metagenome, whole genome shotgun sequencing project.
CGCTGCGTTTCATTCGCGTTAGCCAGCGCGAAAAATTCGCTTCGCATCTTGGCGCATTCTCATTTGGAAATAGTATAAAGTTCCGACGCGCCGCCGAATTGTGCGGTGTTGCCCCAATCCCAAAAAACACACGCGGCGGCTGACAGCAATGCCAGTCGCCGCGATTTGCATGCGGATTATTCGTCCTCATCTTCCGATTCTTCGTCCTCGTCCGCGAAGTCTGCATCCGCCGCGTGGTCGTCCGGCGCAAGCAGGGCTTCCAGCTGCTCCTGCGCGCGGGCGTAATCGCGGTACGCCACGAAGAACACGAATTTCTCCAGCGTCACGCCGAGCGCCGCGCTGATGCCCGCACCCATCATCGGGCGGGCAATATACGGCACATTCGCCTCTTTGAGCAGACTTTCCAGCACCGAGGCGTTCAGCGCATCCAGCTCCGTCAAGCGGCACTCGTCCGCTTCCTCTGCCGGACGCAGACGGTCGAATTTATCGCAGTACGGGCAGCTTTCCGCTCTCTCCGGCGTCACCCGATGGCAGTTCGTGCAGTAGTACATTTTCCCTCCGCTCCTTTCGCGCGTTCTTCTGCCCATATGATAGCATAACGCACACTTTCCGTCAAGGTTTGCGGCAAAATCAGCGAATCGGTGAATTTCTTTGCAAAATGAATTGCATTTCTGCCGGAATGCGTTTATAATAAAGAACGCTATCACAGCATCACAGAAGGAGAATCCGGATTATGAAATTAGGCGTTGTCGGTTTGCCCAATGTCGGCAAAAGCACCCTGTTTAATGCCATCACGCAGGCTGGCGCACAGGCGGCCAACTATCCTTTCTGCACCATCGAGCCGAACACGGGCGTTGTCATGGTGCCTGACCACCGTTTGGACGTGCTGGGCGAAATGTATCACCCGAAGAAGATTACACCCACGACCATCGAGTTTGTGGACATTGCCGGTCTGGTGAAAGGCGCGAGCCACGGCGAAGGGCTGGGCAACAAGTTTTTGAGCCACATCCGCGAGGTGGACGCGATTGTCCACGTCGTGCGCTGCTTCGAGGACGAGAACATCATCCACGTTGATGGCTCGATCGACCCCGCCCGCGACATCGAGACGATCAACCTCGAGCTGATTTTCGCGGACATGGACACCGTGCAGCGCCGCAAGGACAAGGCGATGAAGAACTTCCGCGGCGGCGATAAGAAAGCGGGCATCGAAGTCGAGCTGGCGGACAAGATTTACGCCCATCTGGAAGCCGGCAAGCCCGCGCGCACCTGCCCCGTAACTGACGAGGAGAAGGAAGTGCTGGACGGCTGGTTCCTGCTGACGACGAAGCCGGTCATCTACGCCGCGAACATCGCCGAGGAAGACCTCGGCAAGCCGGAGAGCGAAATCAAGGGTCTTGACCGCGTGGAAGCCATCGCGAAGAGCGAGAATGCCGAAATCATCGTCATTTCCGCCGCGATTGAAGAGGAAATTGCGCAGATGAGTCCCGACGAAAAGGCGGAATTCATCGAAGGACTGGGCATCGGGCAGTCGGGTCTGGATCGGCTGATTACGGCGTGCTATCGGCTGCTGGGGCTGATTTCCTTCCTGACGGCGGGCGAAGACGAATGCCGCGCATGGACGATTGTCAACGGCACGAAGGCACCGCAAGCCGCGGGCAAGATTCACACTGACTTCGAGAAGGGCTTCATCCGCGCGGAAATCGTGCCTTTCGACACGCTGGTGGAACTCGGCTCGATGGCGGCGTGCAAGGAAAAGGGGCTGGTTCGCTCCGAAGGCAAGGACTATGTGATGAAGGACGGCGACATCGTGCTGTTCCGCTTCAACGTCTAAAAAGAGGAAATATCATGATTGCAAAGAATGGTGACAAGTGCGTCAAGAATCTCATCTTGACGAAAGACATCGACGAACGCATCCAACAGGAAGCAGAACGGTTGAAAATCAAGCCATCGCAGTTGATCCGGCTGATTTTAGTGCAGTGGCTGGACGGCGACAAGAAAATCCAATCTAACTAAGCTCAAGAAGAAAGGGGCATCAGCATGAGCCGTCTTTCGTATTTCTTCAAGCGTCTGTTCAAGATGGACTGGAAAGCCATGTGGAAAACCGCCGGGCTGCTGCATGAGCGCTCCGGTAAATCCCGCATTTGGCTGCTGTGCGACATGCTCCGCTGTGCTGTGAAGTACAACGCGGGCTATGTGGACTACAAAATCGCGCAGATGTACAAACTCAACGATGCGCAGCGCAAGACCGTCATCACGCGCGGCATTTCCAACAGCATTGTCCGCCGGATGAACGACAAGGCGTACTGGCATTTCTTCGATGACAAGACGCAGTTCAACGAGCTGTTCAAAGAATGGATTCCGCGCAAGTGGCTGCTGATTAACGCGGATACGCCGCTTGACAAGCTGGAGGACATGATGACGCTCCCCGCCCTCATCGGCAAGCCGCTGGAGGGATCGAGCGGTCAGGGCATCCTGAAGTTCACGCCGGAGGACTGGAAGGGGGGCGCAAAGGCGTTCCACCAGCTGCTGATGGACAAGAACATCGGCATTCTGGAAGAAATCGTCGTGCAGCATCCGGAGATGGCGCGCATGTGCCCGACGTCGGTCAACACCTGCCGCATCGCGACGCTGCTGGGCGACAAGAAGCAGGGCATCGTCTATGCGTTCCTGCGCATCGGCAACGGCAAGGTGATGGACAATGTGGACTGCGGCGGCATGGCGGCGCGCATTGATTTGGAAAGCGGCAAGCTGCTGACTGTCGGCGCGGACAAGGCGGGCAACACCTACACCAAGCACCCCATCACCGGCACGGACATTATCGGCTTTACGATTCCTTACTGGGAAGAGGCGAAGAAGATGTGCCTTGACGCCGCGCAGAAAGTACCGCAAATGCGCTTTGTCGCGTGGGACGTCGCCATCACGCCGAACGGCCCGACGTTCATTGAGGGCAACAGCTTCCCCAGCCATGCTGTACCTCAGTTTGCCGCGCATTACCCGGACGGCATCGGTATCCTGCCGGAATTCCGCAAATTCATCGACGTGTGACTTACTTGCAGGCGGAGCGGATGCTTCACCTGCATTTTTGCACCTATTTGATGACTTTTTGCGCAGTTCAAGCCTTTTTCAGCAGGACTTTTCTGATGAAAAGGCGAATTTCTACATCAGATATTTGGGCGGACTTTTGCGCCGCCTTGACTTCATACGATGGAGGGATGACCGTGGAACAGCTGCTCAACGATGGCTGGCAATTCTGCAAGCTGCCGCTCGGCTCGACGCTGGAAGATGTGAGCAATGCGGCACTTCAGGCAGTCGATTTACCCCATGATTTTCTGATTGAAAACGAAAACGACCTGTACGAGACGACGGATGCGTGGTATCTGCGCACGCTGGACGTTCCGGAAAGCTGGTGCGCGTCGTGCGTCCTCGTGCGGTTCGACGGCGTGTATATGGACTGCGACGTGCTGCTCAACGGGCACATCGTCTGCACGCATCATTACGGCTACACGGCGTTCGATGTGGACCTGACCAGCCGGCTGCTCGTCGGCAGAAACACGCTGGCGGTGCATGTCCGCCATCAAAGCCCGAACAGCCGCTGGTATTCCGGCGCGGGCATCTACCGCGACGTGATGCTGCATGTGCTGCCCAAGCGCCATATTCCGCTGGACGGCGTGTACGTCACAACCACGCACGAGCTGGAAAGCTGGACGATGACCATTGACACGGAGCTTTGCGGCGTGAAGGACAACGGCGTGCTGACACATGTGCTGCTCGACGGCGACGTGCCGGTGTGCGATGTGACGGTGGAAGCCGCGGGCGACCACGCCAATGCGGTCATGCAGGTGCTTTCGCCAAAGCTCTGGTCGCCGGACGCACCGAACGTCTACACGCTGCAAACCATGCTGGGCAATCAGGTTATCCGGCAGAACGTCGGCTTCCGCGACCTGACATTCACCACGGATCGCGGGCTGCTGGTCAACGGCGCGCCCGTCAAGCTGCACGGCGTCTGCCTGCACCACGACTTAGGCTGTCTGGGGTCGGCATTCCACGAAAAGGCGATGCGCCGCCAGCTGCGCGCCATGCGGCAAATGGGCGTCAATGCCCTGCGCACAAGCCACAATCCGCCCGCGAAGCAGGTGATGGACTTGTGCGACGAGCTCGGCATTTTCGTGGTAGACGAAGCGTTTGATATGTGGCTGCGCGCCAAAACGCCGTTTGACTACGCGCGCTTCTTCCCCACCGACATGCCGTCGGATGTCGCCGCATGGGTTCGCCGCGACCGCAATCATCCGTCACTGCTGATGTGGTCAATCGGCAACGAGATTCTGGACACGCATCTGGATGAATCCGCTCAGCAGGTGACGTGCGACCTGTGCGAGAATGTGCGCCTGCACGACCCGCGCGGCAATGCCATCATTACCATCGGCAGCAATTTCATGCCGTGGGAAGGTGCGCGGAAATGCGCTGATTTGGTAGACGCGCAAGGCTACAACTACGGCGAAAAGTATTACGAGGCGCACCACGCCGAGCATCCTGACTGGGTGATTTACGGCAGTGAGACAGCTTCGGCGCTGTCCAGCCGCGGCATTTACCACTTCCCGATGGCAGCGTCGATTCTCTCCGACGAGGATCTGCAATGCTCCGCGCTGGGCAATTCCACGTCCAGCTGGGGCACGAAGGACATGCGCAAGTGCATCGTGGAAGATTTGAACACGCCGTATTCGCTGGGGCAGTTCCTCTGGAGCGGCATTGACTACATCGGCGAACCCACGCCGTACCACACCCGGTCGTGCTATTTCGGCATGATGGACACGGCGGTATTCCCGAAAGACTACTGGTACTTATTCAAATCCCTGTGGACGAACGCGCCGATGGTGCACATTGGCGTATACTGGGATTGGAATCCGGGTCAAATGATTGACGTGCCGGTCATGACGAACGGCGTGAAAGCCGAACTGCTGCTCAACGGGCGTTCGCTGGGTGTGCAGGAAGTCAGCCGCACGGACTGGACACACTGCCGTCCGGCGTGGCAAGTGCCGTTTGAGGCGGGCGAGCTGGTCGCGCGCGCGTATGACGCAGACGGACATCTGATTGCCGAGGACATCCAGCGCACGCCCGGCGAAAGCCACCATATTGTGCTTTCCGCGGAGGATGCTTTCCTGCTGGGCGACGGCGAGGACATGACGTTTGTGACCATCACCGTGGCGGACGAAAACGGCAACCCCGTTGAAAACGCGGTGGATCGCGTGCTGGTGGATGTTGACGGCTGTGGGCGGCTGCTGGGGCTGGACAATGGCGACTCCACCGACCGAGACGGCTACAAGACGAACACGCGCCGCCTGTTCAGCGGCAAGCTGCTGGCGATTGTCGGCGCGCTGGCAGGCGAAGGCACCATCCGCATCCGCGTGTCGGGCGTTGGGCTGGTCGGCGCTGAATTAACGCTGCCCGTCCGCGCGGCGCGCAAAACGCCGGGGCGCAGCTGCTCCGCCGTGCTGTGCCGTCAGGAAGAAATGCCCGCGGACAAACCGATTCGCCGCATTGAGCTGCTGCCGCTGGGCGACAAGCTTCTGGGCAGCGAGCATCCAACGGTCTCCTTCCGCGTGGCGGTTCATCCGGCGGATGCGGACAAGCAGCCGATTGCCTTCCGCGTCACCAATGGTCAGGGCATTGACTCCCCCTGCGCGTCGTGTTCGGTGGACGGCGACGTGGTGACGGTGGCAACGCTGGGCGACGACACGGTGTACCTGCGCGCCTCCTGCACAAACGGGTATGACCATCCGCGCATTATCAGCCAGCAGGATATTGTCATCACCGGGCTGGGGCAGCCGTTCCTTGATCCCTACGGCTTTATCTCCGGCGGGCTGTACTCGCTTTCCTCCGGCGAAATCGGCAATGGCAACGAGCAGGGCATTTCCTTCGCGCGCGACGGCGAAAGCATGGCGGGCTACACCAAAATCGACTTCGGCGACGTCGGTTCGGACGTTATCACGCTTCCGGTTTTCGCGCTGGACAGCAACCTGTACGAAATCAAGCTCTGGGACGGCGACCCGGCGGACGGCGGACGGCTGATTGCTGTTCTGCCCTACCAGAAGCCGAGCATTTGGAACGTCTACCAGAGCGAAACGTACCACCTGCCAGAGCGCCTGACGGGCGTGCATACGCTGTGCTTCTCGCTGACGAGCAAAATTCACCTGAAAGGCTTCTCGTTCGAGAAGCAGAGCCGCGCGTGGCTGCCGCAGACGGCGCAGAACGCCGACACAGTCTACGGCGACAGCTTCACCCGCAGCGGCAGCGCCGTCACGAGCATCGGCAACAACGTGTCGCTTGTCTGGGAGAACATGGATTTCGGCGCATCCACCCATGCGGAACTCCGCTTGGACGGACAGACGCCGCTTTCGACGAACCCCGTCACGATTCGCTTCACCAATCAGGAGGGCGAGCAGTTGACCTCGCTGGCGCAGTTCAGCGGAACGGAACGCGGCGTGCAGTGCTTCGACGTGAACGTGCTGCCGGGCGTGTGTTCCGTCGCGTTCGTGTTCCTTCCCGGCAGTCAATTTGATTTCTACGGCTTCACCTTTGTAAAGCAGGAAGAAGCTGCACAGTAAAAGGAGTGGAATCTGATGATTCTGTATAATTCGCTCACCCACCGCAAAGAGCCGTTTGTGCCGCGCTTCGGCAACAAGGTGTCCATGTACACCTGCGGCCCGACGGTCTATCATTTCGCGCATATCGGCAACCTGCGCACCTATATTATGGAGGACATGCTCGAAAAGGCGCTGCGCTATGAGGGCTACGACGTCAAGCGCGTAATGAACATCACCGACGTCGGCCATCTTTCCAGCGACGCCGACACGGGCGAGGACAAGATGCTCAAGGGCGCGCGCCGTGAGCACAAGACGGTCATGGAAATCGCGAAGTTCTACACCGATGCGTTCTTCTCTGACTGCCAGAAGCTCAACATCAAGCGCCCCGACGTGGTTGAGCCCGCAACGAACTGCATCCCCGACTACATCGACATGATTACCGTGCTGCTGGAGAAAGGCTATGCCTACCACGCAGGCGGCAACATCTACTTTGACACCAGCAAGCTGGAAAAGTACTACGTCTTTAACGACCACAACGAGGAAGACCTCGAAGTCGGCGTGCGCGACGACGTAGATGAGGACACGAACAAGCGCAACAAGGCGGACTTCGTGCTGTGGTTCACAAAGTCGAAGTTCGAGGATCAGGCGCTGAAGTGGGATTCGCCGTGGGGCGTGGGCTATCCCGGCTGGCACATCGAGTGCTCGTGCATCAGCAAAAAGCACCTCGGCGAATACCTTGACCTGCACTGCGGCGGCATCGACAACGCCTTCCCCCACCACACCAACGAAATCGCCCAGAGCGAAAGCTACCTCGGTCACGAGTGGTGCAAAACGTGGTTCCATGTGCATCACCTGAACACCACGGGCGGCAAGATGAGCAAATCGAAGGGCGAATTCCTGACCGTGTCTCTTTTGCAGGACAAGGGCTATGACCCGCTGGTGTACCGCCTGTTCTGCCTGCAGAGCCACTATCGGCAGAGCCAGATGTTCACTTGGGAGAACATGGACAACGCCGCCGCTGCGTACACGAAGCTGCTGGGACGCATTGCGTCGCTGATTCCCGCGGGTACGCCGGTGGATGCGGAGAAAATGAAGCCATATCAGGAGAAGTTCCGTCAGGCGCTGGATGCCGACCTGAATACCTCGCTGGCCGTAACGCGCCTGTATGACGTGCTGAAGGCAAAAGACCTGTCCGACGATGAGAAGCTGGCGCTGGTGGGCGACTTTGACGCGGTGCTGTCACTCAGCCTGCTGGAAAAGGCAGCGGCCATCCGCGACGCGCAGAAGGCGACGAGCGAAGTGCACGGCGACGGCGAATACGTCATCATTGCCCCGGCAGACGCCACCGATGAAGAGCAGAGCACCGTCCGTGAACTGCTGCTGAGCCGCTATCAGGCGCGGAAGGACAAGAACTGGGCGGAATCCGACCGCATCCGCGACATTTTGAAGGATATGGGCATTGCCGTCAAGGACAACAAAGAAGGCGTGCAGTGGATGCGGGTGTAATTCGCCTGCCTTCCCTGTAAAATTTCCTGCAAAAGGCTGACAAATGGCGGTAAGTATGATATACTGATTCGTGGACGATAATTTCGGTCATCCGAAAGGAGTGCTTCCCCGATGAATATTCTGCAAGCCGCCATTCTCGGCCTCGTGCAGGGGCTTGGCGAGTTTCTTCCGATTTCCTCCAGTGGGCATCTGCTGCTCAGCCGAATTCTGATGGGCTTCACGATTGATGAAACAGGCGCCTACCATATGCTGGACATCCTCCTGCATGTTGGCACGCTGATTCCGGTTCTCATCGTGTTCTGGAAGGACTGGTGGGCGATTCTGAAGAACCCCTTCAAGTCCAAGACACTGCTGCTGCTCTTCATCGCTTCCCTGCCGACGCTGCTGTTCAAGGTTGTGTTTGATGATTTCATCACTTCCTGCGAGACAGGCTGGTTCCTCGGCGCGAGCTTCCTGCTGACAGGTTTCTTCCTCCTGCTGGCGGAAACGCTGAGCGCACACCGCAAGCAGTACGCCGACCAGCCGAACTTCAAGCACGCCATCATCATGGGCTGTATGCAGGGTGTGGCGCTGCTGCCGGGCGTTTCCCGCAGCGGCTCGACGCTGGCGGGCGGTCTGCTCTCCGGGCTGAACCGCAAAAGCGCGGCGAAGTTCTCCTTCATGATGAGCGCCCCCGCGATTGTCGGCGCACTCATCATCGACGGCAAAACCGCAATCGAAGAGGGCTGGGTGCAGGATTTGACGCTCGTGCCGACGCTGGTGGGCATCCTCGTGGCGGCAATCAGCGGCTATATCGCCATCCGCTTCATGCTCAGCCTCATCAGCCGTGTCAGCCTGAACTGGTTCGCGCTGTATGTAGCGATTCTGGGCGTGCTGATTCTGGTACTTCAGCTGATTGGCTATCCGGGAACGGTGCCGTTCGTCATTCCGGACATGTCTGGTGCGGTGACGAGCACGCTTCGGTTCTGGAATGTGTAACAATCACATGGGCTGTCCGTCTTTGGGGGCGGGCAGCCTTTTTTGCCCCTTGCCATCCGGGGCGCAAAATGCTATAATAGAATAGATATTTGTACTCTCGCATGGCTTTGCTGTGCAGAAAGGACGATTGCGCCTGATGCTAACGTTTCGCCGGCTGATTTGTCTCCTGCTCGCACTTGGGCTGCTGACCATCAGCGCCGTGGCAGAAATGCCGAACCCCACCCTCGACCCCAACGCGAACCCGTATGATGAGACGCACCCGGAGCTGCTCGAAGCCGACCAGCTGTACTGCACATCCGCTATTCTCATCGAGCAGAGCACGGGGGAAGTCATCTTCGAGAAAAATGCCGATTTGACCATGTACCCCGCTTCGACGACAAAGATTATGACCGTGCTGCTGGGCATCCTCAACAGCAACCCTGACGACAAGGTAACGGTCAGCTACAACGGTTCTGCCGCCGCCATGCGCGCCATCGACTCGGAAGCGACCGTCATCAGCCTGCAGGAAGGCGAAGAGCTGACGATGCAGGATTTGCTCTTCGGTACGCTGATTCGTTCGGGCAACGACGGCGCCGTGGCGATTGCGGAGGCCGTCGCCGGGAATGAAAGCACGTTCGTCGCGCTGATGAACCAGACCGCGCACGACCTTGGCATGAACAGCACGCACTTCATGAACCCGCACGGCCTGCACGACGACAACCATTACACGACTGCGCGCGACTTGGCAACGCTGGCGCGCTACGCCATGCAGAACGACACCTTCCGCACGATTGCGAAAACGACCGAGTACAAGATGGCGGCGACGAACAAGCAGCGTTCGCGCACGCTAACGACCCGCCACCGCATCATGCTGCCGCAGTACAACAAGACGGACAACCGCTACTATTACGCGCCGATGACGGGCATTAAGTCCGGTTCTACGTCGCTGGCGGGCTACTGCTACGTCGGTTCGGCGTCACTGAACGGCGTTGACCTGATTTCCGTGGTCATGTACTCCAGCCAGTACGGTGTCTGGACGGACACGAAGAAGCTGATGGCGTACGGCTTCAGCCAGTATCAGCACGTCACGATTTCCGAGCTGTACAACTTGAACCCCATCAGCATTTACACCAGCGCGTATGAGATTGACGACCCGAATCAGGGGCAGCTGACGCTCCTGTGCCAGCCGCAGGATGCCACGCAGGCCGCCCTTGCGGAACTCAGTACGACGAAGAAGCGCATCGACTACCTGTCCGAAAACCTGCGCGACCTCGTTACCGTCTCCTACACGCGCGATTTTGCCGCACCCGTCAGCGCGGGCGAGATTATGGGCACGATGACCTACGTCAGCGACGATGGCACGCCGATTACATTCAACCTTGTCGCCAGCCGCAGCGTCGCGCGCCGCTCGAACATGCCGCTGACATATGAGGAGATTGTCGCGATGACGCAGGGGCAAACCGGCATTCCGATTGTGCCGGAAACGGTGATTCCCGTCGTCGTGATTCTGCTGATTCCAACCATTGCGCTGTTCATCATCTTCCGCGTGCATCGCCGCAGGAAGCGCCGCGAGGATTTCTCCGACGGGATTCCGCGCAGCTGACCGCACTCAAAAACGCCCCTTTCCGAAGCATCTCTGCCGGAAAGGGGCGTTCTGTTTGGTGGATTTATACTATTTCCAGATAAGAATGCGCCAAGATGCGCCGCGAATTTTTCATTCTGGCTAACGTGAATGAAACGCAGC
>PPYF01172394.1_pt1 | contig 10784 bp, 10 predicted proteins | sample 1559871 | NCBI WGS metagenome assembly PPYF01 (sample SAMN08240021, study PRJNA423297) | Human gut metagenome, whole genome shotgun sequencing project.
TAGTTGTCCCAGTGGCCGGTTTTTTCCCACAGCACACGGTCCATCATGAACGGGCCTTTCACTTCCTGATACTGGTACTCTTTCAGCTTGGAGCGTACAAAAGTTTCCAGTTCGCGGAAGATAGTCCAGCCGTCGTTATGCCAGAAGACCATACCCGGCGCTTCTTCCTGCATATGATACAGGTCGAGCTGCTTACCGATTTTACGGTGATCGCGCTTCGCCGCTTCTTCCAGACGTTGCAGGTAGGCATTGAGGGCTTTTTTGTCCGTCCACGCCGTACCGTAGATACGCTGCAGCATCTTGTTGTTGCTGTCGCCGCGCCAGTAGGCGCCTGCGGTTTTCATCAGCTTGAAGTAGTGACAGAATCGCATATTCGGCACGTGCGGACCGCGGCACATGTCGACGTATTCTTCATGATGATACAAACCTGGCTTGTCATCATGCGCAATATTTTCATCAAGGATGGAAACTTTGTATGTTTCACCACGCTTCACGAACGTTTCGCGGGCTTCATGCCAGCTTACCTTCTTCTTGATGACGTCATAGTTTTTCTCGGCGAGCTCATGCATACGTTTTTCGAGCGCGTCGATGTCTTCCTGGGTCAGCGTATGGTCAAGATCGACGTCGTAGTAGAAACCGTTGTCGATAACCGGGCCGATCGCCATTTTGGTGTTTGGCCACAGCTGTTTAATCGCGTGACCAAGCAGGTGAGCGCAGGAGTGACGAATGATTTCCAGACCGTCTTCATCTTTAGCAGTGATGAGAGACAGTGTTGCATCGTTTTCAATGATATCGGATGCATCAACCAGTTCGCCGTTCACGCGCCCAGCGATGGTGGCTTTTGCCAGACCAGGGCCGATGTCCAGAGCGACATCCATCGGGCTTACGGCGTGGTCATAATGGCGTTGGCTGCCATCAGGAAGAGTAATTACAGGCATTTCATGTCCTTATTTGCAGTGGTGCCCCACACGAAAGAGCACATACAAAATTAAATTATTTAAAAATACCAGATAGTTAGATGCGTTTCTGAGCTTCACTCTGCTAAGTGTGTACACTAGGATGTACAAAATCCAAAATGTACTCGCATTTACTCTCTGATACCGAGCGACCAGTTTACACGCCACTGCATTGTCAGAAAAGCGTGAATTTCCGCAGATGTGTACAGGGAGCGACTTGCAGCTTATAAATGTTCACTTACATTCGCAGGGAATTTTTTATAAAGAGTAGATATCCCAGCATCAAAAATGATTGCCACCTGCTTCCTGTCCATCCCGCCTTCTATCAACCTTCCCATATGAGCGTGTATTTTTCATAATCGACTAAGATCGTCCAAGAGCGCACCACAAAACAGATGGTTATGGTCGAGAATCGTCAGCACTTACCAAAATCACCCAAGATTATCATCAAGAATGTGTCCCACTCATGCCCCAAAAGCATTAGCGCAAGACGAATCACCACCTTCACCGGTTTTGAGTTGTTTTGAGTTGTTTTGCGCTAATTTTTTGCAACATGACTACACCTTGAAGATATGTTAGCAATCCAACTAGAATGTTAAATAATGCTTAAATCATTTAGTGGATAGCACTTTACGTCACAGAAATGAGAGATTTTACTGAGAATTTCAGCGCAATAATCTTCGTCTATCTATGGTTGGTGTTGTAAGATCATCTTTCATTGCCCTATTTTTTGTACGTTTTTTTGGTTGATTATGGATAAATTAGACTCTCTGCAATACGGTAGGGCTATAGCCGCCCTTCTTGTTGTAATAGCTCATACTGCTAATCAATTCCACATGTATCAAAGCACAGGTGTGGAAATCCTCGATTCGTTCATAGGCCAGATGACGAACGCTGGGAGCATAGGTGTATACATATTCTTTGTCATTAGCGGCTATATCATGTCGTACACAACGAAGAGTAAACAATTTAATGTTAAGTATGCTCTTACCTTCGTTAAGCGTAGATTTAAACGCATTTTCCCAGTCTATTGGGTTTACCTTTCTGTTTTGGTGGTCATGTGGTACTTGGGGCTGGCTTTGCGATCAGAGCAATTCTCTCTGCAAAAGGTGATGCTTGCCTATTTCCTTGTTCCGGATGGCGATGATAGTGGTAGAATATTAACACCAGTAATGTCTCAAAGTTGGACTTTATCTTATGAGATTTTCTTTTACTTCTGCTTCTTTGTGTTGATCGCAATAGGAATGAGCAAGAAATATCTTGCGCATAGTATGTTTGGTATATTCCTAATGCTTTTTATCTTTGCCAGAAATGACGTTCTTCCAACTGACGTATCAAACGTTTTCTATTCAAAGTGGTTTATATTTTTATTTATATTTGGCATGGCAATTGAAAGATGCTCAGAAAGCATTGGTGAATTACTGTCACAATTTAGCAATTCATCCATGGTTGCATTATCAGCAATTTCAATATTAATTGCAGTATTCGCTTCTAAAAATGAGATATTCGGATGTGTTGCTAGCGTTATTTCCCTTTGCTGCATATTGCAGATCAGAAACCCATACCCACGGTTAGAATTAATTGGCGATGCGTCTTATACCATTTATCTTACACATAACTTCATTGTTATGGCGTTTGGTATGTTTGCAAAGAGAATTGACTCGCCAATCACTTGCGCAGTCGTAGCACTGATAACAATTATTGCGACAATCCCATTTGGCATGGTTTGCTATAACGTTATAGAAAAAAGAATCCATAAGTAAACTAAAGAGCGCCTTATGGCGCTCATTTTTATTGAGGCAATGGAGGCCATGTTATATCAGGAGCGCTATCTAACGAAACCGATTTTACATCATTCACGTATTTCCTCCATTTGACCAGCCTGTCTTTATCATCATCACTGATTTCATCTAGTTTTAATGATATGATCCAATCTTCCATAACGTTATTAGCGTTTTCAATCAAAAATTTCCGTTCTAACTCAGCTTGATTTACGTGATCGTTATGCGTTACTTCATAAGCCGGAAGTGGTGACCATTTTTTACTTTTAGGGTCGCATACAACAGCGCCTGCCACAAATCCCTCCTCGACCTCTACCTCATAGTTATCGCCGCCCCAACAGTCTTTTGTATAACCAATAGACTGATTATCTTTTTTATAAACATAAATAATCATGAAGTCACCTTCCATACATGAATTCTCACTGGAGACGGAGTTCCGTAACTACTGCCAGTATAATCAATGGATGTCCCTGATGCAGATGCACTAGCGGAGTAGGCCGAAGTGCCAATTACAAGGGTAATCCCGTCGCCCTCGGAATATGATGCTGAAACACCATAAGAGTTCCCTCCAGCAGCGTTATACACCCAGTTTGTACTCATCCATTTCAATAACGTGGAGTGGTAGAATTCTGCCTTGCAGATTACTGGCGTGCTATTCCCGAATGGGTTTGCAATGGTGGTTCTGCTAGACAGTGCTGGGTTTGTGACTGAAAGCACTGCATATCCCGTTCTGTCGTTGACCCCATTCAACCCTAGATACGTCAGAACATCCGCTACGGATGATTTCCCGATGATGTCCCGGCCGACACTAGTCAGCGCAGTTAACGCAGCGGTATCTGCTCCGTTGAAATAAGCCAGCTTGTCAGCAGCACCAGTTAACGCAGCCAGCGCCGTCAGCGTGGCGTCGAGAGGCTGGAAACTCCCGAGAATGTAAGACAGCGTACCCGCGGTCATCATGTTTGCGGCGATGTCGTTCGCTGACCATACTCGCGCGGCGGTTCCCTCTTGCGCTCGTTCAATCGTCATCACGTCGCCAGTTCTGGCTGTAACGTGTACAATCTCTGTTAACTGCCCTGTCGCCGCGTCGATGAGAGTAAGCTTGAAGAAGCTGGTTCCCGCTACCGGGCTGGGGAATAAACTACCCGCGCCAGTGTTAACCGTAAGCGTCGTTGCGCTCGCGTTGATTGACGAAGCGAGCACTGTTGAGGCATTGTTTGATGCCAGTAAGGTTAAGGACATTTGTCCTCCTGATTATCAAAATATAAAAGGATTACTAATGAATAATTTTGCGGCAGCCTTAATTAAAATATTACTAGCGTCACTATCTACGCTGACAATAGCTCTATCTTGTATATTGCTGGTTCTTTGCTTTGAAATGTGGGCTCAAGATGGCATGCCCGCACTCCTTACAATTAAGCTAAGTTTGTTCATGTTCAGCCTCACAATTCTTTCATTGATAATATGCGCATGCTTGAAGATGTACTTATCAATAGTCTCAGATAACAGAACTATTAATGAGATAAAGAAGAAAAAGGTTACTATTAGACATGACAATGAAGATATTAGAGTTTGACTATCCAACTATTGTAACAGTGACGGGTTGGTAAAATGGCATATGCAGCAGACCGCTATCAAAGGCCTGCTTAAACAACGCTGCATACTCATACTCCGTGCTTTTAATCAGAACACTACTCTTCTGGTTAAAGGCGCGAGTATTGAATGCGCTGGCATTGAAAATCGCTGAATCAGTAAGCTTTCGGTATCCTTTGATGATTGAGATTGTCGCTCCGGATGAGGAGAACAGCACGGATATGCTCCAGCGCTGATCGTTAACAACATCAACTCCATCAACACCAGTCAGGAACCGTAACACGCGTCGCTTAAGCCATGGAATAGTGAAGTAGAACCCATCACCCTTGTAGAAGTTCCATGTCATCACTCGCTTAAACAAGTCATCTGATGCCACAACCTGCTCTGACTGGTCTACAACCTTTCTTCCGTTAAATTCAATCGTGTTGAAGGTTAATGCGTTATATGGACCGTAGATATTCTGCTTCGAACTGATGAGTATTGGAGGGCTTACGCCATAAATCCCCGCAGCAATCCATTTCAACTGGTCGCCAGAATTATAAGGACCAATAAATACAGGAAGATTAGCATTGACCATCCAGTCATACACACCTTTTGCTACGGTGTTGTACGCGTCAACAAATGCTTGCAGGTTTTCATCATCGTTATACTGGGTGTAAAGGTAAGCGCGGATAATATCTTCAAGCATCATTATGCTCCGGAAACATAAACCCCATCATCAGGAATAAACCAATAACTGTATGGATCACCACTAATGATGTTGGTATTGACATCAACATCCGTAATTGTTCCGTTAACTGTCACAACAACATTAAGAACACTAAACAGGTCTTTATTAAGCGTGCTATTAACAGCGTCAAGAAAAACATCCTTGAGCGTATTAATGTTTAGCGGCTTACCCGAGTATATTCCGTTGATGTAATTAATTGTCGGCGTAGAAACCAAAGATAAGATGGTTGCATCCGTCAGATAGTTCACACCTTCAGTGCGCCACTGATACGTTATCGTAACCAGTTGCTGTAATGGTGTTACGAAAGGGATTGCGTAATTATCAGGCCAGTCATTAATCGTTACCGTCTGGTTTCTGAGGTTTGGCGTAACCTCCCCGCCACTCGTCCAGGCTCCAGAACTGCTGGTATCAATACCGATAGAGAAGGTATGAGGGGTAATCACGGTAACCGTCAGATCGACATCATTCACGCCAGTAATGCCATTCGCTCCGGTGATTCTTGCAACCTGCCCAGAGGTAAAGCCGTGAGTTAAATCAGTAGTCACAACGCCCGGGTTAGCATTGCTGATTCCTGTCACATTCAACGAACTACCCTTCAACCGGCTAATATCACCCGCAGCTTTATAGATAGCTCCCGCCATAGAATAAATATCGCCACCGCCACACATGATCACCCAGTGCTCACCGTCCTGGACTACGGAAGTAAGTCTGGCGACGATATTTTCTACCGCATTGAGCTCAGTGCGAATAAAACCAGGATATCCCTGAACTGTCCTCATACCGGCATCCCACACTCGAGCCCGGAACTCTGGAACAGTTTCAGTTTCACTGCCGGGAATGCCAGCGGTTAGGTTTGTGCAGGTCAGCGTTATATCTGCCGGCAGGCTAGTTGCAATATTGGTCACCGTCCCTGCTGGAACAGCCCATACCCCACTCACAGTAGCATTACAGGTTACCGGGGATGTGGTTCCTGACGACGGGATAATAGTCGCATCGTCAACCGCATATTGATAATTGCCATCCGACACCAGGAACCCCTGAGGTATAGCAAATCCAGCAGGCCCAGTAAACGACACAGGGACCGTTGTTAACCCCTCTGACTTCTGCCCAGGAACGCCATACTGCTGAGACAGTAAGTTCAGCAGTGAAATGTTCGCGGCTAGCGGCCCCACTGAGTTAAGGAGGTCGACGCGGGCCTGGTCGCAGACAATCGCGCCGCCGGTGCTGGTGCTCACCATATCCTCAATCAGTGATCCAGGAAGCTCGGTTGTGATACCCGGAGCCATTGTAGTGGCCAGCGATACGATTTGGGCGCGCAACTCTTCTGCGGTTTGCGGGACTGGGCCAGATTCATCATAAATGACCGGTAAATCACTCATACGTATACCTGCGTTATAATTTTTGAGCCCGAGTTCGTAATGGCTGTAATGGTGTAGGCCGGAGGGTCACTATCTGTCAGAGTGATCTGCAGCGAGGAAAAATACTGGCTGAATTGCTGCTGCAGCCGGTTAACGTAGAATGTCGGCAGTATCTGCTGGATCACCGACCCATTTGCGGGTATCCCGTTCTCAGAAAAAAAAGGGGATTCCTGCGGTGCTAGCTTCAGGTTCTGGATGAGCGTCGTCAGGTATACAGCATCATTGAAGCCGTTGCTGTCCGTTTCCACCTTCACCCACTTCCCGCCTGCATCCCGACCGTATGTCCTCATTGCGTGATGCTCCCGTTAAGCTGTGTGGTGGCGGTTCCTGTATCACTTCCGCCGTTGCCGTTTGAGTGCCTATGAGAATTGGCCCACTCAAGCAAACTCTGCCACCCTGCGTGCATAATCGAAGGGCTGGTACTGGCGTCGCTGTCCTGAATAGTTCCAGATTGCCCAGTTAATGCCCACGAGGTGCCGGTGAGCGTAAACGCGGTGCCGCCGACAGTAACTTTGAACTGTTCAGGCGTAGCAATCGTTATGCTCGTAGGGGTGAGCAGGAAGGTTGTTTTACTCCCGGAGTCACGGAGAGTAACTCCTTCCGGGCCGTACATCGTCAATACGTTAGGATCGACGCTCTCCCATTCCGTATTGCTAATCGGCAGGAAGGTCAGCGCGCTGAGGTTAGCCGGTGGCGTCAGGTCAGCAGTACCGCCGCCAAGCCCACTGACGCCACCGAGATACGTATCTGCCGGGATTAAAATGCCTTTGTCGCCAGGCTGCATTGGATAGCGGATATACTCCGGCCCGAACAGAGGGACTGTCAGGTGAGGAACGACATACGGTACATTGCGGAGAAGAACCTGTATAACCACCATATTCCCGTTACGTTCTACAACGGCGGACGGCAAAACCTTCCCAGCCATTAACTGGGCCTGTGCGATCTTGTTCGCCACAAAATTATTCATATTGCCGGCGAAGCTGAGTTTTTTCTCAGTGCTCATGATGAAGTGTTCTCCGGAGCCGGCTGCGCTTCAATAATGGTCACCCAGGAATTAGCATCAGGCTGGCGGCTATTCCCCAGCAATCTCTCTGATGAGACTAAAAAGTCCCCGGAAAATGTCGCATCATTACGGAATTGTGAGTAAGAGGAAGCCTGGACCATTGGCCTTAGCTTTTTCGGCATACGGATGTAATCGCCAACCTGAATATCACTTCGCATGACACAGGGGATCGTGACAACGCCAAACTGCACCCATGTTGGTTGCCCAACAAGATCAGTGAACTCAATTTGGATTGGATTGTTCCTTCGGTAGTTGGCGCTTCCCTTCTCACTACCATCTGAATGATTGGAGAAATCATTATCAAATACTCGTATCTCATTGCCATTAACGACAGAGATTTCAACGCCGGTGTAATTAGCGTCCTGGATTATCCCGCGGCTTAGTGAATTAAGCCGACTGGCTAACTCGGTAAGACTGCCGCATATCATCTGGCTATCGTAGCTGTTGATCAATCGGTCACTGATGCTGATATTGAATCGATAACCACCACCAAGATTCTGAAGGCTCTGAGTCAGAGCCACGGAGAGCTTTATCCCCTTATTCCACGGCAAGGTTAGGTTAATAGGGGCAAGCGGTGCCGGATTGGTTGGGGAAACCGGACCTGCGGTAACGATAAGATCCATCCTCAGTTCGGTTCCCTGCCAGTTCCCCAACACCTGCCATACGGTCCCTTTCATCACCAATCCAGACTGACCTGGCTTCGCCAAAGGCAATCCCTTGGACATGCCAACCCACATTTCGATGACCATGCCGAACATATCTTGCCGGGACTGCTGCATTTCCTGAGGGCTTATACCCCAGATGGTAATAATGCTCTGCCCCTTCGGGGTAGACTCACCGAATCTCTGGATATCAAACTCAACCATGAGATTGCCGGGATTAAAAACACCATTGCGCAGACTGGAGTACTGCTTGTAGAGCTTGCCGGGGTTACCTTTGCTATCTGGTGGGTAGGAGATTTTAATGTCGTAATACCGCATCAGCTGATCACCTCTATCTGAGCATTCTGATAGCGCCAGACCATTTTCGTTGACGAAAAAACACCGAATAGAAGGTTGATATCGGTACCGACGGGAGAGCCAATCAGCGGGGTGGTCAGAAGACGAGCCCCGGAGTTATCAGTGACGTTAAGGTACCAACGCTGGCCAGCGATATTCCATTTTATCTGGCAGTTATAAACTGAACCGTCCAGAACAGGAGTGAAAACCATGCTGGTTTTCTCATTCCCTGAAAAGGGGTACAGGTCTGTGCTCATATGCCGAATGTCCCACTCAATTTCCCAATCAGGCCGGTTATCGCATCAGATACACCACCTCCAAGGGAGGTGTTCCCCAATGCCGCTACGGTATTCGTCCATGCGCTACTTGTCGTAACGTCGCCAGCATCAATCTTGCTGATGTAGTTGTTCACCGCCTGGCCAGCTTGTGCTTCGCTAACGAGAGGCTGCTCAAAGCTCCAGAGCCATTGGCGCTGCGGAGTGGGATCGCTGCCGCCGCCCCCGGTAACATCTCTTACGCTCTTCAGGATACAGCCGCTGTAAATCAGCGCTGGCGTGGCGACAATGAACGTACCGCCGAGGTTGGCGTGGGCTTGAAGGGTCGCCTGCAGCGCACTATGCGACACCAGTTTTGTCATTGCCCCAGTATTTTCATTAACTGGAGCATCCATCAGCAGCGAGATCTGCAGAGGCATAGCCAGCAGCGCGTTAGCGGCCACGGTCTGGTTGGCAAATGGGTACCGGCCTATTTCATAGTCCAGCATTGTGCCGCCCTGCGCCACGCGCCAGTGGCAAAAGTACTTATCCATGTTGGTGAGGTTGCTGGCGCCACTCAATAGACCTGTGACGAAACTGGCGCTCTGCGTCAGCGCTACGATAGGCAGCATCCCGCCCGGTATCGCCTGCGCAATACCTTCACAGAGGATAACCGGAGAGATCTCGAAGCCAAGCCGGTAAAGCTCACGCGTAAATGCCATCAGCCAAACCCTCCGAGCTGCGTACTGGTCACAACGGCATTGCCGCCGGTGTTGTTGTTAATGGTCACACCTCGACCACCATCTCTGGTGTTCTCGGCAATCTGTTGCAGGAGTTGGTTGGTTTTGTTCGCGCTCTGCTGGCCAGCAACAGCTTGCTGGTTAGGATCCGCGGCTGGAATATTCTTCCCGTAGAGGGCCATATACTGCTCGCGAACCCGGCCTGGATAATTGATATTCTCTTTGCTACCTCTTCGGCTACCGCCGTTGTAATAACGGAGTGTCTCATCGACATCGCCACCCGCCATTCCTTTGGCCCAAGCTAATGTCCTGGCACCAGCCATGATGTTGTCACGCGGGTCATACGGATTTTCACCATTCTGGAAATTGAATGGCATTACCTGCATCAACCCAAGTGCACCGGCCTTACTTTTTGCATTTTGATCCCAGGATGATTCAGCACCAGTAATAGCCTTCAGCATCTTTGAATCGACGCCATACTTCTTCGCAGCTTCTTCAAAGTACTGGTCATACTCAGTAGGCGCAGTGCCGGTCATCCCGTATAACTTTCTCGTCACCCACTTAGAAAACGCTGGGGTATTCGGGTCACTCAACCCACCCTTCACATAGTGAGTTCCGGAGGCGTCAGTTTTCACGGTGTTATTCAGGAATGAGGAATTGGCCTGCAGGCTGGAAGCCGATGAGGAATCACCAGTGATCCACCCGATGACGCTCATGATGACCTTGCCCAGCTTTTCCACTGCGGACATGAATGCATCTACGTCAGATTTGAATGAAGGTGAAGCAAGGTAATTGCCGAACTTCTGAATGCCGGCCGCCAGGCTGTCGATCCACTTACCCAGCTCTGGGGATTTCAGCACGGTATCAATGGCGCCAGAAAACGCATCGGAGAGTTTGGTTAACTCCGGCGTCAGTGGCGCAAGTCCACGGATAAAGGTATTGCTGATGCTGACCTTGCTGCGGTCGAGCTGGATGTTGAAATCCTGCCACTGTTTCAGCTGGCGGTCTGATACCTGGAGCTTTTGCGTATCGACGGCGGCCTGTTTCGCCATCGCGTCAATTTCCGCATCGCTCATTTTTTTGAAGCGGTTCAGGTCGTCAAGGGTGAAGTAGTTCGTTAACCCGTAAGCCTCTGCCCCCTGCTGAGTGCTGCCGTTCTTCACAAAGATGTCGCGCGCAGATTTAATCATTTGCGGCAAAAGCTTCGTCGGATCCTGATTGGCATCCACGCCCATGGCGTTAAAGGTCCAGCGC
>PPYF01028761.1_pt1 | contig 10783 bp, 10 predicted proteins | sample 1559871 | NCBI WGS metagenome assembly PPYF01 (sample SAMN08240021, study PRJNA423297) | Human gut metagenome, whole genome shotgun sequencing project.
GCCGAAGGGGATGGTGTAGTTCCAGTCCACGGGGAGGGCCTTCAGCCGGGAGTTCACATTTCTGTCGGTTGTCAATGGTCATCATGTCCTTGGAGTTTTCACGCGGGTTGAACACCTGGATGCTGAAGAAGTCAAAGCCCACGAACCGGATCTGGGAATCGTCCTGTCACAGCTCCGGTGCCCACTGGTCAATGGGACCGGTCACGCAGCAGGCGGCCGCTGCTGGAAACGGAGGTCTGTTCCCCACACAGGGGGAAATGAAATTCTCCATGATAAATTCACAATCCTGTGCTATACTTTTTCCCGGTGATTGTTGATGAAACGAATTCTGATCGTGGAGGATGAGCCGGAGCTGCAGGAGCTGCTGTGCGCCTATCTGCAGGACGCGGGCTATGCGGCCGCTGTGGCCGGAGACGGCGCGGCGGCCCTGGACCTGTTCCGCGCCCAGTCTTTTGACCTGGTCCTGCTGGACATCATGCTGCCGAAAATCGACGGCTTCGGGGTCTGCGCGCAGATCCGACGCCAGTCCCAGGTGCCCATTCTGATGCTCACGGCTCTGGACGGAGAGACGCAGCAGCTCCGGGGCTTCGGCCTGAATATCGACGACTACGTGACCAAGCCCTTCTCCATGCCGGTCCTGCTGGAGAAAATCCGGGTGATCCTTCGCCGGAGCGGCGAAGCGGCGGAAAGCCGCCTGCATTACCGGGATCTGGTGGTGGACCTGGACACCAGGGAGGCTGCACTGGACGGCCGTCCCCTGGATCTGACGGCCCGGGAATTCGAGCTGCTGCGCACCTTTCTGGCCGCGCCGGGGCGGGTCTTCACCCGGGAGATGCTGCTCTCCAGGCTGTGGGGCTACGACTTCTTCGGGGATGAACGGGTGGTGGACAGCCACATCAAAAACCTCCGCCACAAGCTGGGGCGGGACTATATTGAAACCGTGAGAGGGGTGGGCTACCGTGCTGCGAAGGAAACTCGCTGAAAGCCTGACGGTGCGTATTTTTCTGCTTACCTTCCTGCTGCTGCTGGGGGCAGGGGGACTTACCTTCGCCCTGATTGCCTGGGCCACCCCCATCACCTACACCGCTGTGATCAGCGACCGGCTCCAGGCCCAGGTAGCCGACCTCACCCAGCAGCTGGCGCAGACCAATCTGGCCGACGCGGGGCCCATCCTGGACGCCTTTGTCCGGGAGAGCGGGGCGGAGGTAGCCCTGACGGCCCCCGGCGGGGCGGAGGCGGACACCGGCTCCCTGTTGGTCCTGCCGGAGGAGGACTGGCAGGTAGCCGTCACCATGTCCGGGGCGGACAACTCGGTCCAGACCTATGAGGCCGACACCTATCAGGTGCAGATTGACCGGGCCGACGGTGTGGTGACTGCCACTCAGACGGGGATCCTCACCACCCAGATCACCTTTGCCGACCAGGAGGGGACCTACCAGCTGCTGGTCTCCCCTCAGCTCCGCTTGGCCAACCAGGCGGTGGAGGCCCTGGGGCGGGTGGCCCCCTGGCTGGCTCTGGCGCTGCTGGCCTTCTCCCTGCTGTGTGCGTTCGGGTACTCCCGGTATATCACCCGGCCCATCGTGCGGCTGAACGGCATCGCTGGCAGGATGGCGGAGCTGGACCTCCAGTGGGTGTGCGGGGAGCGGCGCCGGGACGAGATCGGCCAGTTGGGCCGCAGTCTGGACAAAATGGCCCGGCGGCTGTCTGCCGCCCTCACCGACCTGGAGACCGCCAACCAGGCCCTGCGGGGGGAGGTGGCCCGGGAGCGGGAGCTGGACCGACAGCGGATGGCCTTTTTCTCCGCCGCCTCCCACGAGCTGAAGACGCCCGTCACCATTTTGAAGGGACAGCTGGCCGGGATGCTGGAGGGCGTCGGCGTATATCAGGACCGGGACAAGTACCTGCTCCGCTCTCTCCAGACAACCGGCCGGATGGAGCGCCTGATCGGCGAGATGCTGTCCATCTCCCGCATGGAGTCCGGATCTGCCGCCGTCCGGCAGGAGCCCGTGGACCTGTCCGCCCTGATGGCGCAGCAACTGGCTCTGGACCGGGAGCTGCTGGAGCAGCGGGGCCAGCAGCTGGTGTCCGCACTGACCCCGGGGATTACCGTGCCCGCAGACGCCTCCCTGCTGGGGAAGGCCGTGGGCAACCTGCTCTCCAACGCCTCCCGCTACTCGCCGGAGGGGGCGGAAATCCGGGTTTGGTGCGGCCGGTTGGAGGGCCGCCCCGCCCTGAGTGTGGAGAACACCGGAGCGCGGATCAGCGGAGATGCCCTGCCCCACCTGTTTGAAGCCTTTTACCGGGAGGAGGGTTCCCGGAACCGGAGCACCGGCGGCAGCGGACTGGGGCTCTATCTGGTGAAGATGATCCTGGACCGGCACGGCGCGGTGTGTACCATTGAGAATACGGAGGAAGGGGTAAAAGCGACTGTAAGGTTTTAGTTTTCTGCCCATTCCGGACTTTCTTCCGCAGATGTGACCGTTTCAAGTATACGCTGAGACATCGTACAAGCGGAGAAGCTGCATAGATCAGGCCAAGGAGGTTGCGTATGGCGAAAAAAATCCTGGTTCACGGTTCTGGACACAAGGCGGCAAGCTGGAAGGAAACGGTCTCCTGCATGGATGGCAAAGAGGAGCTGCTGTGTCCGGACCTGTGTGCCCTGCTTGCCGGGAAAACAGCAAGCTATCCGAGCCTCTATGGGGCGTTTGCAGAATACTGTGATCACGTCGGCAGAGCGGTCCATCTGTGCGGTCTTTCACTGGGCGGTATCCTGGCGCTGAACTATGCGCTGGACTTCCCCGAAAAGGTAAAAACGCTGGTCCTGATCGGGACGCCTCATAAAATTCCCAAGGCGGCGTTCGGTATCCAAAACCTGATTTTCCGCTTTCTGCCCAGATCCGTTTTTGACACCATGGCCTTTGATAAAGAGAGCACGTTTGTCTTGGGCAATTCCATGAAGAAGCTGGATTTCAGCGGCAGAGTGCGCGGTATGCGGTGTCCCGTCCTCATCATCTGCGGGGAAAAGGACCGTTCGAATATCCGCTCCGCCCAATACCTGTCGCAGAACATCCCTGGCGCGGAATTACAGCTTATCGAACATACCGGCCATGTTGTGAATGAAGAAAACCCAAAGGCGCTGGCCGAGCGTCTGAACAAATTCTATTCCCTGCATCCCTGACTGCTCCGCCAATCTATATGGAAGAAAACGAGTCCGCCGCAAAACAGAAGTGTTCTGCGGCGGACTTTTTGCAAGATATTTCCCGGTGTCCGCTTCTCCACACAAACCACACATAATCTCCAACTCCCCTCCACACAGCCATGGTATCCTTTCCGTATCCCAAGCAGAAAGGATCCCGATCACATGGAAATCAACATTCAAAACGTCAGCATGACCTACCCCAGCGGAAAACAGGCCCTGCAGAACCTGAGTCTGGAGCTCCGGTCTCCCAGCCTCATCGGCCTGCTGGGGCCAAACGGCGCGGGCAAGTCCACTCTGATGAAGCTACTGGTGGCCGCCCTGCTCCCCACATCCGGCTCCATTCTGGTGGACGGACAGCCCCTTCTCAAGACGGAGCGGCAGCTGAAGGCCCAGCTGGGCTATCTTCCCCAGGACTTCGGGTTGTTCAACGAGCTCACCGTGGCCCAGTTCCTGGACTATATGGCCGCCCTGAAGGGGCTGCGGGACTCCGGAACAGCCGTCCGCGAGGTGATCCGGACGGTCAATCTGGAGGGGCAGGCCCGCGCCCGCATCCGCAGCCTGTCCGGCGGACAGCGCCAGCGGGTGGGCATCGCCCAGGCCCTGCTGGGCGCCCCTCCCCTCCTGATCCTCGATGAGCCGACGGTGGGGCTGGACCCGGAGGAGCGCATCCACTTCCGCAACCTGTTCTCCCGCACGGCCCAGGACCGGCTGGTACTGCTGTCCACCCACATTATCGAGGACGTGCAGTCGGTGTGTGACCGGCTGGTGGTCATCGACCACGGGCAAATCCTGTTCACCGGCACGCCGGAGCAGTTGATTCAGGCGGCAGAGGGCCATGTGGGCGTGTTCTGGGAACGGGAAGCCGGTCAGGAGCAGGGCCTGCACATCACCGCCCGGGTCAACACCAGCCAGGGCGTCCGATGCCGCGCAGTGGCGGACGCGCTGCCCGCCTATGTCCAGCGGTCGGAACCGTCTCTGGAGGACGCCTACCTCTATCTCATCTCACGGGAGGCGGTACAATGAAGCTCCTGCGTCTGTTCCCCCTGGAGCTGGGACGGCTTCTGCACAGCCGCATGACCTGGCTCATCGTTCTTCTGACCGTCATCTCCCCCGCAGTAGGACTCGTCCTCTACAAGCCGGCCATTGCCAGCACCATGCTCTCCATGTACCTGGCCAATCCGGCCCTGGCCGGAGGGGCGGCGGGCGGTATTCTCTTCGGCCTGCTCACAGTATATGAGCTGGACCGGGCCGGCCGCAGCCGTGTGGAGGTGCTTACCAATGCGGTTGTTTCTCCTCTAGCCGCGGCGCTGGTACGCCTGCCGGCCCTGCTGGCGGCAGCCGGACTGGCGCTGGTCCTCACCATGCTGGTGTGGCTTCCCATCAGCTGTGGGCTGATCGGCTCCGTCTTTGACGGGGGCGACTATGTCCTGGCGTACCTGCTGTTCATGGGACTGGCGCTCCCGCTGTCTATTCTGGCTGCCTCTGCCGCCTATCAATATACTCGGCGGGCGGACCTGTCCCTGGTGCTCTTTGCCGCCTTTGCGGCGTTGAGCCTGACTGTCTGGGCGGACAACTGGCAGCTCTGCTGGCTGAACCCCTGCGTGTGGGCGCTGTCGGACGATTTCTCCAATTTCCGCATCTTTCGGTCCGTAGCCTGGATGCGGCTCACCTGGCTGGCGGCCCTGGCGGGGATCTGGACGGTGTCGTATCTCTGCATCCGGCAGTACGGGAAGGGGCTGCCCGGCTCCCTGGCCCGGAGCGTGCGGCGGGCCCACCGGCCTATCATCGCCCTGTCGCTTCTGGCCTGTTCCGGCTTTGCCTATGCCGCCCAGCCCCTGGTGGACCACAGCAACCCCGACCAGACGGTTATGGACTTCTACCAGGTTCCCTATGCGGAGAATGTGGTCTGCACCAGCCGCAGCGCCCAGGTATTCCCGGACACCACCGCTGGGACGGTCTCCGGCACGGCGGCCTACCGGTTCCGGAACACCTCCGGGCAGGCGTGGACAGCGGCCTTCGGCGTCAATCCGGGCTATACCATCTCCAACGTGCGGGTCAACGGCGCCGAAGTGCCCTTCTCTGTGAGCGACTATCAGGAGTACAACGAGGCCATGCTGGAGGTGGCCCTCCCGTCGGACCGGGAGATCGAACTGACTATGGACTACGGTGGCTTTCCCCGGGAAAACCGGAATGTGTCCATCATGCAGGGCGGCACGGAGATCAGCTCTGAATACCTATGCCTGGAAAATGCCGGATTGTCTCCCCGCCTGATAAACGTGCTGCCGGGGGAAAACGGTTATCCCACCACCATCGAGATCACGCTTCCCGCATCCATGTCGGTCATCCCCTTCGGGGCCAGCAAGGCGGAGGTCGTCGCAGAACAGACAGACGGCACAAAAACCTGGCGCTATGACTCCAACAGCGCCGGCGGCATTCTCTATGCCGGGGACTACATCCGCCAGGATATCCAGGCCGGCGGCATGGACATCGAATTCTACTACGGCCGCAAGCATCAGGCCGTCATGGAGGCCGCCGGGGCGGCGGAGGCCGTGAAGTCGGTGGTGGACTACTGTACAGCGCACTACGGCATGTTGTCCTTCGGCAGCGGCGATACCCTGAAGCTCATTCAGAGCCGGGTGACCGGCGGCGGCTACGCCGCAAACGGCGCCAGTCTGCTGGACGAGGCAGACTTCACCGCCGACAATCTGAGCGATACCGGCAAGGGCGGCGGAGCCGGAGAAGTCATGATCCACGAACTGGTCCATCAGTGGTGGGGCCTTGGAAACATGTTTGATGCGTCGGATGAAAGCAGCCCCTGGTCGGCAGAGGGCCTGACGGTCTACACCACCTACCGTATTGTCAAGGAGCGATACGGCCCATCCTACGCACAGGAGCACTATGTGGACCAGTGGCAGCAGGCGGTGGACAACTATTACCTGAACTTCTATGTCCGCAATCCGGACTATTTGGAGGCGCTGCCCGAAGAGGAGCGGCTGGAGATCTCCAATAGCCTCCGCTATGTGCGGCAGTACTGCGAAATGCCCCTGAAGATTTTGAAAGCGGAGCAACTGGTCGGCGGCGAGGAGGCCATGGACCGGATCCTCCGCGGCCTGTTCAACCGGGAGCTGGATCCCATGTATCCCTATCTGACCTACCAAGACTTTTTAAACGCCTGCGGGCTGACAGAGGAGGACCTGAACCTTGCGTAAAATTTTTCTCTATGAGTGCAAGCGCCTGCTGTGGAACAAATTTTTCGCCGGGCTTGTGCTGGTGCTCCTGTTCTACGGCTGGCAGGTGCTGCGGCGCGTGACCATCCTCGGGGTGTCCCACACCGCCCCCTTTTCCCCCTGGAGCTTCGGGGACTTTCTGAGCCGGATGCTCCCGCTGCTCTGGATCGGGGCGCTGTTTTTCCTGACCTTCTTCACCTCGGAAAAAGCCCGACGGGCAGCAGTGCTCACAGACGCGGCTCCCCTTCCGCCCCGCCGGTACGCCCTGGCCCGGTGCGCCGCCGCTCTGACCGGCACCGCCCTGCTGGCGCTGGCCTGCATCTCAGAAGCCGCCTGCTTCTATGGGATCTATTTCGGCTGGTATGGCTGGAGCGGCCTGGTATTTCCCACGCTGGTCACACTGGTCCCTCCGCTGGTGTTCGCACTGGGCAGCGGCTGGCTGTTGGGAATGCTCCGGCCCTGGCTGCTCTATGTCTGGATGCTGGTTTCTCCCGTCTGTCTGGCGCTCCCCCTGCCGGAATCGCTGGGGCTGTGGAACGGGCGCCTCTTCGCCCAGTATCCCCTGACCCTGGGGACACTGGACCCGGCGTTTACGCTGCCGGCGGCCGTTCTTTTCGTCCAGTTCGTCCTGCTGGCGAGCGGCGTGGTCCTGCTGGCGGTTCGGCCCGAGGGCCAGCGGCAGCACTGAACAGGCCGCCTCCGTCCGCGCCGCATCGGAGAAGGGTGAATTTCCTGTAATGTAATTTTACTTTTCACCAATTAAAGCACAGTAATATTTTCGTTTTGATGGAAACAATTGTCCTCCTCTCCGAATCCGGCCTGTGGGATCAGGCGGCTCCGTATCCGGAAAGTGGAAAACCGTTCCAGGCAGGACGGCATGTGTGCAAAGAGCCCGGCACGCCGCAGTGTGCTCCCCTCTTTCCAAAAAGACAGGCATCCGGAGATTCCGGATGCCTGTCCTTCTGCTTTTGAATCAGCTGCGAGCGGTCACTTCACATCGGGCATGGCCCACTCTTTAACGCCCGCAAAGTACGGGCTCTGCTTACGGCGGCGGAAGTCGTCCGCGTCCTTCTGAGACCAGTCGTACAGGCCCTGCCCCGCCGCCTGCCCGGTCTTGCCGGTGGCCAGGCCGTCCAGCACCAGCTGCTGGAGCTCCCGGGTGCCGCACAGGTCCGGATAGACGTTCTTTGCAATGGCGCTCTCCAGTTCGTATCCCACGGCGTCGAAATACTCCAGCAGGCCGATGGATGCATAGCGCATTCCCACGGCGTACTTCACCGCCCGGTCAATGTCCGCCGCGGTGGTGACTCCCTGCTCAATGAGGTAGATGGACTCCCGGAACAGCGCCTGGGCAAAACGGTTCACCAGGAAGCCGGGCACACTGCGGTTCAGCACCACTACCTGCCGGTGCAGCGTCTCCAGCAGCGCCAGCGTACGGGTCACTGTGTCCTCCGCCGTCTTTTCGTGGCGCACCACCTCCACCAGGGGCAGCATGTGCACCGGCTGGAACGGATGCGCGATCAGAAGACGCTCCGGGTGGGAAACCAGCCCCGCCAGGATCTCTGCGTCGATGGAGGACGTGCAGGAGGCGATCACCACGTTGGGCGCAGCGTTCTGCTCGATGGTCTCATAGACGGCCCGCTTTTCCTCAGTGCCCTCCGCCACTGCCTCGAAGACGAAGGTGTGCTCCTGCAGAGCGGCAGGGTCGTTGGTGATGGTGACCAGGGCCATGGCGGCCTGCTTGTTGCCCTCCGTAGCCAGGCCCTCGGCGATCAGGTCATCCCAGTTCTGCTCGATGGACTTCCGGCACCGCTCCAGCCCCCGCTCCGAGTGTCCGATGACCGTGCAGGGCAGGCCGTTGCCGATGATGAGCGTGGCCTGGCAGGAACCGATGGTGCCCGCTCCATAAACCGCAATTCGTTCCATAGCTGCCTCCTTTTATGATTCCTATGATTCTATTACATCATGGCCCAGCCGTGGGTCAGCCGCAGGGACTGGCCCGTCAGAGCGCCCTGATCCTTGGACAGGAATACCAGCGTGTTGGCTACATCCTCCACCGTGGTGAACACCCCGTCCACGGTATCCCGCAGCATGATGTTCTTCACCACTTCCTCCTCCGTAATGCCCAGGGAAGCCGCCTGCTCGGGGATCTGCTTTTCCACCAGCGGCGTCTTGATGAAGCTGGGGCAGATGGTATAGGTGTAGATGCCGTACTCGGCGCCCTCCCGGGCGATGGCTTTTGCCAGTCCGGCCACGCCGTGCTTGGCGAAGTTGTAGGGCTCTTTCAGCTTGGAGCCCACGAAGGACTGTACGGAGCCGGTGAACACGATCCGGCCGCCCTTGCCGGAGGCCTTCATCCGGCGGTAAGCCGCCCGGGACACCAGGAAGGCGCCGTCGGCGTGAATGGCCATCATCTTCCGCCAGTCCGCGAAGGGATACTCCTCAAAGGGGTGGACGATCTGCACACCGGCATTGGACATGACCAGATCGCAGGAGCCGTAGGTCTCCATCATCTTGTCAAAACCAGCCTCCACCTCCTGCTCATCGGCCACATCCATGTGGACGGCGATGGCGGAGAGGCCCTCTGCTGCCAGTTTGGCAGCCAGTTCCTCCGCAGCGGGCAGATTCACATCCGCCACCACGACGCCGTAGCCCTCCTGCGCCATGCGCTCGGCGCAGGCCTTGCCGATACCGGACGCAGCACCGGTAATCAATGCGGATTTCATAGTCATCATGATTTCCTCCTCAATCATTTATCTTGTATCTTGATCTCGTCCGAAGCGTCAGACGATGCCGATGGTACCCAGAATGATGGCAACGATATTGGCCAGGATGGGAATTGCGCCGGCCACTATGAACATATCGAAGTATCCGCGCTTGTGGGAGATCTTGCAGTAGGACAGATAGGTGACCACCGCGCCGTCATGGGGCATGGTGTTCAGTCCGCCGCAGGCGATGGAGCCAACCCGGTGGAACACCGCCAGAGGAATGCCGGAGGTCTGGGACATCTGAATAAAGTTATCCGCCAGAGCGTCCAGGGCGATCTGGAGACCGCCGGAGGCGGAGCCTGTGGCACCAGCCAGGACATTGATGGCAATGGATTCTGCGATCAGGGGACTGCCGCCGATTCCCAAAACCAGCTCGGACAGGAACGCAAAACCCGGGGTAATCTTCACAACGGAGCCGAAGCCTACCGCTGCCGCGGTGTTCATAATGGCGGACACTGCGCTCTGGCAGCCCTTGTTGCAGGTCTCACCTACATTGGTCAGATACACACTGCCCCGCACCTTTCCCATCAGGAACAGGAACACCAGGGAGAGCAGGATCCCCGCCAGCAGGCACACCACGATGTTCATCTTGAACACATTCAGCAGGATCACAATGACCACAAAGGGGATAAAGCAGCACCAGGCCGGGGGCAACTTATCGTCCGGCACCTCCTCCGGCATCTCATCCGGTTCGTCATACCCCTCGCCCGCGGCACGGAACTTCTTGGCCCGCCAGCTCAGCCACAGGACAGGACCCACGAACATGATGATGGTGCACACAATCCCGATCACAGGCGCCGCCGTGGCGGTGGTTCCGAAATACTCTGTGGGAATCAGGTTCTGGATCGTCGGCGTGCCGGGCATCGCGCTCATGGCAAAGGTAAAAGCGCCGGTCATAATCGTGGCCGGAATCAGGCGCCGGGTAATGTCAGCCTCCTTGAACAGCCCCAGCACAATGGGATACATGGAGAAAATGATGACGAAGCCTGAGATCCCGCCATAAGCCAGCACACCGCCGCACAGGACGGAGGCAAAGATCGCTTTGTCCCGCCCGACCAGCTTTACAACGGCTTTCGTCAAAGAGACCGCGCCGCCGGAATCCTGCATGATCTGGCCAAAAATCGCGCCCAGCATAAACGCCGGGAACCACTCCTTGACGAAGCCGACCATACCCTCCATGTAGTTCTGCGTATAGGCGGTAAACATGTCCAGCCCGCCGGTGAAGGCCACCAGCAGCGCGCAGACAGGAGCGGCCCAAAGCAGGGATTTTCCACGGAATGCCAAAAAGATCAGCAGCGCAAGGCCGACAATAATGCCAACCAAACTTAACATAAAGGCTTTCTTCCTCCCGCTATCAGAATGTAGATCTGGTCCAGGCTACAACTCTGGACGGATCCGGGGTTCACACAGAAAAGCCGCCGGCCGGCAGTGCTTCCAATGTTTATCATAGCGGAAGAGTATATAAATTTCAATAATTTAATTTATCAAAAATTATATAGAATTTTTATTGTAAAAATTCCAATTCTATAATATTATTCAAAAAATATTATTATAAAAAATAATAGCTCGCTTCAATACCCGTCTTAAAG
>PPYF01172395.1_pt1 | contig 10782 bp, 12 predicted proteins | sample 1559871 | NCBI WGS metagenome assembly PPYF01 (sample SAMN08240021, study PRJNA423297) | Human gut metagenome, whole genome shotgun sequencing project.
GCTTGCGCTGCTGCTGTGCAGTATTTTGTTTGCTCTTGGGAGCCTTCTGTTTTATGGAACACATCTGACAGGAATGCGGGGAGACAAAGGACGGATCTTTCGGGCTGCGATGGGAGCTTTGATCTATGGAGGCAGTGTGCTGGGACAGGAGGGAAGCGGAATGGAACAGTGGTATCCTCTGATGGCGGAGCGGTTCTATCTTCCGTTTTTTCTGATCCTGACACTGGCTCTGCGGATATTTTCCCGAAGAACCGGAAAGAAACGGAGGTGAACGGATGAATGCAAAGAAATTGTATGTGTCTGCGCTTGAGGGAGTGGGAAGGTATGCGGCGGGGATGCTGGCGGCGGCAGGCTGTCTGTTCCTGCTTGCCGGCTGCGGAGGGGTCGGACCGGAGGAACGCGCTTATCCCCTGACAATTTTTATCGATGCGGTTCCGGAAGGATATCAGGTCATCTATGATATGGCGGATTTGTCGGAAATGACCGGACAGAATAAGCAGGGGGACGGCGGAGAGAATGGAGGAGATACGGGAACGGTCTACACGGCGGGAACTCTGGATGAAATTCTGAAAATTTATGATAAAAGCAGTCAGTATGAACTGGATACCGGACATGTGAAAGCAATTGTATTTGGCAGCGGCCTGCTGGAGCAGGAAGACAAGATGAAAGAAGTACTGCGCTGGCTGGAAGCGGATCGCGATCTGGGAAGGAATGCGCTGATCTTTCAGACAGAACAGCCGTCGGCAATTATGGAAAAGAGAGCGGAGCTCGGGGATTCCGTCGGAGTCTTTCTCACCGGAATGTATGAAAACCGGGAGGGCAGAGCACGGAAAGAGCTGACGCTGGACGATGTGTTTTACCGCTGGAACAATTACGGAGAACTGCCGGAAATCCCGCGGATCCTGCCGTCGGAAAAAGGGCTTATATTAGTATAAGCCGCGATAAATACCTTACTGTTTCGCTGGTCTGCTTTCCCGATCGCACAGTTGTAAAAGCATCCTCACCGAAACAGTAAGGTATTTATTGTGTCTTATAGCAGAATAAAACTTCTGTTCCCTGGAAATACTTTTCTCAGAAGAAGAAAACAGACAGGCAGGCCGGATTGGCCGGGCCTGTTACATAACAGGGGGACAGGGCATGAAAAGAAGAAATCTGGCATGGATGGCGGGCGCGGCGGCAGGGACCGCCATGTTGATCTTTATGATCGGGCTTCACCGGGAGGAACAAAAGATCCAGCAGGAGATCGCGGCAAGTGTCGTACGTTTTCATGTAAAAGCCAACAGTGATACAAGGAAGGATCAGGATAACAAACTGGCGGTGCGTGATGCTCTGCTGGAAAAAATGGAGGAATTGCTGGATGAAAATTCCGATCCGGACAAAGAAGAAACAGAAAAGATCCTGAGGAGACATCTTCCGGAGCTGGAAACATGCGCTGAAAAGGTTCTGCGGGAAAGAAACTGCAGTCAGTCTGTGGAGGTGAGCTTTGGGGAATCCTGGTTTCCACAGAAAACTTATGGGGAATACACCTTTCCGTCCGGCAACTATGAAGCGCTGAAGGTGACGATCGGAGAAGGAGACGGACATAACTGGTGGTGCATGCTGTATCCGTCCATGTGTTTTCCCGATGCGTTCCACGCAGTTCCGGATGAGGAGGGAGAGAAAACCCTGGAGAAGGTGCTGAGCGATGAGGCCTACGATTCGGTCCTCCGTCATGGAAAGCTGCGTTTTTCCTTTTTCCTTGCATTCTGAGGGCATTCAGGTTAAAATGTATAAAGTGTTGGGAAGGACGCTGCTGCTCCATATATGGCAGACGGTGTCCGGATTTCTGCACGGGAGTCAAATACCCCGCAGCAATGAAAAAACGCAGTCTGTTCCAAGGACTGGAGTATGGAGATAGAAAAAGGATGAGTATAGATAACAATGCGCCGATCGGTGTCTTTGATTCCGGCGTCGGGGGGCTTACGGTGGTCAGGGAGATCATGAGGAATCTTCCGGACGAGAGAATTGTATATTTCGGAGATACGGCCCGGGTGCCGTACGGCTCCAAGTCAGCGGACACGGTCATCCGTTATTCGAGGCAGATCGTCCGCTTTCTTCAGACCAGGAACGTCAAGGCGATCGTGATCGCATGCAATACGGCGAGCGCGCTTGCACTGGAGACGATAGAGAAAGAAATCGATCTTCCAATCCTGGGCGTCGTAAAGCCGGGAGCAGAGATGGCGCTGCAGACAACGAAAAACAAGAAGATCGGTGTCATCGCGACGGAAGGAACCATACACAGCGGTCTGTATCAGCGTCTGATCTCCCAGAAGGATCCGGAGGTCACGGTATATGGACAGCCGTGTCCGCTGTTTGTGCCGCTGGTGGAGGAAGGGTGGACGAAAGACCCGATCACTGAGGAAGTGGCAAGAAGGTATCTGAAAGATCTTCTGGGAAAAGATATTGATACATTGATCATGGGATGCACCCATTATCCGCTGCTGCGTTCCCTTCTCCGCCAGGTGGTTGGGGAAAAGGTAACGCTGGTCAATCCGGCCTATGAGACTTCGCAGGCGCTGAAACGGATGCTGGCGGAATTAAAACTGGAAAGAGATCCATCCGGTTCTCTGGAGGAAGGAAAATACTGCTTTTATGCCAGCGACGCGGTGGAGCGGCTCAATGAATTTGCCCGGAGAGTACTGCCCTATGAGATTGTGGGAACCCGTCAGATACAGATCGAGGAATATTAAAGCTGCGGGGAACGTTTGATGAACGTGGTGTGAAAGCATGAAATGATAAAGAGAGAAAGAATATGACGAAAGATGTATTGATCAGCATCCGTGGACTGCAGGTCCTGGTGGATGAAGAAGGAGTGCAGGAGCCGGTGGAGGTGCTGAACACCGGACAGTATTATTTTAAAAATAACCAGCATTACATACTTTACGACGAACCTGCGGAAGGTTTCGAGGAAACGACGCATAATATCCTGAAGTTCAACAAACAGAAACTGGAGGTCCGGAAGAGAGGCCTGCTGGAAGTACATATGATTTTCGAGGAAAATAAAAAGAACATTTCCATGTACCAGACTCCGTTTGGCGTTATGGATATGGGCATTGCCACCACAAGGATCGAACTGATGGAGGAACCGGAACGTATCTTCCTGGAAGTGGATTATGCCCTGGAGCTGAACGGAAGTTATGTGGGCGACTGCAGCATCCAGCTGGAAGTGCGGGAGCGTACGAAAGAAAATCTTTCCCTGTAGGAAAAGCAGGAAAAACAGAAATCCTGTGGAAATGCTTTTCTTTGCCGGGAAAGTGTGCTAATATGTTTTTCAGCAACCGTTCCATTGTCTGAACGGTTACGTTTTTCAGAATGGAGGAAACACTATGAAGAAAAAAATAATGATGCTTGTACTGTGCCTCTCTGTCGGCGCGTTTGCTGTTGGATGCAGCAATAACGATACAGAAAGCAATTCCGGAAGCGCTGCCAGCACATCCGGTACATCCAGTGCGTCTTCCGCGGAAGAAGAAATTCCCATCGTGGACGAGGATCTGCCGGTTAGTGAGTGTGTGACGCTCGGGGATTATAAAGGAATCACTCTGGACAAGGAGATCCAGCAGGTGACCGATGAGGATGTGGAAAATTCCATCTCCAGCGCCCTGATGGCAACGGTGGACGATCCGGAAGCGACGGTTCAGGAAGGCGATACGGTTGATATTGCCTTTGTGGGAAAGGTCGACGGGGAAGAATTTGAAGGCGGAAGTTCTGACTCTTACAATTTGACTATCGGTTCCAATACGTTTATTGACGGATTTGAGGATGGGGTCATCGGCATGAAGCAGGATGAGACGAAAGATCTGAATCTTACCTTCCCGGAAGATTATACTGAGGAACTTGCCGGAAAAGACGTTGTATTTACGGTAACGGTCAATGCGATCAGCCGTCCTCAGGAACTGACAGAAGCCTGGGTGCAGGAAAATACGGATTACACGACGATCGATGAATACCGTCAGGCACAGAGAGAGCAGCTGGAGGCGTCCAATGAATTTTCTGCGGAGAATACCCTGGAATCTACAGCCCTTCAGGCGGTATTGAACAATGCCGAGATCAAACAGATCCCTCAGTCTTACATTACGCTGGGTGAGCAGATGCATGAGCAGATGTATACTTCCTATGCGTCTCTTTACGGAGTTACCCTGGATGAGTTTCTGGATCAGTATGTAGATAAGGATGCCTATGAGCAGGAGCAGGACGCTTATGCGAGACAGGTAGCGGAGCTTTCTCTGGTGATCAATGCGATTTCTGAAGAAGAAGGCTGGACCACAGATGATGAGGATTATATCAGCCGCTTCAATACCATGGTTCAGAATTCCGGTGTTACGGAAGAGGAATTTGTGGAGCAGAATGGAGAGGAATCCATCGAACTGAGCGTTAATCAGGACAGAGTCCTGGATCTGGTTCTGGAAAATGCTACTATTAATGAAGTGATGGTAGATGCGGAAGGCAATCCGGTATAAAAGAAAACGGAATCCTTTTATCTGGCAGAAGATAAAAAAGCAGGAAGTTGTCAAAAGTCAGTGTTTTATTAAGAAAACAGCTTTTGACATCTTTCTGCTTTTTTGTTATTCCATCTGTGTCCCAAGAAAAAGGGCGGCAACTTTTGCGAGCATTTTTTCTGCCTCTCCCATTTTGACCGTATCATTTTTTCCAAGAAGAATCACGGCGCCGAGCACATCTCCAGAACTGAGGATTGGAACCACGATCTCGTGGACGGACGGGCGGCTCTGATTCTGAAGAAGCGGGATACTGCTGCGGCTGTCTGGCGGTGCGTCGATGGACTGGCGGTTTGCCAGCAGATCTTCCAGTTCCGGGCTGATGGATTTTCCAAGATAGTTTTTCTGATCCGGACCGCTGGCGGCGACGATCTGTTCCTGATCCGAAACACAGACCAGATGACTGCAGACCGATGACAGCGCCTTTGCGTATTCAGCGGCATCTTCGGCCATTTCCTCTATTGGGGAATATTTTTTCAGAACGATATCGCCTTCCCGCCCGGTAAAGATTTCCATCGCCTGTCCTTCGTGGATGCGCATGGTCTTCCGGATTTCTTTCGGAATCACGACGCGGCCAAGGTCATCGATCCTTCTCACGATTCCTGTTGCTTTCATATATTGTCTCCTTTTTTCTGTCAGATAGTGGCGGTTCACTGTGGATGAAAGATTGTGTACAGCGATGCCATCAAGTTCTTTTTTTAGATTTTCTGATATTATTATCACTCATTTTCCGGAAATTATGTGTTAATTTCCCATGATTTGAAATAAAATCCAAAAACAGAAGACGGTATAGAATATCATGTAATCGCAGCGGGCAGCCTGTTAGGAACCCTTCTTGCACAGCCAAAGTCCTATCCCGTAGGTATGGTCAATTTGCTTGATATACATCCATTGAATTTTGAGGAGTTTCTTGATGCGGTGGAGCCGGCATTATATGCTTACTATGACAATATTCAGAAAAATCAGCAGATCGAAGAAATCTTTCACAATCGTCTGTTGGAGGCATATAATAACTATCTGATTATCGGAGGCATGCCGGAGTGCGTTGCTTCATGGATAAAGTACAAAGATCCGTCAAAAATTTCCCGGATACAGAGAGAACTGATAGAAGTGTATGAAAATGATTTCTCCAAACACAATGGAAAAGTCAACAGCGGGCGGATTCTTATGGTGTTTCGAAGCATTGTTTCGCAGCTTGCCAAGCCAAACGAAAAGTTTATGTATGGGGCTGTTCGTGAAGGAGGCAGGGCGCGTGACTTCGAAGAGGCAATCGAATGGCTTGTTTCTGCCGGTATGCTCAATCGTGTATATAATGTATCAAAGATGGAGCATCCTTTGTCCGCCTTCGACAGACTCGATCAATTTAAACTGTTTCTCTTTGATACTGGTCTTCTCAAGCATATGGCGGGCATTGATAACAGTGCGATCCTTTTGAAAAAAGACTATCAAAAGAATCTTAAGAATCCGCAGAACCAGAAGCATCCTCGGAATCAGAAGCTTCCGCAGAACCGGAATCTGACGATTCAACAGAAACCGGTTCGGAATCAACAGACTCCGGTTCGCCGGAAAGGAGTCCGACGCTGGTAAGATAAGTCCGTGCGTCTATCCGTCCCTGACGGAAGTAATCGCTGCGGATCTGTACCCAGTAAGGATTCCGGGAGTCGATATTGAAAAAGAAATCGAAGCCCTGTTCTTTCAGGTACGTATATTTCTGATCGTCGCTGCTGTAATCTTTCCAGCTTGCGATATCGGTTCCCTGGGGATACAGAAGAAGATCGGTGCTGCCGACAACCGGTTCGGTTTTCTGTTTCCACTGGTCCATATCGGAGACAACCAGCGCATATTCGCTGGCGTAGCTGATGCCGGAATATCCCTGGGAAGCAATCTCCCATCCCTTTTCTTTCAGCACGTTCAGAACCGCCTGTGCCGATGCTGTCTCAGATGCAGTGTCAAAGGTTCCGTAATCGGCGTAGATATTGCCCTCTTCCGCAGACTTTCCGAACAGTTCATCCGTGCGGTATCCGAGGATGCCGCTTTGACCGGTCACGCCGATGATTCCTCTGGCTCCCTGCCAGGAGAAGTCGGGATGTTCTTCCAGAAATGCTTCCAGGCAGGAGATGACATCGTATGCCCCGGTGACGGTCGTCCCGTCTGGCTGATGGTATTCCGATACCAGATTTCCGGATTCGTCCGCAAGCAGTTTGGATGCGTAGCCTCCGGCAGGAAGTGTCAGCGGGTAGCTGACGTCATTCTGGGACAGGACCAGAGGCTTCTTTCCCTCCGGAAGTTCCAGGTCTTTGGCGGCTATGGACACACTGCCGTCTTTCTGTTCTGTTGTATTTACCAGATCACGGACGCTCACCAGGATATAATCATTATCATACAAAAGCTGCAGGATTTCGTTAAATTCTTCCACGGTCATCCCATCGCTTCCGGCTGCTTCCGCGTTCACAACCAACGTGTCAAAGGACAGATGCGGTACCGTCAGGACATCCGCGGATGCCAGCGTCTGCTGTGGTCCTTCCGTTTTTGAATTTTCTCTTCCTGTGAGCTTTATGATCAGAATGACAGCTGCAAGGAGGATCAGAAGTGCGGCGCCTGCGATAATTCCCCGGATGATCATAACCTGACGCTGGCGTTCCCGTCTTCTTTTGGCTCTCAGGTCATCCAGGGTTCTGCCATCTGAGGTCTTGTTTTCCCGGGTTATGTTTTTCTGTGTTCTTTTTCGTCTGTAGTTTTTGTTTTTTGTATCTTTCATTTTATTCCTTCTTATTTTGCTCCACGCCTCTGCCGGGCGTGTTTCCTTCTGTTACTATATTTTTACACACGTTATCCATTATAACACCTTTGCCGAGGTTTTTCAGCGTTTTTTCGATAAAAGAAAAATTAACATTTGCCATTTAAACGAAACAATGATAAAATGTCAGAAGTAATATGCAGAAAAAATACAGGAGGAGGTGCAGTTATGCCATTCTGGGCAGTGATGCTGATTATTGTGGTTGTCCTTGTCGGCGCTCTTGTCGCATTATATTTCTTTGGCAAGAAGGCTGAGAAAAAACAGGCCGAGCAGCAGGAACAGATGGAGGCGATCAAACAGACCGTATCCATGTTAATTATAGACAAGAAAAAAATGCGGCTGAAAGATTCCGGTCTTCCGCAGATGGTGATCGATCAGACACCAAAGCTGATGCGCCGGACCAAGATGCCGGTGGTGAAAGCAAAAGTAGGTCCACGTATTATGACTCTGATCTGTGATGCAGCGATCTTCGACCAGATTCCGGTCAAGAAAGAGGTTAAGGCAACCGTGAGCGGCATTTACATTACAGGTGTACGCGGAATCCGCGGACCGCTGGAGACACCGCAGAAAAAGAAAAAAGGTTTCTGGGGAAAAATGCTGGACAAAGCAAGAGGCAACGCATAAGAGAACAGAGAAGCAAAAAGAGTATAAAGAGTATAAAAAAGATCTGCCGTGCGAAAGTAGATTTCGTACGGCAGATCTTTTTTTGTCAGCGGCGTTTCTGCTTCCGCTTTTTTCGTATCGTATCTTTTTTTATCCGTATTTCGTCCGCCTCTGTGCTGCTGCTGACTTTGATGGTTTTGATCACATAAAATTTGCCCTCGTCTGTGTGTTTCATCCGTATCTTTCCTTTCAGATACCCATGATCCGGACACATGGCGATGCAGTAATAATTTTTTGAACCTGCGGAAAACCACCGGAGTTTTTTCCGGGCGCGCCGCCCGCAGAGACAGCAGTAGGTGGAGGTCACTTCCCGGTCCGCGATTGCCTCTTCCTTGGAATCAAATTCCCGGGAGATGAATTTGGAGTAACCGTTGTAGACCGCATGGATTTCTTCTTTTTTTGTCTTCGGATTCTGGTAAACATCGATGGAATCATAGGCGTGCCGGATCATCGGGTCGATCGTCTGGAAGACTCTGGCGGTGTATACGGCGTCGGACAATGCCTGGTGGAAGGCAAGCGAACGGTCAAAATGCAGGAAATCCGCAGCGTACTCAAGGGATTTTCGGCTTTTCATGGTTTCATACTGGATCGCAAACAGCTTCTGTACATCATAATAATGAAGCGGACCGCGGATCAGAGAGAGCATACCGTAATATTTCAGGTTCCGCTGCAGTTCCGTCAGATCGGCAGGTCCCCAGGTGCAGAACATCGCGTCGCCTCCGCAGAAGGAGAGAAATTCCCTTGCGGCATCAGGAAAAGGGATTCCGGATTTCAGTTTTTTCTCATCCATCTGCACGATTTCCCTGGTATGGGAATTGAGTGTCGGGTAGACAGCCGGCCGTATGATGCGGTGAAACCGGCCGGTTTCCTGAAGGCTGCCGTCCAGTTTTACTGCGCCGATTTCTATGATCTCAAAAGGGAGCGCGGGGTCCCCTGCTTCTTTTCCGTCGGGACACTGGTTCCATTCCAGGTCAAATACGATGTAATTCATAATGTCAGGTCCTTTGTTATCTTTTTCGTAACCGTTCAGACCGCTGAATGGTTACTTATTTTCTTCGCTTCTTCTTCTCTGCCTGCGGCGTCTGCGCTTTTTCCGTGCGGATTCCAGGTAAAGCTTAAATACAAACAATCCCACGGCAATGACAAATACAGCGGTCAGAGGAATCCATACAGGGAACATGTCCTGCACGGTATCTGCAGCGGAAGAACTGCTGCCTTTGGAACTTCCGTTTTCCTCATCCTGAACCTCAGTGGCTGTCGGAGAGGGTTCCGGAGTCGGTGTTTCAGTAACGGTCGGCTCCGCCACTGTGAGAAGAGCTGCCTCATCTGCCGGGAAAGTCTGGGAAAATCCGTAGTCGAACAGGCTTGCCGTGTCGGTGTATACCTGGCGGCCCTGGGTGCGCATGGTGACGCACAGCAGATTTTTTCCGTTGCGGGAAGCGATGGTTACAAGAGTATTCAGGGCTGTTTCCGTGTATCCGGTTTTGCCGCCCAGGCAGCCTTCGTAGTAATATTCTGTGTCAGGCTGCATCATTTTATGATGATTATAGAGATAACGGGTCTCAGTATACTGAGGCGTCGGCGGGATTTCATACTGCCGGGTACTGAATACCTGCCGGAACGTCTCGTTCTGATAGGCGGCGTTGGCGATGAGCGCCATATCATGGGCGGTGGTATAATGGGTTTCGTCGGGCAGGCCGTTCGGGTTGGAAAAATGGGTGTTGGTACAGCCCAGCTCGGCGGCTTTCTGGTTCATCTTCTCCACAAAGGCTTCGATGGAACCGGAAATATGTTCCGCAACGCCGCAGCACACCTCATTGGCGGAGTTCAGCATCATCGCGTACCAGCACTGTTCCATGGTCAGGGTTTCATTGAGACGGCAGCCGATGTTGGAGCTGTCCCATTCGATACTGTCCAGCGCGTGCTGGGAAAAGGTGACTGGCTCTTCCGGCGAGGAAGATTCGATGGCAACCAGGGTCGTCATGATCTTGGTGATGCTGGCGGGATACAGCTGTTTGTCAATGTTTTTGGAATAAAGAATCTCCTGGGTGTCCAGATCCACAAGGATTCCGGATTCCGCGTAGATGGCGGGTCCCTGGGGCCAGTTCGCCAGAGTATCGGTCTGGACGGCCTCATAGTAGGCGGCAGGCGGTTCTGTCCCTTCGGTGGCGCAGACCGCGGCGGGAGAAACGGCTGTGACAAGACCGAAAGCCAGTACGGAGCACAGCAGCTGTTTCATACGTTTTTTGCGGAAAAATTCTGCTTTCATTTGTTTTTACATACCCCTCGTTCTTTTGAATTGATATACGGTAATCATTATAAATTATTTTTGGCGATTCGGCAACTGTTGACGCTTGACAATCCGGCGTTTTGTTGCGTATAATGATAACAGTTCGTAACCGTTCAGCGGACTGAACAGTTACCGGATCATCAGATATAACCGAATAAGCATGAATCACAAAAAAACGATGACGAAGAGAGTATTCTGTCAGGGAAAGTTTCAGCGAGCCGGAGACGGTGGAAGTCCGGTACGAGTAACGGCAGGAGAAAATCACTTCCAAGTTGCAATTCTGAAGGTTCCGGCGGCGGGAGACCGCAGCGGAGCAGATAGGAAACGCCGCAGGTCCAGCGTTAACGGGACTGCATATGATGGTATGTAACGGGTGGTATGCGTGAGTATTGAGCTCTCGTCCTTTTACAGGATGGAGCTTTTTTTATTCCCGCGGGCAACGAGCCAAGCGGACATGCTTGCATGTCCATTTGGTGACTGCCGCGAGGGTCAAATACCCC
>PPYF01221128.1_pt1 | contig 10781 bp, 10 predicted proteins | sample 1559871 | NCBI WGS metagenome assembly PPYF01 (sample SAMN08240021, study PRJNA423297) | Human gut metagenome, whole genome shotgun sequencing project.
GCAGCTGGATGGCGCAGAAGTTGCAGCCGCCGAAGCAGCCGCGGTTCTGGATGATGGAGAACTGCACCTCCCGGATGGCAGGCACGCCGCCCATGCTCTCATAGATGGGGTGGTAGCGGCGGGTGTAGGGCAGCGCATACACCTTGTCCAGCTCCCAGCGCACCAACGGCTTTGCCGGGATGTTCTGCACAAGGTACTTTTCACTCTGCTTCTGGACAATGATCTGGCCGCTGACCACATCCTGATTGTCCATCTGGATGCGGCAGGCTTTGGCGTAGGCCACCTTATCGGAGGCCACTTTCCGGAAACCGGCGCACTCCACATACTTTTCAGGCAGGTGGTCGAAGTCGGTCAGGTAGCAGGTACCATCCACATCGGTGATGGACTCCACCGGCTCCCCTGCCGCCAGCCGCCGGGCGATCTCCACGGTCTGGTGCTCGCCCATGCCAAAGCTGATGAGATCGGCTCCGGAGTCCTCCGCAATGCTGGGCAGAACGGTGTCCAGCCAGTAATCGTAGTGGGCAAACCGGCGCAGAGAAGCCTCCAGACCGCCCAGGATCACAGGCAGGTCGGGGTAGGCCTCCTTGGCCAGCCTGGTGTAAACGGTGGCGCTGCGGTCAGGCCGCGCGCCGCCGATGCCGCCGGGAGAGTATTCGTCCTCGGCACGCGGAATTTTTGCCACGGAGTAGTGGCTCACCATGCTGTCCACGTTGCCGCCGCCGACGAAAAAGCCGTACTTCGGCCTGCCGAACCGCTTGAAGTCCTCGCAGTCGGAATAGCGGGGCTGGGCCAGCACGCCGACCTTATAGCCCTCGGCCTCCAGCAGGCGGCTGATGATGGCGGTGCCAAAGCTGGGGTGGTCAACGTAGGCATCGCCGCCCACCACCACAAAGTCCAGCTGATCCCAGCCCCGGGCTTCCATGTCCGCCCGGCTGATGGGAAGAAATTCGGTATAGATCGGGGAAGAGTTGTCCATAGTGTTCCTCACTGGTTAAACCTCTCTGTCTGCTCCCCTGACAGGGAGCCAAGAGAAGTGTTGTTTGTGTTCTTATTCCTCCGGCTGATTCATCTGCATCTCCAGCCACTGCTGGCGGCTGATGAGGACAGCGCGGGGCTTGGCACCCTCATAGGGGCCGATGATGCCCTTCTGCTCCATCTCATCCATGATGCGGGCGGCGCGGGCATAGCCCAGCTTACAGCGGCGCTGCAGCAGGCTGGTGGATGCCTGCCCAGCATCAATGACCACCTCAACGGCCTGCTTGAGCATCGGGTCGCTGCCGGTCTCCTCATCCGCATCTGCAGAGGATGCGCCCTTCTTGCCATCCTGAATGGCGTGCTTTTCCATGGCTTCGATCATGGCCTCGTCGTACTGGACGGTGGCGCTCTGCTTGATGAAGTCCAGCACGCGGCTGATCTCCTCATCCCGCACAAAGGTGCCCTGGATACGCACCGGCTTGGGCGCGCCCACAGGCATAAAGAGCATATCGCCCTGGCCCAGCAGCTTCTCGGCACCGGCACCATCCAGAATGGTGCGGCTGTCCACCTGGCTGGACACGGCAAAGGCAATGCGGCTGGGGATGTTGGCCTTGATCAGGCCAGTGATGACATCCACGCTGGGGCGCTGGGTGGCAACGATGAGGTGCATTCCGGCGGCACGGGCTTTCTGGGCAATCCGGCAGATGGAATCCTCCACGTCCTTGCCCACGACCATCATCAGATCGGCCAGCTCGTCGATGATGATGGCGATATAGGGCATCTTTTCCAGCATGGGGTCGGTGGCCGCCAGCTTGTTGAAGGATTTGATGTCACGGACATTGTTTTCCGCAAACAGGTGGTAGCGGCGCTCCATCTCCTGCACCGCGCTGCTCAGAGCACCCGCTGCCTTTTTCGGCTCGGTGATGACAGGCATCAGCAGGTGGGGGATGCCGTTGTATTCAGCCAGCTCCACCACCTTGGGGTCGATGAGCATGAGCTTCACGTCCTCGGGGCTGGAGCGGAACAGGATGCTGATGATGATGCTGTTCACACAAACAGATTTACCACTGCCGGTGCTGCCCGCGATGAGCAGATGGGGCATCTTGCACAGGTCGGCCACCTGGGCCACACCGGCAATGTCCTTGCCCAGCGCCACGCCCAAGGGCGAAGTCATCCGCAGGAAGGCCTGGCTTTCAAAGACACTGCGGATAAAAACGGGGGTCTTTTTGTGGTTGGGCACCTCGATGCCCACGGCAGGCTTGCCGGGGATGGGAGCTTCCATGCGGACATCGGCCACGGCAAGGTTCAGGGCGATATCATCGGCCAGCGAGGTGATGCGGCTGATCTTCACGCCCGCCATGGGCTGGACCTCATACCGGGTAACGGAGGGTCCCCGCGAAATATCCAGCACCCGGGTGCGCACGCCGAAGCTTTCCAGCGTGTCCACCAGCTTCTGGGCGTTGGCCTTCAGCTCGTCCTGGGCACCGGGGTCACCCTCCTCGGCAGACTTTTCAAACAGCTCGATGCTGGGGTACTGATACTGGAAGGTCTCCACCACCTCCGGCTCCTCGGCCGGGGCGGTGGCGGCAGCCTGCTCGCCTGCGGCGGGTTTTTCCATGGCGGCCGCCACCAGCGTGTTCAGGTCTTTTTCCTCCACCGGTTCGCTGGTAATGCTGATCCAGCCGTCCTCGTCCGGATCACTGCGCATGGCCACCGCGTTTTCCGCGCTGACCCGCACCGGCACCACCGGCTCGTCCGTAGTGGGCAGGGTGGGGGTCTGGAACACCGGCATCTCAGGCTGCACGGGCTCTGCCGGTGCAGCCGCAGGGGCTTCCGGGGCCGCAGGCGGCACGGTGGGATTCACCACCGGGGCCGGAGCAGGCGATCCGGCGGGCGCAAAGAAATCCTCGGCGGCAGTCTCCACGGCATCCGGCACCACCGGTTTGACGATGGCCCGGGGCGGGGCCTTTTGGAGCGGGTCCTGCCCAAAGGTGCCGCCCGGCCCGATGATGATGGGCTCAATGGGCTCGCTGCCGCCCTCGGAAACAGAGGTATCCGGCCCAAGATCAATATCAAACGCCGCGCGGGGATGGTTGGCGGTCACCTTGACCGGCTCAAAGGCTGGGGCAGGCTGGGCGGGAGCCGTTTCCGGCTCCACCGGCGCAGGCGGCTCGTAGCCCAGAGAATCGTCCACGGGAGCAGGTTCCGCTTCGCCTTCCATCTCCTTGGTCACCTTGTGGCCCCAGCTGAACACGCCGGACAGCCACCCGGGCACCGGAATGCCGCCGGGCACGTCTTCCTCATCGAAATTATCATCGTAATCGTCCGCAGGTTCCTCGGCGCAGTACTCCTCTTCCGCCTGCCGGGCCGCAAGGCGCTCAGCACGGCGGGCGGCGTTCTGCTCATAGACCGCCACGCCTTTTTCATGCACACCGCCGCCCACATTGCAGAGCCACTGCCAGCACTCGGCAGGGGTGATATCAAAGATATACAGGCTGGCGCACAGGGCCAGCACCGCCATGACCAGATTGGCCGCAGGCCGCCCGCAGAGCAGGAGCAGATTGCCGCCCAGCAGAGTGCCCAGCACGCCGCCGCCCAGCCAGGCGTTCGCGCCGTTCTGGTAGCAGGCAGCGATCATCTGGGCAGCGGTCAGGTCGGCGGGGATATCCGAAAACACGATGACCGTGCCGCTGGCAAAGATCAGCCCCAGCAGCAGCTTGAACACCTGCATCAGCAGGTCCTGCCCCCGGGTGTAGAGGATGGCCAGATAGCACACCGCTGCGCCCAGCACAAAGCTGCCGCAGCCGAACAGCCCGAATAGGATCTGGTGGGCGCTCTTCCAGACGGAGTCCCCCTCCACGAACGCCAGCACGATGAGCAGCAACCCCACAAACAGGGTGCCCAGCCCCGCCGGCATCCGCTCCTCGGCCCGGCTTTTTCTGCGTGCAGACGCGCGCTTTGCAGTTGTTTTTCGCTTTCGTTTTGCCATTTTCTGTTCTGACCCCTGTCCTTTGTTCCCATAGTATTCGATTCTTTCATTATACCACGGGTTGGGTCAAGTGGCAATTATAGAATGCAGACTGGTTTGACCCTTGAATGCCGCGTGCAGCATCCATTCCGCACAGATAAGGCAGCAAGCAAAAATGCAGTACCTTCCATGCGAGAAAGCGCAGAGAAGGTACTGCATTTTTTAATTTCAGCCCCATTCAGGGTGCAAAAACATCCATGACATCGGTACACCACTTCAGCTGCCGGGCAAACTTTTCCCGCAGGACATCGTCACTGCCGCTGCCCTTGAAAAGCCCCTTGTTGTTTTCCACGGCAAAATACAGGGTGCCGTCCCGGTGCAGGCTTCCGCTGAAGCTGCCCTCGGCTGTTCCGGCCAGGGCCAGCAGCTTCCGGCATTTTTCCTCTGTCAGGCAGGCGTTCCGGGCGGTGTCATCGTCTGCTGTCAGCTTGAACTGCTGTTCAAAGCCGTCCACGGGGTTTTGCACCGATGCGCTCCGGACAAGCTGCCCCAGCTTCCCTCTTGGGGTAAAGGTCAGGCTCACCGGCATTGGTGTACCGTACCGGCAGATGCCCCACAGACCGGCGTAGACCGTGTCATAGGACGGCGCATTGACCGCAGTGGGGTCGTCCGGGTCCGTATAGCTGACATCCCGGTCCAGTTCGATGCTGCACAGCTCCACCTCATAGCCCCGGTACTTTGCCCGGACGTGTTCCCCGCCGGTCATGCGGTCATACTGGGGCAGCGGAAGCCCCGCTTCTCCAAAGCAGGTGATCCGGCCATTGGGTGCAAACTGCACCTCCTGAAACACGGCATCCAGCACCACCGGAACGATGCGGTGGTCCACATCCTGCCGTGCGGCCTCCTTCCGGCTGCTGTGCAGCCACCCCAGAAGAAGCACCACTGCGATCACAAAGAGCATTCCATAGGGCATAGCGTTCTCCTTTCCTCTGTCCGGCTCAACCGCAGATGTTAAAGTACAGGCTGGCGTAGGGGTCCAGCGGGGAAAGATCCATGATGTTGCCCTCAGGGCTGACATTTTCCAAGTTGTCCAGCGCCATGGCATCGGCATAATTGTCCGGCTGCGCCTGTGCGGCAAACACCAGCCCATCGTAATCCTCGGGCAGATAGACCACATAGCTCTTGGTAAAGATCTTGTCGTCACTGTTGCTGCTCATATTCCAGTCGGTGGAGAAGAAGAACTCGATGTCGTAAGCGTTGTCGTTCCAGTACACCGTGTGATAATAATGGTTCTTGTCCCAGCCCGTATCTCCTCTGGCGGTGGATGCTGTGAGCCATGTGCCGGTATAGGCATCGTAGAGCTCGCTGGAGATGTAGGTTTCGTAGGTCTGTCCAAAGTAGGGGATGGAGGAATCCGGGATGTAGCAGACCGCATCGAACTGGATCTCCCGGATGCCGTCGTGGGTCACATCGTTATACTTTGTCACCTGCCAGTAACACAGGTCGGTGTTGTAGCCGCTGCCCTTTCCGGTAAAGCTGCACACGCCGCTGTCCAGCTGGATGGGGTCAGAGGAATCCACGGTGGCATTGATCTCCAGCCCATTTTTCTCAAAGCAGGTCGCCTGGGAGACGATGGCATCCACCGGGTGCAGCGCATCAGAAGACCCCACCTCCAGCAGGTCGCCGCTGACGGAAAGATCCAGCCGCATCTGCGGGGTGTCATCGTCGAAATAGAGATCCATACCGTATTCGTCCGCATCTGCCGTGCCGGTGTAAATGGCCTCATCCTCAGAGTTGACGAATTCAAAGGTGCTGTCCTCATGGACACGGAGCCAGAGGTCGATGTCGTAATAGCCCCACAGACCGATATAATCATTGAGGTAGTCGTAACCATCCATGGCACTGACCTCCTCCACAGAGGAAGCCGTGCTGACGGCAGCCGGCGCACTGCTGGCCGGGGCAGCACCGCCGCAGCCGGTACAGAGGATGCCTCCCGCCAGCAGAAGGCCGACAAGGGGCAGCAGACGTGTTTTGTGTTTCATGGTCGTTTTCTCCTCTTCAAAGTTTCTGCCCCGCTGCCCAGACAAACAGCAGCGTCAGCAGGATATACGCCGCATCCAGCATTGCCGCCATGATGCACAGGACCTGAAGCCCCCGGCGCAGCCGAGGCTTCCGCGGCAAAAGCCGGGGCAGCACATACAGCCCGGCCAGCGTCAGCACAAGAAGCAGAACCGATCGTTCCAGTGTCATATTCTCAGCCCTCAATCCACCAGCTCAAGCTGATCGCAGATGTTGTAGAACACATCCTGCATGTCGTCTGCCTCATCGGCAATGGTGCCAAAGGCATAGAGATAGGTGTAGTCGTCGGTGTCCACCGTGTAGACCATCCATTCCCGCTGATCCTCCCCCGAGCCTGTGGTGTACCAGACGATGTACACCGGGTAGGAAAGATTCTGGGTGTAGTCCTCATCCTGGAAGCAGGTGACATTGTAGGGTTCTCCCTCGCCGGTATCCAAGGCCGCAAATTGGGCGGCATATTCTGCGTATTCCTCCACGGTCTCATCGGTCCGCAGCGACTGGAACGCCATATCCACCACCAGCACCGAACCGTCCTGGGTCATATCCTCATAGGTGTAGGTGCCATCCTCGTAGTTCTCGTTCATCAGGTTTTCCATGCTGGTAAAGGGCAGGCCGCCGCCCACCAGCACCGGGATACTCGCCACGTCCGAAGAGGCAGGGATCAGGTCGCCCCGGCCGTCCTCCGGCGGGATGACCTCATAGGCTCCCGCCTTGTCGGTGTCCGGAGCCTCGCTGGCTGTCCCGGAACTGCTGCAGCCGGTCAGGGAAAAGACCAGCAGTGCGGCAAGCAAAAGTGCAATGTGTTTCATTTATAGTTCCTCCTGTTTCAGAAAAGCTCCGTATTCTGCGCCACAGCTTCCATCAAACCCTTCATCAGGTCAACCGAGTCCTGAAAACTGCGGCGGTATTCCTCAATGATCTTCGGGTCGATATCCTTGGAAACAGCCATGATCTGCCGGTCGGTGGCAAAAGCGGCAAACATCAGATCCCCCCGGAAGCTCATCCGCAGTTCCCGGGCATCCACCGCCCTCCGCAGCTGCTGCTCCCAGTTTTCCAGCTCCGGGCCAAAGCCGGGGCGGGGGCTTCCGGGCAGGACGAACGCTTCCTGCGCCACCGGCCTGCGCATCCGGCAGACCAGAAACAACCCCTTGAAGATCGTTTTGGAGCAGGTGCGGGTGTTGTGTGGGTCGTCGGGCATGGGGTCCCGCACCTCCCAGACATGGGTGAGGGAAGCGTTGTGCATGGCAAAGGGGATGCCCTGATAGCTGCCCTCGTAGCTGCCGCGGGCACTGGCAGATTCCCATTCCTCCGGGAAAAGCCCGGAACGCCGCACCAGTTCATTGCTCATGGGCCACTGTTTGTGCTCCGGCTGCGGGCCAAAGGCCTTGCGCAGTGCATCCAGAAAGCCGTCGCCCAGCTGCCCGAGGATCAAAGCGCTCTGCATGGCGTGGATCAGCTGGATCAAAAATACTGCTGCTACGATCACAAGCATCACCATGACGCAGCCCGCTGCGAAGCTTTCAAGCAGGATGCCTGCCAGAACGCCCAGCACGGCACCTGCAATGCAACCGTAGGCGCAGAGGTTTGCCAAATGGCCGTAAAACAGGATGCGGCGGGAAAGCTCCTCATCCGGCATCTTTTCCTGCGGGGCACGGTTTCGTTTCCTCATACCGCATCACTCCCATCAGCACCCGACGGTGCTGCTCACTTTTTTGCCCATCTTGTCTGCCTTATCGTAGCCGTTGTACTCCGGAACAAAGAAGGTCTTGGCCATCACGTTGTTGTAGCTGGTGTCCCAGTAGATCACAGTCCACATATAGGCATCCATCTCATCATTCCAGATATAGCCCCGCATGGTTGCAACACGGTTGGTGGCGCTGCTCTCATCCACCACTTCCCAGGAGGTATCGGGCCACTGACCGCCGTACAGCTGCTGGAAATCATACTCCAGATATTCCTCTGCGTAGTCCAGAACAAAGTCATCATCGGAGCCGGTATAGTCCATGTAATCGTCGGTGACCCTGCGGCAGACCGCAAAACCGCAGTCGTCCCATTCGGGGTTTGCCACCACAAGGGCATCATCCAGAACGTCCAGCACATAATACTCATAAGGGTAATAGGTCTGCACATGAACGGTCTTGTCCTTGACGTGCATCCGGTTGCCTTTGTCGGTAAAGGTCAGGTCGTGGCCGGATGCATAGGCGCTGAGTGCCAGCGTCATGGTCAGCAGCGCAGCCGCAAACAGCCCGAGGGTGCGTTTCATCGTGTTTTTCATAAAAATGCCTCCCTATTGCAAAATGATTTCAGATTTGGTTATGACGGAACAGACAGAAAGTTCTCTGTTTCCGGGTCCCAGCAGAAGAGCAGTTCCAGGGTTCCTTTTCCCTGCGAAAAGCGGAGCAGGATATCGCTGCTACCATCGCCGTTCCGGTCTGTGATCTCCATGCCGAGGTAGCGTTCCTCCGCATTCTCCACAGGGGCGGGGTAGACCAGTTCGGCCAGCAGCACCTGATCCTCTGTATCATAGTAGAGGGCGGTGTCCCCCGTGTGGACGCAGGCGCAGAAGTCAATGGCCTCCCCGCCCCGCACCAGCGTCCCCTGATCGTCGATGATGCCCCAGGTGCGCCAGTCGCTTCCGGCAATGTCCTCCTCCGGCAGGTCAGTTTCCCGTACTGCAGGAGCTGAAAGGAGGTTCCACCCCAGCAGCAGGATCAGAATCGCCGCCAGCAGGATACCGATTTGTTTTTTCATCTTTTTTACCACCTGTTGTTGAAAAGCAGGTCGGTGCCGTTCAGACTCAGGGTACTCACGTCCTCCCCCACATCGCCCGGATGCTCATTGGGGATCAGGACAGCAGTATCTTCGGTGCCATCGTCCCAGAAAAGGCCTACGGCATCGCCGTCCACCATCCACTGACCGGTATACACGCTGTCGGCATCAAAGCCATAGACACTGTCGCCCAGGTCTTTCTGGCCATACAGGATGAAGCCGTGGTTGGGGTAGAAGTTGAGGTACAGATGCTCCTCGTCCAGCCGCCACTGCCGGTACATCAGCACACAGGCGTTGTGCAGATCCTCGTCATCGGTGTAGTCGGAGCGGATGTAGTAACTCGGGAAGGAGCTTGCATTTCCGGTCAGAAAAGCCCTGCCGTCCTCGATGATCTCCACGCTGTTGAAGACGTTCTCCTCCATCTGAAGGCTCAGGAAAGGCACATCGTCCGGGCCGATGTCAAAACCCTCCATGTTGTAGACCGTTCCCTTCATGGGGTAGGCGGTGTAGGTGTCCTCGGTGGAGCCGTATTCGCCGTGTATCTCCACCGTGCCGTCGGAGCCGATGTGGTACCAGTTTTCAGAGGTGTAGTCGCCCCGCTCATACCAGAGCCAGTCGTCCAGCGCTTCCTGCTGTTCGTCGCTCAACTCGGTCACAGAGGACGTATCCGGGCTTTGTGCAGAATAGGGCGCTTCCTCCGCTTCCGAGCTGGGGGAAGGCTCTGCCGTGCCTCCTCCGCAGGCGGAAAGGCAGATGCACCCTGCCAGCAGCAGGCTCAGGGCAGCGATGGTCTTTCTCCATTTCATCTCGTTTTTCTCCTTTCCTGTTTTGATCCGCAAAGTGTTTTCCCGACCGTGAGGCAGCCAGGAAAAAAGGCCCATGTCCGCATCGCAGGGGTGCCGGACATGGGCCTCGCAGCTCTGCAGCTGCCCCATCACTGCTGCGGTGCCGCAGCCTGTTTCCAGACCCGGATCACGCGGTACTTCGTGACCTTCTGTTCCGGGTGGAACGCGCCGTCCTCAGCCGTCAGCAGGCCCTGCTCGGTGCACCACTGGGCGGCCTTTGCAGTCTCAGTATCTGCTGTGTCCGCAAAGGCGGGCAGTGCAGCGGGTTCCGGCCTTCCGGCGTTCTGCCACAACAGCAGGGCCAGCTCGCCGCGGGTCGCGGGGATCGCCGTGCCCTCAGGCAGCAGGTCTTTCAGGATGGCGCGGGTGGCCAGTTCGTAGATGCCGAAGCCTGCAGCTCCCACCACAGCAGCGCCGCCTGCCACGGCCAGCACTGCGCCGAACCCGGAGCCGTCTCCGCCGTCGACCACCGTTTCGTCCGGGACAGGGGTGGGGCCAGGCTCAGGACCCTCACCGATCCACTGCCAGTGGGCATAGAGGGTGATGTTGTCGGTGATCGGCTCCAGACGCTGATTCTGATAATAATAGAGCTGCGTCTCCACCGGCTCACCGCCGACAGCTGCAGTGTACCAGCCAACGAACGTATAGCCTTCCCGCTTCGGGCCCATGCCGGTTTCTACATTGATCGACAGACCTTCGCCGGTGCCTCCAGTCTGTGTGGGGAAGCTATCTGTGGTAAAACTCACCTGATCGTGGCTGTCATTCCACCTGTCATCGCTGATCCAGCCCCAGTCCGTGCCGCCGTTGAGATCGAAGGTGACAGTGTAATGTGTGGCAGCGGGGTTGCCGGTGGCGATCCCAAAATTCACGATCGATTCGTAATCTGTCGCTTCTTCCGCGAATGCAGCCGCAGGCAGCATGGTCAGGGCCATGGCTGCTGCCAGAAAGGCGCTGAGCAACCGCAGCTTTGGGGTGTGCCGGAGTTTATTTTTCATAAAAGCATCCTCCTTCCGCCTTTCCGCTGCCCTGTGCGCTGCTTTTTTTCGGCCTGCATCCGGGCGCAGAAAAACCGGCCTGTTATTCCTCTAATAAAAGAGTACAACGGGCCGGTGAAAAAAGCTATTAACCTGAGGTTAGTATTTTTT
>PPYF01370955.1_pt1 | contig 10781 bp, 8 predicted proteins | sample 1559871 | NCBI WGS metagenome assembly PPYF01 (sample SAMN08240021, study PRJNA423297) | Human gut metagenome, whole genome shotgun sequencing project.
TGGCGGTAACAACGGTGGTGGCAACAACGGTGGTGGCAACAACGGTGGCGGCAACAACGGCGGTGGTAGCAACGGTGGTAGCAACAACGGCGGCGGCAGTGCTAATGTCGGCACGACCCTAAGTATTACTACAAGCGTGGCTCCAACCACATTACGTGGTGGATTCTTTAATAGCAGCCCGGTTTCTGGTACCTCAGACGGATCGAAATGTAACCAGCCAGGCGCCGCGGGATGTAACTTCCGTTAGCGGTTTTGATGTAAGGGTCATGCAGTCACAATGAGTTTAAAAATATGAGAAGGCCGTAATCTGAGCATTACGGCCTTTTTCTTTCGCAAAATGAATCAAGAGATCGCCGATACTGCCGAAAATAAGTAAGTGAGAGCTTATGGATAGGGCCTCCAGGCAGGATACATAAAAGCCGTCTAACGTCATTAATGTAAATGCAATGTTTACAGGATGTGCATTCCGAATGTGCATCAGAGTCAGGACCGGGTGCCATTCCAGATAACCCTAAATTCACTGGGAGTTGCCATGCAAACAGTCATCCGCAGTTTGAATTCGATCCTTTGTGTTTTGGCGGTAAGTTCAACCGCGACCCTTGCTGCAACGGGAGGCGTAATCCACTTTGTGGGGCAAATCGTTGAAACACCGTGCGCATATCAAGCATCTTCACGACAGGTTCACGTCAAATGCTACAACGACAAGATCGGCAACACTGAGCAGGCTATCCCGATAGCTGCTTTGCTTAAGGGAGGCGTTATTTCTAATGATAAGAGCACCGCCCGTTTGCAATGGGTCGATCGCACGAAAAATCTCGCCATACTGAACGTCGAATATAAATAGTCCGAAACGAAATTGCGGTCAGCGTTGTCTATGGTAGACAATATGTTCTTCTAAGACAGAGGATAGTAAGCATGACCGAACGAATTCAGCTGCTGCAGGGCGATATCACCCGCCTTGAGGTGGATGTTATTGTCAATGCCGCCAACCCATCACTGCTGGGTGGCGGCGGTGTTGATGGCGCCATCCACCGCGCAGCAGGCCCCTCGCTCCAGGAGGCTTGCGCAGTCGTCCGCCAGCAGCAGGGCACCTGCCCACCGGGACATGCCGTGATCACACACGCAGGGGAGTTGAAAGCGAAAGCGGTTATCCATACCGTTGGGCCTGTCTGGCAGGGAGGAGGGGAACACGAAGCTTCTCTGCTGGAGCAAGCTTATCGTAATAGCCTGCAGCTGGCGTTGGATAATGGCTATCACACGCTTGCATTTCCGGCGATCTCAACCGGGGCGTATGGTTACCCTCACGCCGCCGCAGCGGAGATTGCCGTCCGGACGGTCGCCGCTTTCCTGACCCGTCGAAGCCTTCCAGAGATTGTTTATTTTGTCTGCTTTGATGATGAGACGTTACGGTTATACCAGCAGCAGCTTGGCCAGACCCGGATCCCGAGCCTGGCCAACGATGCTAATACTTAGTGGTGGACGGCTGAGCCTTGGCCGCTTTCTGCTGAGGCTTGCCGGAAAACAGGAAACGTAGCAGTGGGATGCGCAGGTGAATTTCGTAGAGCACGATGGCGCAGCCAACCACAAACAGAAGGCCAGTCAGGAAACCCAGCGCGTTTGAACTAATGCTGGGCATAATCCAGGCACCGAAAAACAGCGTCAACGGATGATGCACCAGATAGATAAATAAAGACGCATTCACGAAATAGGTCACCCGTGCAGACTGGAAGTTCAGCAGGCGGTGACCAAACGAAAAGACCACATTGACCATCCACACGCCCAGCACCATCGTAATCACGTACTCCGTTTCATACATCCAGGCATCACCCGAACCGTAGCGCTGGTTTGCAAGATAGGCGATAAACCCGAACAGCGCGGCAAACATGCACCACGGTGATGGCGTAGTAAACAGCGCCTTGAGCCGCGGGTGAATAAAGGCTAGCGCACCGAGAATAAAGAACGGTATGTAGAATAATGTCTGCATGACGACAAAGTTGAATAAGCCGTCGCTAAGAATGGGCGGGTAGAGCAAGAAAATCGTGCGGCGAATCGCGGCATAGACAATGCCCAACAGCAGGAACATCAGCGTGAGTTTTGCCATCGACATATTATCGAAAAGATCGGCGCGTCGGCGCATTTGTCGGCGACGCATCAGGCGAAACGCCAGGATACCGATGGTGGTGAGAACAACCAGCACCAGTAAAAACCACAGATGCGACACCAGCTCCCAGGCCAGCGTATTATATTTTTGATAGAAAGTGAGCGTATGCCAGGTTTCCGTCTTACCCTTTACGTATTGCAGCATCAGGAATTGCGGCAGCGTCAGTAGCGGTATCGCGGTTAGAAGAGGTATGCCGACGCGCTCCACGCGAACTTTCCACCACTTTTTAAGCGGGTAGCGCAAAAAAAGCATATAGGAAAAATAGCCAGAGATAACAAAGAACACCTGCATGCGGAAGGCATGAATGAAATCGTTGAATAGCGTTAACCACCATGACGGTGTTTCACTGTTCATATGCCAGGTATGGCTGGAATAGAGTAATGAGATATGAAAAGGGATCCCCAGGAGCATCAGCCAGGCCCGAATGGAGTCGAGGAAGTATTCACGCTGCGCGGGTTTGTTATTCATAGGGTTAGGTACGATTCTCAGACTAATCGCCTTACACGGCCAGACGATAAAGTTTACATTCGTTGGCAACCCTACACTAACTCTGGTTACCTGTCTCCAGGATAAGCACGCAAAGTGCAAAGTGCGGTTAACAGTTGCTTAATCCATAAGCCACTGCGCTGAACAATATGGGGATTATGTTGTCGGATTGCTTGAATTTCCAGTAAAATGGATCGGATCGATTTAAGCACACAAAGGGGGAAGTGCTTAGTTATATGAAACATACACCACAGATGATGAAACTGCGTTGGTTAGGCGCAGCCGTAATGTTGTCCCTGTGTACTTCATCTGCATGGGCATTCACTATTGATGACGTTGCTAAGCAAGCTAAATCGCTGGCTGATAAGAGCTATGAAGCGCCGAAAAGCAACCTGCCATCCGTCTTCCGCGACATGAAATACGCGGACTACCAGCAAATCCAGTTCAACCACGATAAGGCATACTGGAACAAAATAAAGACCCCATTTAAGCTTGAGTTTTACCATCAGGGTATGTATTTCGACACGCCGGTGACCATTAATGAAGTCACGGCGACTTCCGTGCGTAAAATTAAGTACAGCCCGGACTATTTTACTTTTGGTGACGTTAAGCACGACAAAGACACCGTGAAAGATCTTGGCTTCGCGGGCTTCAAAGTGCTTTACCCAGTCAACAGCAAAGATAAAAACGACGAAATCGTCAGCATGCTCGGCGCGAGCTACTTCCGCGTTCTCGGTCAGGGGCAGGTTTACGGTTTATCTGCTCGTGGTCTGGCTATTGATACCGCTCTGCCGTCAGGCGAAGAGTTCCCGCGTTTCCGTGAATACTGGATTGAGCGTCCGAAAGCCAACGACAAACGTCTGACTATCTATGCGCTGCTGGACTCCCCTCGTGCCACCGGTGCATACCGTTTCGTGGTGATGCCGGGTCGCGATACCGTCGTTGATGTACAAACCAAAATTTACCTGCGCGATAAAGTGGGTAAACTGGGCGTTGCACCGCTGACCAGCATGTTCCTGTTCGGGCCAAGTCAGCCGTCGCCGACCACCAACTTCCGCCCTGAACTCCACGATTCGAACGGCCTGTCTATCCATGCTGGCAACGATGAGTGGATTTGGCGTCCGCTGAACAATCCTAAGCACCTGGCCGTCAGCAGCTTCGCTACTGAAAACCCGCAAGGTTTTGGTTTGCTGCAGCGTGGCCGTCAGTTCTCCCATTTTGAAGATCTTGACGATCGCTACGACCTGCGTCCAAGCGCCTGGATCACGCCAAAAGGTGACTGGGGTAAAGGGACCGTTGAGCTGGTAGAAATCCCAACCAACGACGAAACCAACGACAACATCGTCGCTTACTGGACACCGGACAAGCTGCCGGAAGCCGGTAAAGAGATGAACTATAAGTACACCATCACCTTCACCCGTGATGAAGAAAAACTGCATGATGCAGACAGCGCGTATGTGATGCAGACGCGTCGTTCTACGGGGGATGTGAAGCAGTCCAACCTGATTCGTCAGCCGGATGGTACGGTGGCATTCGTGGTCGACTTCGCTGGCGCTGAGATGCGTAAAATGCCGCAGGATACGCCGGTAACGGCGCAGGCCAGCATTGGCGACAACGGTGAAATCGTCGAAAACAGCGTTCGCTACAACCCGGTGACTAAAGGTTGGCGTTTAACGCTGCGCGTGAAAGTGAAAGATCCGAAGAAAACCACTGAAATGCGCGCTGCGCTGGTCAATGCCGATCAGCCGCTGAGTGAAACCTGGAGCTATCAGCTGCCTGCAAATGAATAACACAACGAAGTATATCGACGCACTGTCGCTTACGGATAGTGAAAAAGCAGCGCTTCCCGGCACGGATCTCCGTGCCGTACATGAAGCGCTGGATGATGAACATCAAACTTTTTCCCGTGATGATGACACTCCCCTGGCGTCCGTTAAGGCCCGGCTCGAACAGAGCTGGCCTGACTCTTTGGCCGGCGATCAGCTGACCAAAGATGACGAAGGGCGTACCCAGCTCAAGGCGATGCCGAAGGCGACGCGCTCCTCCATGTTCCCCGATCCATGGCGGACGAACCCGGTCGGCCGTTTCTGGGATCGCCTACGCGGTCGCGACGTCACCCCTCGCTATCTTTCCCGTTTGACCAAGGAAGAGCAGGCGCATGAGGCCAAATGGCGTACGGTGGGCTCTTTACGCCGCTATACGCTGCTGATCCTCACGCTCGCTCAGACCGTGGTCGCAACCTGGTACATGAAGACCATCCTGCCTTATCAGGGCTGGGCGCTGATTAATCCGGCGGACATGGTGGGACAGAACGTTTGGCTTTCTTTTATGCAGCTGCTGCCATATCTGCTGCAAACCGGGATCCTGATTCTGTTCGCTGTCCTGTTCTGTTGGGTGTCGGCCGGTTTTTGGACCGCGTTGATGGGCTTCCTGCAACTGCTGATAGGGCGTGATAAATACAGCATTTCTGCCTCGACGGTGGGTGATGAACCGCTGAATCCGGAGCACCGGACGGCGCTGATTATGCCTATCTGTAACGAAGACGTCTCCCGCGTGTTCGCTGGTCTTCGTGCGACATGGGAATCGGTGAAAGCGACCGGTCAGGAGAAACACTTTGATGTTTACATCCTGAGCGATAGCTATAACCCGGACATCTGCGTGGCGGAACAAAAGGCCTGGATGGAGCTTATCGCGGAAGTGCAGGGCGAAGGGCAGATTTTCTACCGTCGCCGTCGCCGTCGCGTGAAGCGTAAAAGCGGTAACATCGATGACTTCTGTCGTCGTTGGGGCAATCAGTACAGCTACATGGTGGTACTGGATGCCGACTCCGTAATGTCCGGTGACTGTCTGACTAACCTGGTACGCCTGATGGAAGCGAACCCGAATGCTGGCATCATCCAGTCTTCGCCGCGCGCTTCCGGGATGGACACGCTGTATGCGCGCTGCCAGCAGTTTGCGACGCGCGTTTACGGGCCGCTGTTTACCGCTGGTCTGCACTTCTGGCAGTTGGGTGAATCCCACTACTGGGGGCACAATGCGATCATTCGCGTGAAGCCGTTTATCGAGCACTGTGCGCTGGCACCGCTGCCGGGCGACGGTAACTTCGCCGGGTCGATTCTGTCGCATGACTTCGTTGAAGCCGCGCTGATGCGTCGTGCAGGGTGGGGCGTATGGATCGCCTATGACCTGCCGGGCTCCTATGAAGAACTGCCGCCGAACCTGCTGGATGAGCTCAAACGTGACCGCCGCTGGTGTCAGGGTAACCTGATGAACTTCCGCCTGTTCCTGGTGAAAGGGATGCACCCGGTACACCGCGCGGTGTTCCTGACGGGCGTAATGTCCTACCTCTCCGCGCCGCTGTGGTTTATGTTCCTGGCCCTGTCGACTGCGCTACAGGTGGTACATGCCTTGACCGAGCCGCAGTATTTCCTGCAGCCGCGTCAGCTGTTCCCGGTATGGCCGCAGTGGCGTCCTGAGCTGGCGATTGCGCTGTTCGCATCGACGATGGTACTGCTGTTCCTGCCGAAACTGCTGAGTATCATCCTGGTGTGGTGTAAAGGCTCGAAAGAATACGGCGGCTTCGTTCGCGTGACCCTTTCACTGCTGCTGGAAGTGCTGTTCTCAGTGCTGCTGGCGCCGGTACGTATGCTGTTCCACACCGTATTTGTGGTCAGCGCGTTCCTTGGTTGGGAAGTGGTGTGGAACTCACCGCAGCGTGACGATGACTCTACGCCGTGGAGCGAGGCATTTATGCGCCACGGTTCACAGATGCTGTTGGGTCTGGTTTGGGCCGTTGGCATGGCGTGGCTCGACCTGCGTTTCCTGTTCTGGCTGGCACCGATTGTCTTCTCGCTGATCCTGTCACCGTTCGTGTCGGTGGTTTCGAGCCGGGCAACTAACGGTCTGCGCACCAAACGCTGGAAGCTGTTCCTGATCCCGGAAGAGTACAACACGCCGAAAGTGCTGGCGGATACGGAAAGCTATCTGAAGCTTAACCGTGAGCGGATCCTCGATGACGGCTTTATGCATGCGGTGTTTAACCCAGCGTTTAATGCCCTGGCAACTGCGATGGCCACTGCGCGCCACCGTAGCAGCCATGTGTTGGAAATTGCCCGCGACCGCCACGTTGAGCAGGCGTTAAACGATATGCCGGAGAAACTTAACCGCGATCGTCGCCTGGTACTGCTGAGCGACCCGGTGACGCTGTCGCGTCTGCACTATCGCGTCTGGGCGGCCCCGGAGAAATACTCTTCGTGGGTGGGTGAGTACAACAAACTCACGCTGAATCCATTGGCATTGAAAACAAAATAGCGATAATAGGCCTGTTCCCGGCCTTCAGGCTGGGAACGCGTGGAGCTTAGATTCGCCGTAGGGAAAATACCGGCAAACATTGCCGGTATTTTTTTGTCTGTTAAATGAGGAATAATGACGTGATACGAACTCTCCTGGTGGCAGCCATGGTGACGGTGCTGAGCGGATGCGGCAGCATCATTAGCCGGACAATCCCGGGACAGGGCCACGGAAATCAGTACTATCCGGGGGTGCAGTGGGATCTGCGCGACTCCGCGTGGCGTTACGTCACCATCCTTGACCTGCCGTTTTCGCTGGTCTTCGATACCCTACTGCTGCCGATTGACGCCAGCCATGGGCCTTACGAATAACTAGCGTTCATCCCACTCATCAGCAGCGGCCTGGCCCTCTTCGGTATCCAGCGAGGGCTCAAGCTGATATTCACCTTCATCCCATTCGTGTAGCGTATTCTCTTCAATCCATTCCTGACGCAGTTCAACTTCATCGAAGTCGCCGTCAAATACGCTCTGCGCCGCTTCACCAGTGAGCATCGGCAGACATTCGCCTTCTTCGTCCTCATCGGCAAAGAATTCGGCTTGCCACATAATGTCACCGTCTTGTTGCACGTACTTTTGCATATTGAACTGCTGAACATCCGCGTCACCTTCCTCAAGACCGGGGTTATCGGCGAGGAACGTTTCGCGTGCCGCATCAATAGCTTCTTCGAGGGTGGCGTATAAAGTCATCTCAACTCCCTGCAATATGATGGGTATTCAGGGAAATAATAGCTTAACTTTTCGCTTGTATAGGCCCAGGGCTTTGAATTTATGTAAAGCCCTGGGTAGGGGGATCAGCTGCGGGAAGGAGCGGGACTACGGCGCAGGCTCAGCCCGGTATAAACGGCATTAATCAGCACCACTAGCGCGGTGACGCAGAATACGGCACGAAAGCCATAGTTTGCCGAGACGGCAGCACCTATCAGCGGACCGGTAACGTTGCCGATATCGCGGAAGGATTGGTTATAGCTGAAGATACGTCCGGCAATCTGATTGCTGGAGTTGTACACCAGCAGCGTCTGCACGGCGGGAAGTAGCGCACCGTCGGCGGCGCCGAGCAGGAAGCGCAAAATACCTAATTGCAGTGGGGTTTGCACAAACGACATTGGGATCAGCAGCAATACTGAAACAATAAGAGCCACAATGAGAATTTTTTCCGGGCCGATCCGATCGCCAAGCTTGCCCAAACGTGGGGCGCACATCAGCGCCGCGACGCCGGGAACCGAGGCAATCATGCCGCTGATAAAAGCAATATTGCTGATATTGCCGGCAAGGTCGCGGACATACAGCGTCAAAATAGGCGCGATAGAACCGGTTGCGACCTGAATGATCAAGGTGGTGACGAACAGGCTCAGCACCAGCTCGCGATTTTTCAGTGAGCCGAACACCTCTTTGACGTGCAGCATCTCTTTTTTGGATACCGGCGTGAAGTTCTCGCGGATGAAAAAGAGCGTCAGCATAAAGCAAATAAACAAAACCGCTGCCGTCATAAAGAACACCGGACGCAGGCCGTAGTTATCGGCAAGGAATCCGCCGGCAAGCGGGCCCAGCAGCGCCCCGCTGACGCCACCGGTTGATAGCGTGCCCAGCGCCCAGCCGCTCTTATGACGGGGAATTTGCGTGGCAATAAGCGCATTGGCATTGGGAATAAAGCCGCCTAACAACCCCAGCAGCGCGCGCAGCACCAGAAATTGCCAGATATTCTGCGCCAGCCCCATCAACAGCATCACGATACCCATGCCCAGCGCTGAACGCAGCAGCATGATTTTACGCCCCTTGCGATCGGCGAGACCGCCCCACAGCGGCGAAGCCACAGCGGAAAACAGGAAGGTGATACTGAACACCAGCCCTGACCACATATTGAGTTCGCTATGTCCGGTTACGCCAAGTTGTTCCACATAGAGGGGGAGAAAAGGCATCACCAGGCTGAATGCGGCGCCGGTTAAAAAGCAGCCGAGCCAAACGACGGTGAGATTTCGCTTCCAGTTTATGGGGGCATCTGAGGGTTGCATAGGGTTCCGCAGGCAAAGTATCGCAACAAAATAATGTATATATAAGCCTGCTAATTATGCGCCTGTGTTGTTATTGCTGCAATGTGGGAAGCATTTATAATGCTAAAACAAAAAACGCGCAGCCGGAGCTGCGCGTTGGGAGAGCTAATAGCGGGAAGGCACGCCCTCGGGGCGGGTCTTAAAGCGGCGGTGCAGCCACATATATTGCTCGGGGGCCATCATGATGCACTGCTCAACGATTTTGTTCATCCACGTGGCGGTGGTTTCGGCATCGTCCAGCGGCGGATTGCACTCAGGAGGCAGAATAATCAGTTCGTAGCCTTTACCGTCCGGCTTGCGGCGCGGAACGAAAGGGACCACGCAGGCTTTAGACATTTTCGCCAGCATCCATGTTCCGGAAGTGGTGGCCGCGTCTTTCACCGCAAACAAGGGCGCAAACACGCTGGCTCGTGGGCCGTAGTCGTGATCCGGGGCATACCAGATAATTTCACCGTTCTTGAGCGCGCGGACCATGCCTTTGAGGTCTTTACGGTCGATCATGTCTTTATTGGAGCGCATACGTCCCCAGGTCTGCAGCAGGTCGATGACCGGATTGTCGTTCGGGCGATAGACGCCGATGCCAGGATTGTGAATCCCAAACATTCGCGCCCCCATTTCCAACGTCAGAAAGTGAATCCCGATCAACAATACGCCGCGTCCCGATTCCTGTACTGCACGAATATGTTCGAGGCCGCTTGCATCCATCCAGCGATTCACTCGGGCGGTGGGCCAGAACCAGGCGATGCCGGTTTCAATCACGCCCATGCCGACTGATTCAAAATTCTTAACTGCCATCTGGTGGCGTTCCGCTTCGCTCATCTCCGGGAAACACAGCTCGAGATTACGGTAAGCAATTTGGGCACGGCGCTTCATTAAGCGCATCGCCAGTCTGCCCATGGCATTGCCCAGCCGGTACAGAACGGGGTACGGCAGTTGAACGACTAGCCAGAGCAGGCCAACGCCCATCCATAACAGCCAATAGCGAGGATGCAGCAATGCGGCAGTGAATTTGGGTAACTGGGTCATGTCTTTCCTGTTGTTATGAGCAACTGGCTCTATTGTTGCACTTTTTTTCGGTCATCCAAAACAACGCGCTCTCAACTGGCGCTAAATTAAACGATTGTTTTGCGGTACATCGACAATGGTGATGAAAATGTAGCGCAAATTGTGGGGATGTAAATTAGCAGTGATTGCTATATCATGCGCCCCTTTATGATTAAATCCATCCATCCATTCAATTTTGCAGGATAAGAACACCATGCCAGTGTTGCATAACCGCATTTCGAATGAGACGCTGAAAGCGCAGATGCTGGCAGAAGTTGAGCCACGCACCACCATCTCATTCTATAAGTATTTTACCATTGTTGATCCAAAAGCGACGCGCGATGCACTGTACGTCGCGCTATCCGCGCTGAATGTCTTTGGCCGCGTCTATTTGGCCCGCGAAGGGATCAATGCGCAAATTAGCGTGCCGGCAAGTCGCGTTGATGCGCTGCGCGAATGCCTGAATGGCTTCGATCCGGCGCTGAAGAATCTGCGACTGAATATCGCCCTCGATGATGACGGTAAATCCTTCTGGGTACTGCGCATGAAGGTTCGTGAGCGGATCGTTGCCGACGGTATTGAGGATCCGACTTTTGACGCCAGCGACGTCGGCGAGTATCTGAAGGCCGCAGAAGTCAACGCCATGCTCGACGATCCGGATGCGGTGTTTATCGATATGCGTAACCACTATGA
>PPYF01223323.1_pt1 | contig 10779 bp, 9 predicted proteins | sample 1559871 | NCBI WGS metagenome assembly PPYF01 (sample SAMN08240021, study PRJNA423297) | Human gut metagenome, whole genome shotgun sequencing project.
GTCTGCGTCACCTTTGCCAGATGGTATGACGAACCCTGCTCATATATTCCGCCAAGCCCGTCATATAATCCCATCACGCCCTCAAGCACTGCAAAATCGCCATCAGCTCTTTTATCTAAGAAAAGTTGCACTGTTGTCTTTTCGTCCGTAAAAAACGTATCGAGATTTTTGGATGGTACGCCAAGCACCTTTTTGTGAAACATCGGGTCAATATAATCCGGTCCGCACTTATATGACAATACGTTTTTTCCGCTATCCTTTAAAAGCTGCAGTAAAGCGCAGGTTATCATTGTTTTTCCACTGCCGCTTTTGGGCGCGGCTATCATAAAACGATTTATTTTCATGTGTTCATCCTTTATTTCATCATATACCTTAAGAATATCAGCCTTCGATGATTTATTACGGGTTGTAGCATAAAAGCCTTGTTTAAAATTCAAACGAACATATCCACACCGGATTTTCTGCCTGCATCAGATGGTAATGTCCTATCTGCTTTGAGCGGCTGACCTGCAGCTGCACGATATCCTCATTTTTCACATCATATGCCGACATTATTTCCTTTATCTCACAAATTGTTTCCATGGAAATTGCATTTATCACTATACGGATATGTGGATTTTTTACTTTAAGAGCCTCTATTATCTCCTTTAGATTGCCACTGCTGCCTCCGATAAATGCGTGTGTCGGCACCGGAAGATTTTCCATTCCGTCAGGAGCCTTTGCATTTATAACATGGATATTTTCAAGTCCATGCTTTTCTTTATTTTGCGTGATAAGCTGCACGGCATTTTCCTTCTGCTCGATGGCATAGACCTCCATATCATCGGAAAGTGATGCGGCCTCTACCGCTATGGAGCCGGTTCCGCTTCCCACATCGTAAAGCACTGAATCCGATTTCAAATGAAGCTTGCAGATGCTTACATGCCTTATTTCCTCTTTGGTCATCGGAACCTTTTCACGGATAAATGCTGCATCACTTAGCTGCGGTGTGACATTTTTTGCAACCGGATTGGGATTTTTTATCATACAGATATACAGTCCCTCCCTTTTAAGCTTTGTGCACTCCTGTGGCGAAAGCTGCGATATAGTTTCATCCGGATATGATAGCTGGTATCCCACAGTTACCGAGCATTTTTGTAAACCATACCTTTCGTCACTGCTTAATAGGTGTCCAAGCATATTCACATCCTTTACACCTGACATCAGCATAAACGTTTTTGCATGATGGCTAATCCGTGATGTGATATTAGAAAGCTTTACTCCGTGGATGCTGCATATATATGCATCGCTGTAGGTTTCACCGACTGCTGCCGCCATATATGACACAGATGAAATTCCAGGAAGGATTGACACATCCGCATTTAATTTTCCTTCAGATATTTCATTTTTTATCGCCAGATACAGCTTTTTGCTTCCACTGTAAAAGCCTGTATCTCCCGAGAATAATATAAGAACATTACTGATTTTTTCAGTATCTGCACAAATTTCGTATAGATAAGGAATAATCTGTTCTGCAAGATAATACGGCTTTTTGTCTATCTTCGCACTGTATTTTTCTATCATGCGGCTTGCGCCAAGTATAATATCAGCGCTTTCTATTGCATCTGAAACAGCTTTTGTCATGCAAGCATCATTTCCCATTCCAATGCCGGCAAGCATGATATGAAGCTTGGTATATTTCCTGTCAATATATTCACAAACAGCTTCAAATGACATTCCATCATCCTGCACGCTTTGCCCCACAATATAGACCGGAATATTTTTATTTTTTGCGGCAGCTATTTTCTCAATAAAGCCCCCTGCCGCACCGCTTTTTTTGGTGACCAGACATCTGATGTCATACTGGTCAATAAGTGCCTCATTAAGCTGTGTGCTAAACGGTCCCTGCAATGCCAGAATGTGCTTTCCTGTAATATCATTGTGCATGCACAAGCTTATGCTCTCAAGCCCCGGAAGCACACGCACATACAATCTTTCCCTGACGTCTGAGGTTTTACAATACACTGACAGCTCCTTGCTTCCTGTTGTGAGAAGTATATTTCCGTCTGTATTGTTAAGTGCCTTTGCACATGCTTCATTGTCCTCAAAATAGCGGATATTACCATAATCTGCTGATATATCCGTATCTCTTTTAAGACGCACATATTCGATATTATCTGATATGCTGCTATCCGCCTGATTGTCTGTAACAGCACATGCTTCATTAAAAGCATAAACTGCCTGCTTTATATTTTCGGTAACAATGGCTGCATACGGATGGGTTGCATCCACTATGAGCTTAGATTTTTGTTCCGCAAAGAAGCTTCTCATGCCTTCGCTGTCCATACGCCCCATATGAACATGCGCGAACGGATTTTCATGCAGCACGATTTCACCGTATTCTGTTGCCACGCAAACCGTATGCTCTATGCCTCTTTCACACAGGTACTCTGATAGCTTACGTCCCTCTGTTGTTCCTGCAAAAATCAGTATTTTACTCAATCTGATATCCTCTCCTTGTGACAAGCTTTCCGTCAATTATTTGTGTACCCTCATTGCCGATAAATACCGTCGTAAACATGTTGACCTGTGCACTGCGAAGCTCACCGAGAGTACAGACCGTATAGCTTGTTCCCTCACGTCCGATATTTTCGACATAGCCGCAGGCTCTATCCGGCTCTATCGCACGAAGCAGAATATCACAGGCTCTCATCAGATAGTCCTTTCTCTTGTGACTTGACGGATTGTACAGTGCTATGACAAAATCACCCTCTGCAGCAGCCACAAGACGCTTTTCAATCTTATCCCACGGCGTGAGCAGGTCACTTAAGCTGATTGTACAAAAATCATGGTTTAATGGTGCTCCAAGCACTGCCGCACCACTGTTTGCCGCTGTAATGCCGGGTATTACCGAAAGCTCTACGTTATCGTATTCCTGCCCAATCTCATACATAAGAGAGGCCAATCCGTATATTCCGGCATCACCACTACATACAAGGGAGACTGTTTTGCCCTCAAGTGCCTTTTTAAAGCACAGGTGACATCTTTGTTTTTCCTGACGCATTGGAGTGGTCAAAAGCTCTTTTGTCTGGAATTTTTCTCCAAGCAGCTTTATATATACGGTGTATCCCACTATGACATCACTCGCTTCCAGGGCATCAATTGCCTGCTTTGTCATCATGCTTTCAAAGCCCGGCCCCATACCTACTATGTAAATTTTATTCATGTTAATCTCCATCTCTACTAATTTTATATAACCATGCAGCTATTTGCAATTTTTTAATGATATGATGGTCAAAAGGTATTTTGCTCCTCATTTATGATTAATCAGGATACTTTGCTGCCGCAACCGTTACCCTGTCATATTTATGTTTTTTATAGATAAGTTCTCCTGCTTTATTGCATTCCCTGCTGCATGCAAGCACCGCTGCACGCTCGCACACGTTGTCCACTCCAACATGCTCCCTGACAAACTGCGAGGCACTGAATTCTCCCTGCACCGCCATGAGCTCATCCGCGGTATAAGTGACAAATTCTATCCTGTTTCTTTCGCAAAATTCCTTTATTCCCGGTTCATCTTTTTTCACATCTATTGATGCAATCATGTCTATATCCGAAATATCTATTTGTAGCTTTAAAAGACTTTGTCTGATTGCCCTGTCAATATTTTCAAACGCTGTATCCCTTCTGCACCCAATACCAAGTACAAATTGTGTGGGTTTTAAGTAAATACTGCCATTTTTAGGGTCCTTTGCTTTTTCGCGTGATACTACAATATCAGCTCCGTAAGCAGGTGGGAAGTCCACTGTTTTTATTGCATCAGCACTCATATCAGTTTCATCTAAAAATGCCTTTATAAGGCTTCTGTGCTTAGCCGGGATATGCTCCCAGTCGACCGACATAGTAACCACTTCCCCCACCAATACCTTTGATGATACTCTGGCGATGCCATCTTTATTGACTATTGCAAGCCTGCATTTCTTTGCAAAAACATCAACTGCAAATTTATTATTGATATCAGTAGCGGTTGTTATAACAGGTGTAGCATTCATCAGTGCTGCTAATAATACCGCAAGCTCATTGGCACCTCCCACATGCCCTGAAAGAATCGGAATAACAAACTGCCCCAGCTCATCTATCACAATAACAGGACTATCTTTAAGCTTGTTATTTACAGAAGAAGCTATAGCCCTCACTGCAATACCGCATGCCCCGATAAAAATCATTGCCTTTTTTTCACTCATCTGTGCGGTTGTCCATTCTGATATATTTTGTGATATGTAGCCGGTATTTCTATAATTTTCACCGGTGGAATTTTTAATATTCTCATCCGATAACCTCGAGCACTTGGTAAAAATCTCCACCTCATATTCACTTTTTTCAAGCTTATAAGCTATGTCACATGACAGCTCATAGCCCTTTTTTGTGAAGCTTACATTAAGTGTAGCGACAGTGCACACGTATGCCTCCTCCTGTGGCCAGGTTGCTTTGTATACAATTGCAGCAGGTGTATCTGCCGCGTATCCTCCCTCAATAAGACTTTCCGTAAGCTTCTCTAAAAGCCCGGTGCTTAAGTAAATCGCCATGGAAGCGTGGTGTGAGGCAAAGCTTGCTATGCTCTCCTTAGGCGGCACCTTCGTGCGCCCCTCCATGCGTGTGATGATGAGCGACTGGGAAATACCGGGAAGCGTGTACTCAATGTTGAGCGATGCAGCAGCGCCAAAGCACGCGCTCACGCCCGGACAGCTCTCATATGGTATTAAAAGAGAATCAAGCTCATCCATCTGCTCGCGCACTGCGCCGTATATGCTTGGCTCTCCCGTGTGCAGGCGCACAGTCATTTTACCGTCAGCCTCAGCAGCTTTCATGACTGCGATGACCTCATCCAGTGTCATTTTTGCACTGTTATATATTTCACAGCTCTCCCTTGCATAGTCCAAAAGCTCTGGATTAACAAGCGAGCCCGCATAAATTATCACATCTGCCTTTTGTAAAAGACGCATTCCGCGTACTGTTATTAAATCTGCTGCGCCTGTTCCTGCGCCAACAAAGTAAACCATTTTTCTGCCTTTCTGCTTTTTGCAAGCTCACCAAATTCGTTTGAATACATGATACAGTCTATCTCAAGTCTGCCCTTTGCCCTCTTATCCAGATAAAAGCATATGCGCTCCATCGCATAATCCATCACCTCATACAGCCTGCCGCTTTCCTTAAGTGCCGCCAGGGCCTCCTCTGTCGTAAGGCTGTCCATAATGCGCTTTATGTATTCGGGCGCTACCCCGCACTTAAACGCAAATGCCGTCAAAAGCTCTATCCTGCAGTCTGCCTCCCTCGAATGAGTGTTCATGATGCCACCTGCTACCTTTATGAGCTTTCCTATATGTCCTGTCAAAAGCATCCTCTTAAAGCCCATATCTGCTGCCATATCAATTGTTTCACCGATAAAGTTGGAGCATTTGACACTCCTGTCCAGATCATAGCCATAGCTTTCCTTCATAAAGTCAAGACCGTAATTTCCCGGCGCAACCGCCACATAATCATACCCAAACGAATATCTCTGCCTAAGCTCCACCCTTATCGTATCAATAAGAGCCTGTGAGCTCATGGGCTCAACAATACCGCTCGTGCCGAGAATTGATATACCACCAACTATCCCAAGCCTTGGATTAAAGGTCCTTTCTGCAAGCTCCTTTCCCTTTGGAACCGAGATTGTGATGTCAAGTGTCCCCTTAAAATCCAAAAGCTCACAAACCTCCCTTACCTCTTTTTCAATCATCTCACGCGGCACATGATTGATAGCCGCGTTTCCGACAGGCTGGTCTAATCCGGGTTTGGTGACTCTTCCCACTCCGTCACCACCGTCAATATTTATGATAACCAAATCCTGCTTTTTTTTGCATAAAGCAGATGTATCGGAATGCAAAATCCGTACTGAAGCATATATATAGGCTCCTGTGGTCACATCCGGGTCATCCCCTCCGTCCTTTATCACGGCGCAGCTTACCTCATTTTCACTTCTTTTTATGTCGGTGATATCAGCCGTGTAAGCTATTCCCTTAGGTGTCTGAATCGTTATTTTGTTTTTAACCTTTCCGGTTAAAAGCATATATGCCGCCGCCTTTGATGCCGCCGCAGCACAGCTTCCTGTGGTAAATCCGTATCTCATAATCACTAAATTTCCTCATGCATCAGCCTCTATCAACCAGACTGTAAATCAGCGCATTGCATATGGCAGCTGCAATATTGCTGCCGCCCTTTCGTCCGACATTTACTATGTATGGCACTCCGGTCTCCATAATAAGCTCCTTGGCTGCCTCCACATTGACAAAGCCCACCGGCACACCGATTACAAATGCAGGCTTATATATTCCTTTTTCTATCATATCGTACAGCTCTATAAGCGCTGTCGGTGCATTTCCTATCGCAAAAACCACAGGCTTTTCTATCCTTGATGCAAACTCCATGCTTACTGCCGCGCGCGTTGTCTTTTTCTCCTTTGCAATAAGAGCGACCTCATCATCAGCCATAAAGCAGTGCGCCTGTCCGCCGAATTTTGCCAGATATTTTTTATTTATGCCTGAAAGAGCCATGTTGGTATCAGTCACTATATCAGCTCCCTCTGATATCAGCCTTTTTGCGATAGCAACAGCGTCCTTAGAGTATTTAAGCGTCTGTATATAATCAAAATCAGCACTCGTGTGTATGACTCTTTTTGTTATCATCTCCTGATCAGCAGGCAGCGTAATCTGCATTTCAGACAGCTCATGTGAAATTATCTCAAAGCTCCTCTTTTCAATCTCCATCGGCTCTAACTGTTTAATTTTTTTCAATACACTCACCTATCACTTTCAATAATCTTACATTTTCATCAAATGTCTTTACCGCCACACGAAAATACCCTTCCGAAAGCCCCACATAGTTGGAGCAGTCCCGTATCAGTATTCCCTTATTAAGCAGTATATCATATAATGGAAGCTTGCTGTAAAACAGTATGAAATCAGCATCACTTTTATATACCTTAAAACCAAGCTTTTTTAGTCCATCTGACAGCAGCCTTCTTTGTCCGCTCACATACGATGCCGTTTCTTTAATATACTCTGATTCCATAATGCATGCCTCTCCTGCCATCTGTGCCAGGACAGACACGTTCCACTCCGGCAGATTTCTTTGAACCTTTTGTCTTACTGCCTCATTTTTACTGAGCATATATCCAAGCCTTACTCCCGGAATAGCAAAAAGCTTGGTAAAGGCTCTTACAACAATCAGATTGTCATAGTCACATAAAAGTGACAAAACAGAACAATTTTTTTCACAAAAGCCCATGAAGCATTCATCTGCCACCACATAAATATGCTTTTCTTTGCAATGTCCTATTATTTGCTTCATGAAAGTACTGTCTGCAAGATACCCTGTCGGATTGTTTGGGTTTGCGATAAAAAATATATCTGTATCATCTGTAAGCATATCCATTAAAGCATCCAGCCGTGCAGCAGGAGAAAAATCACTCTGCTCATCCAGCAGGAAATATCCGATATCACAGCCGACTGCACGAAGCACATGCTCATAGCCGAAAAAGCCCGGGGCCAGAAGCACTGCTTTTTTGGGCTTTATGGCATGAGCTATCGCCATAAAAAGCTCTGAAGCTCCGTTTCCGGGAATTACATCCTCGCTTTGTATGCTGCAGCCTTGCTGTGTGAAATACTCTGATATCGCTTTTTTAAGGCCACTGCATGCCATGTCTGGATATCTGTCTGCATACGAAAGTGCATCACTCATAGCCTCTTTAACAGAATGTGGTATGCCAAGAGGATTGATATTTACCGAAAAATCCATATTTACTTTATTGTTGTATATGTCACCGCCATGGATGCTTTTCATTCAAGTCCTCCATCAATTCTTACATCAATTCTTCCATATTCAAAACAATATTAAAACAAGACTCATAACCGCCACAGATAAAAGCTCACACAAAAACGCAGTAATATACATCAGCCTGTTTGCACGCTTTATATCCTCGTACTCTATCTCACGCAGACCGTCTCCTATGTATTTTTTCTTCACAAGCTTCCCAAAATACACTGCATCACCCGCAAGCTGCACCCTTAAAGCTCCCGCACATACGGACTCTGTCTGGGCTGAGTTTGGGCTTGCGTGATTGAAACGATCTCTTTTAAAGATGCGGTATGCATTTTTGCCATCAAACTGCCTGCCACCGATAAATGCCGCAGCAATCATCAGATATGCACTGATTCTTGCCGGTATGAAATTGACCACATCATCAAGCCTTGCCGCAAATCTGCCAAAATACATATATTTATCATTTTTGTAGCCAAGCATCGAATCCATCGTATTCACAGCCTTGTATACAAAGCCAAGCACCGGCCCGCCGATTGCAGTGTAAAGCATAGGTGCAATCACTCCGTCAGATGTATTTTCAGCTATCGTCTCAACTGCCGCCCTTGTGACGCCTGCTGCATCAAGCACAGATGTATCTCTGCCAACAATCATGGAAACAGCCCTTCTTCCTGCATCAACTCCATCTGTCCTTAGCGCATCGTACACCCTCATGCTCTCCACACGAAGACACTTTGTGGCAAGAATCTGCCACGTCATGACAGCCTCTGCTATTACCCCGGCATATAAATTTATACTGTATGCTGCCACAATAATAATTACCGATATTGCAAAAGTTGCAAAAATTACAGTAAAAGCAAGAAGCATGCCTCTTTTATATTTTATTAGATTTAATTTTTTTTCAGAGATATTATATCCGGCATCACAATTAAGCCTCTTATCGAGAAAAGAAATGAGTGAGCCGATAAGCCTGACCGGATGCGGTATAAAATGCGGATCTCCTATTAATAAATCAAGCACAAAGCCTGCTATAAATGCAAAAATATGATAACACATATGTTAGTCCTTCTTAAATAAATCATAGCGATATGGGCACTATTTCATTAAACACAATCTCATTGCCCTCAACCGCCACCTCACACGAGTAGCCACAGCCGTTTTTCACCTGGTAATCATAGTAATCCATATCACAGTAATGGCTCATTATCGCCATGATAGTCCCTCCATGCACAAAAAATACCATTTGTATCTCTTTATCAGGCATAGCCCTCTTAAGCTCTAATGCCTGTGAGAGTGCCCTCTCAAAGCCACATATACTTCTTTTGCAAAACTCTTTTCTGCTCTCTCCGTTTGGAAAGGCAAGTGTTCCACCACTGTCAATCCACGCCTGATATGAGTCCCTGAAACGGATATCTGTGCTAAGCTCATTATAGCTTTTTAGCTCCCATTCACCGAAATCCATCTCTACAAACTCTTTTACGGTATGAATTTTATGTTGCTGTGAAACCGGCAAAATAATCTCTGCCGTCTGTTTGCAGCGCCTCATTGGACTGGTAATAATTATCTGCTCCTTTAAGCTATTTTCCTCCAAAGCCTTGTATACACCATTATTTAGTGCATTTTCTAGTTCAAAAACTCCGGCTTCATCGAGTGGCTCATCTGTCCTGCCCAGATATCTGTGCTCTCTGTTTGAGACAGTGCAGCCATGTCTTATAAAAATACAGTTTATTTTATTTTCTGACCGATTCCACATATTACGCGAACTACCTCGTCTACTTTTTTTGCAAGCAGTATCTCTGCTCTGCCTGTCTGCTCCCTGTACTCTCTCTCAAACGCATTAAGAGGCACTATACCGTTTCCAATCTCATCAGCAATGACTATTGTATCCTTATTTTCCTCTGCAAATTGCATAAATTTCAAAATATATTCCTGCAGTGGAAGCCCCACCCAAAGCCACTGCCATGGCGCACTCACATATACACACAAAATACCCTGCCGTATCACCTGTGATGCCGCCAAGCTCCTTTTTTGTTTTCACATAATAATACCAAAAGCAAAGTGCTGCCGCAATGATCATGGCCACCGCATAAGGCAGTGACACAATGAGTAAAACAGCTATACACAGTGCAAGCTGGATGTATAGTGCTGCCCTCACGATCGTTCTGTGTGCAGTGTCCGCAAACATAAATAACAGTCCATCGCTTTTTGCCGATTTAAATGACACAACAGCTATTCCGCTTAAGCACCTTGAGATGAAAAAGCCTGCACAAAAAACAATAAATGCTTTATCATCCATTATCTGAGAAAAAGCTCCCATAAATAATAATCCGTAGGCTGCAAGCATTATAACGGCAAATGCTCCTATATGTGAATCCTTAAGTATTGCAAGCTTTTCCTCCCGCGGTTTGTATGAATGAAACGCATCCATTGTATCCATAAAACCATCTATGTGAAATCCTCCCGTAACCGCTATCGGAATAAGTGCGCCTATGCATACATAGCAGATATCCGCCACTCCAAAATGAGAGTATATATATTTCCAAAGCATAAGAAGCAGTCCAATCACAGCTCCTATCCACGGAAAGAATACCAGCATGTACTTCATGTCATCATCATTCCATTTAAATTGTGGCATTGGTATCTTTGAATACATGGAAAAAGATACTATGCACGACCTTATTAACTTCATAATACACTTAACCTCCACACTACCTCACTTAACCGCAACAGGAATGCCTGCAACCACCTCAACAACATGCTCTGCCATCGCAGCAAGCCCTCTGTTTACAATTCCCATTGCCTTTATGTAATTCATCGTTGATTCATCATAGCAGACTCCGTCTTCAAATACATTGTTTGTCACAATAACAAGCTCCGCAACATTTTCACTTAAGATACTTACCTCTTTTAACACCTTTTTACTCACACGGCTGATTTGAGCAGTCT
>PPYF01641070.1_pt1 | contig 10779 bp, 8 predicted proteins | sample 1559871 | NCBI WGS metagenome assembly PPYF01 (sample SAMN08240021, study PRJNA423297) | Human gut metagenome, whole genome shotgun sequencing project.
CGCTTCAGCCTGTGCTATTCCTTCAACAGTCAGCGTGCCCGGCATATGTCCTTGGAAAATACGGGCGATATTCTCTTCTGTCTGCCCGTGACGGGCTAAATATAAAGTTATCATCTTTTTTAATGCAAAGATAATGCTTACCGGCCAGATTTACTTCAAAAGGGCAACCTTCTTATTCTCCTTTCCAAAGAAAAGCAATCTTCAGACAGATGATAAAAAAATAACAATCTTGCCTATAAAAGTATTCTCCCCGTAGATTAAGGGGTTTCTTCCGTACAGTTAAGGCCTTTCATGCGGTAACCTACTACAGACTCCGTCAGTAGACTGTACAGTCTGTTACATCAGACCGTACGGTCCACTACAATAGTTTATACAGTCCATTATCGGAGTCTGTAGTAGGTTACCGTATGAAAAAGCTTAATCATGCAGTAGAAAAGACTTAGTATACAGGGGAAAAAGGCTTAAGTATTCATCAAAAGCAGACAGCCACCTTCGAAATGTCACTCCGCCTGCAAGCTACAAATTATCCACCGTATCTTCCACTTCTATCACCCAGTCCCCGATAGTACGGGTGGCACTGTCGAAATTAATCCCCACCTTCACGATGCGCCTGCCATCCTTGCGATAAGGAACAGCATACAGCCTGCTGTTTATCTGCGCCAATGCCTCCCGGGCCGTACCGTCATATTTAAATTCCAGCACATAAATGGCATCCTGCATCTTTATGACCACATCCGCACGCCCCACCGCACTTTTCACCTCGCTGTCCACATACATCCCCATCAGACGGAACAACAAATAAAAGATGGTCTGGTAATGCTTCTCCGTCTTGTTCTCCAAATCATTGGGAATGGAAGCAAAGAAAGAACGCGTACGTTCCAAGCAGCTCTCTATATCTCCCTTACGAAGATCGCGAATGAAGGAAACGACATAAAAAGTACTGCTCTGACCCGGCAACTCAAGGTAAGCGGGCAACAGGGACTCGATGAAACCTTTACGCACCTCCCCGTTGGGATAGGCCAGCCGGTACACCTGGAACTCGGGATCATATCCCTTGATCGTCAGGTAACCACTTTGATATAAAACGGGGATAGGACTGGTTACACGTTCCGTCGGGGCATCAAACTGCTCGTCTGTAGCCTCCACCCCCTCCAGCTGGCGCACGTCAAAATCCGTTTCCTGCAACAAATCAATCAAGAAAGTAGGAGTACCGGTAGAGAACCAGAAATTCTTGTACTCCTTTGCATCAAAGGCATTGAACAGACTGAAAGGATTGTAAATTTCCTCACAATGCTTGCTGAAATGATACCCGTCATACTGCCTCTTCAGATGCGCACAGGCAGCTTCATACGTCTCGCCGTTCGCCAAAGCCATCCGCTCAATGTCCGGACGAAGCTCGTCCAGCAACTCCCGCTCGGTGATGCCGCATATCGCGCTGAAGTCATCCCGCATACTGATGTTCTTCAAATTATTCAGCTCACTGAAGATGCTCATCTGGCTGAACTTGCTGATTCCCGTGATAAAGAGGAAACGAAGGTATTGCCCCAATCCCTTGAGAGGACTGAAAAACTTACGCAGTTCATTCCGAAGCTCCTGCTGCAAGGGGATGTTGGAATTACTGTCCAAAAGAGGAGCGTCGTATTCGTCAATCAGGACAACGACCGGCAGACCGGTCTGTTCATACGCACGGCGGATCATACCTTGCAGACGAGCTGCAGGAGTCTTTTCCTCCTTTTCCGCCCCATAAACCTTTTCACAACGAAGTAAAAACAGATTCAACTGTTCCTGCAAATCGAACAGGGTAGTATATTTAGTCAGACTGAAATCAATATGGAATACCGGATACACGTTCCAGTCCTTTTCCAGACGCTCCATGGCCAGCCCCTTAAACAAATCTTTTTTCCCTTGAAAGTAAGCCTCAAGAGTGGACACCAACAAGCTTTTCCCAAACCTCCGCGGACGGCTCAGAAAATACACACTGTCCGTGTTAGCCAATCGGTAAACCAGTTCAGTCTTGTCTACATATACACAATTCCGGTTACGCAACTGCTCAAAATTCTGTATACCTATGGGGTATCGTCTGTAATTTTCTTCCATATTCTCATTGTTTTCTAATTCTGCTTATGGGATAGAAACAAAGATAGCTGTTATCCGATAAAACACAAAAACTTTTCATTTGTTTTTAATAAAGCCCCAACAACTTAAACTGGTGATGATAAGGTAAAGAGCCGTTAGAAATATAAAATCATCTCTCTTTTATTGCAGATAATCAAAAAATAAATTACTTTTGTTTCACTTAAAACGAATCAATAAACAACTTAAATAACAGAACAGTATGATAGACGCAAAAACTTGCATCAACGACGCACAAGAGAAAATGGACATGGCCGTTATGTATTTGGAAGAAGCCTTAGCGCACATTCGTGCAGGAAAAGCCAGTACCCGGTTGCTGGACGGCATTCGTGTTGACTCTTATGGAAGCATGGTTCCCATCAGTAATGTAGCTGCCGTGACTACTCCCGATGCACGCAGTATCGCCATCAAGCCATGGGACAAAAGTATGTTCCGTATCATCGAAAAAGCTATCATGGACTCTGATTTGGGCATCACTCCCGAAAACAACGGTGAAATTATCCGTTTGGGTATTCCGCCATTGACAGAGGAACGCCGCAAGCAACTGGCCAAACAATGTAAAGGCGAAGGCGAAACCGCAAAAGTAAGTATACGCAACGCACGCCGTGACGCTATAGACACACTGAAAAAGGCCGTTAAAGAGGGTATGCCCGAAGACGAGCAAAAGAATGCGGAAGCCAAACTTCAGAAAGTACACGATAAATATATCGCGAAGATTGAAGAACTTCTGGCAGAGAAAGATAAAGAAATTATGACGGTTTAATGAAGAACTTAAAATAATGAAGCAATAATAATGAAGAAGGAAGAATTGTCCTGCACAGCCTTGCTTTTGTCCGTGCGGTCCAATTCCTCTTTCTTCATTTTTCATTCTTCATTTTAATTTATGAAAGGACTAGTAATAAAAAACACAGGCAGCTGGTATCTTGTCAAAACAGAAGACGGACGTACCATCGAATGCAAGATCAAAGGAAATTTCCGTTTAAAGGGTATTCGGAGTACCAATCCCATTGCTGTAGGAGATTATGTACAAATCATTATCAACAATGAAGGAACCGCCTTCATCAGTGAGATAGAAGACCGCAAGAACTATATCATCCGGCGCGCCTCCAACCTTTCCAAACAATCGCACATACTGGCAGCCAATCTGGATCAATGTATGCTGATTGTTACAATTAATTATCCCGAAACCTCAACTATATTCATTGACCGTTTTCTAGCCACCGCGGAAGCATACCGTGTACCCGTCAAACTGATATTCAATAAGACAGACAGGTATAATGAGGATGATACACGCTATATGGATGCTCTGATAAACCTGTACACATACATCGGTTACCCTTGCTTCAAAGTTTCCGCACTGAACAACATAGGTACAGATGAAGTGAAAAAAGACAGAGGAAGTAGGACATTACTTTAAAGAAATATTTGAATATTCCGCTCATTGCAAGTATGGAAACTGCACCCATAGGCACGAGCCCGGATGCGCCGTACGCGATGCAGTGGAGAAACATCTAATCAGCGAGTCACGCTATACTTCTTACCTGAATATGTTGGAAGACAAGGAAGAAGGCAAGTATCGCGCCGCTTACTAAAAACCACAACTTTATGAAAAAACACCTCTTAGCTATTGCACTGTTTGCATTATGCACCACCGGGCTGAATGCCGCTTCTCCTAAAAAAGTAGCTCCTGAAAAAAAAGGAGTAGAAACCATTAACCGTGCCACAGCCGAAGCACATATCGGCTTTTTGGCCTGTGACGAACTGGAAGGACGCGAAGCCGGATGGAAAGGTGGACGCATTGCAGGCAATTATATCATTTCCTGCCTGAAACAGATGGGAATAAAGCCACTGGACGGAGACTATATACAGCCCTTTGACGTGTATCATGCTGAACGGCAAGTGAAAAGGAAACGCTGGCAAGTACATCCCGATTCTATTGCGGAACTGAAAAAAGTGGTACATCAAAAATTGGCATTACGTAATATCTTAGGTAAAATAGAAGGAAAGAATCCAAATGAAATTGTCATTATCGGTGCACATTACGACCACATAGGCTACGATCCGATGCTGGAAGGAGATCAGATTTATAACGGTGCAGATGATAATGCATCAGGCGTTCAAGCCGTATTACAGGTAGCCCGTGCTTTTCTTGCTACCGGCGAGCAGCCGGAACGTACCGTTATCTTCGCCTTTTGGGATGGTGAGGAAAAGGGATTGCTGGGCTCCCGTTATTTCGCCATGAACTATCCGGATATTAAAAAGGTAAAAGATGGTATCACACTGATGCCCATCCCGATTATCACCTTCCGGGAGATGAAACACAGAAAATCAATTGGCTGAAGATAGTCGATATAACCAAAGCCTCTTTCCTTGCGATGTGGAAACTGGCAAACGAAAAAAAATATTAAAAAAGAACGTGGCGTTTAAACTGAACGCCACGTTTTTTTATCTAATCTTACATTAACGTATTTATTAAACCCATATAGAAAGGCACATGAACAAACGAATCAAATGGGGCATCATTATATTAATCGGAGCCGGCTTGGCCGGACTAGGCATCTATCAATTTACCCCTCACGAAAATAAAGAACTGACAGCCGCCGACGCGTTGCCTAAAGAAAACAAGCAACGCACATTGAAAGTCAATGCACAAGTCATAAAACCACACTTGCTGACAGATGAAATATTGGTGACCGGACGTCTGGTTCCTGACGAAGAAGTGAGTTTGTCTTTTGAAACCTCCGGAAAGATCACCGATATTTTTTTCACAGAAGGCACATTGGTAAAACGAGGAGAATTACTTGCCAAAGTAAACGACCGGCAGTTACAGGCTCAGTTAAAACGTCTGGAAGCACAAATACCTTTAGCCGAAGACCGTGTGTTCCGCCAAAACGCCCTGTTAAAACGAGATGCGGTCAGTAAAGAAGCATACGAACAGGTAAAAACCGAACTTGCCACCCTTAACGCTGATATCGAAAATATCAAAGCCAACATTGACATGACCGAACTCCGCGCACCATTCGACGGTATCATCGGATTGAGGCAGGTCAGTACGGGAGCATACGCCTCCCCCACCACTGTAGTAGCCAGACTGACCAAAGTGACTCCATTGAAAGTAGAGTTCGCTGTCCCCGAAATGGGTAAAAATAAAGTATTTGTTTATCGTAGCGGAGTTGCAGACCCTGTAGATGTTATTATAGGACTCCGTACCGAAGCCGAAGTACAGATTGTACGAGGATTGTCTGTGGGTGATACCATCCTGACATCGGGTACACTGCAATTACGTAAGGGAATGCCTGTGGAACTTCAGGCCATTAACTAACAACTAAAAAAATACTTTTATGAATATTTCCGAACTTAGTATCCGTAGGCCTGTGCTTGCCACCGTGCTTACCATCATCATATTACTTTTCGGACTGATCGGTTACAATACATTGGGAGTCCGCGAATATCCTTCGGTAGATAATCCGATCATCTCTGTTACCTGTAGTTACTCGGGTGCCAATGCCGATGTAATCGAGAATCAGATAACCGAGCCTTTGGAACAAAACATCAACGGTATTCCGGGAATCCGTTCTTTGTCCAGTGTCAGCCAACAAGGGCAATGCCGTATCACAGTGGAATTTGAATTATCCGTCGATTTGGAAACTGCCGCCAATGACGTACGTGACAAAGTGTCCCGCGCACAACGTTACCTGCCACGCGACTGTGACCCTCCTACTGTATCCAAGGCTGATGCCGATGCAACGCCTATCCTGATGGTAGCTATCCAAAGTGACAGCCGCTCTCTGTTGGAACTGAGTGAAATAGCAGACTTGACCGTAAAAGAACAACTGCAAACCATTTCGGATGTAAGCAGCGTATCTATTTGGGGAGAAAAACGTTACTCCATGCGCCTATGGCTCGACCCCACCAAGGCAGATATCAAGAGTTACATGAAAATGAACGGAGTGCCGATGGTAGGTGTCGTTGTCATTCCACAACCCGGTGCCAACCATATCGAAATCGCCGATGCCGTATACCAGCGTATGGAGCAGATGAAGAAGGACTTGCCCGACGATGTGAAATACAGCTATGGCTTTGACAACACTAAGTTTATCCGCGCTTCCATTGATGAAGTAAAAAGTACGGTGTATGAAGCGTTCGTACTGGTTATCATCATCATTTTCCTGTTCTTGCGCGACTGGCGCGTGACACTGATTCCCTGCATCGTGATTCCGGTTTCATTGATCGGAGCTTTCTTTGTGATGTACATAGCAGGTTTCTCCATCAATGTGCTGACCATGCTGGCGGTGGTATTGTCCGTAGGTTTGGTAGTGGATGACGCCATCGTTATGACAGAGAATATCTATATCCGCATAGAACGAGGTATGCGTCCGTTCGAAGCAGGAATAGAAGGGGCAAAAGAAATTTTCTTCGCTGTTATCTCCACCACTATCACCTTGGTGGCAGTGTTCCTGCCCATCGTATTTATGGAAGGAACCAGCGGACGTCTGTTCCGTGAGTTCAGTTTCGTTGTGGCAGGTTCGGTCATCATTTCTTCCTTTGCCGCATTAACGTTCACCCCTATGCTGGCAACCAAGCTATTGATAAAACGGGAAAAACAGGGATGGTTCTACCAAAAGACAGAGCCTTTCTTTGAAGGTATGAACCGCATATATGCCCGTTCACTGAACGCTTTTCTTAAAAGACGCATATGGGCAATACCTGTTACAGTGATTATGTTGATAGCCATCGGAGTACTTTGGGTCCAGATACCCGCTGAAATGGCTCCGATGGAAGACCGGTCGCAAATAAGTATCAATACCCGTGCAGCCGAAGGGGCCAGCTATGAATACATCCGTGATTATACGGAAGATATCAACAATCTGGTAGATTCTATTATACCTGATGCCGAATCTGTAACCGCACGTGTTTCCAGTGGCAGTGGAAATATACGTATCACATTGAAAGATATCAAAGATCGTGATTACACCCAGATGGAAGTTGCCGAACGTATCTCACAGGCCATCCGCAACAAGACGAAAGCACGTGCCTTTGTGCAACAACAGTCTTCTTTCGGCGGACGGAGAGGAAGTATGCCCGTACAATATGTACTACAAGCTGTCAGTATAGAAAAACTGGAGAAAGTATTACCGGCTTTTTTAAGCAAAGTATATGATAACCCTACTTTCCAGATGGCGGACGTGGACCTGAAGTTCAGCAGCCCGGAAATGAGAGTGAATATTAACCGTGATAAGGCAGGTACAATGGGAGCCACCGTGCGTGATATAGCCGAAACACTGCAATACGGTCTCAGCGGACAACGTATGGGCTATTTTTATATGAATGGAAAACAATATGAGATTTTGGGTCAGATAAACCGCCAACAACGTAATACACCGGCCAATATCAAATCTATTTACATACGAAGCGACAAAGGGGAAATGATTCAATTGGACAATCTGGTAGAATTTGTAGAATCCGTAGCTCCTCCTAAATTGTACCACTACAACCGTTTTATTTCCGCTACCGTATCTGCCGGACTGGCAGATGGAAAGACCATCGGACAAGGCTTGGAAGAAATGGATAAAATCGCCGCCCAGACTTTGGACGAAACTTTCCGTACCGCCTTGTCGGGAGACTCCAAAGACTATCGGGAAAGTTCATCCAGCCTGATGTTTGCTTTCATTCTGGCATTGATACTTATCTATCTTATTCTGGCGGCACAGTTCGAAAGTTTCAAGGACCCTTTCATCATCATGCTTACCGTTCCTCTGGCCATTGCAGGAGCACTGATTTTCATGTATACCGGTGGCATTACCATGAACATATTCAGCCAGATCGGTATTATTATGCTGATTGGTCTGGTAGCAAAGAATGGTATCTTGATTGTGGAATTTGCCAATCAGAAACAAGAATCCGGTGAAAACAAGATGCAGGCCATACGGGATGCCGCTTTGCAACGCTTGCGCCCTATTCTCATGACAAGTGCCTCTACCGTATTAGGCTTGATCCCGCTGGCATTCGCAACAGGAGAAGGCGCCAACCAACGTATCGCCATGGGTACGGCTGTTGTGGGAGGAATGTTAGTATCTACTTTCCTGACCATGTATATCGTACCGGCTATTTATAGTTATATATCTACCAACCGAAACGTTAAAACAGAAACTGTATGAAACGAATCATTATAACTTTATGTATCTGTACAGCATGGGTGGCTTCCACCTATGCGCAATATCCTTATACGCTGAAAAAATGTCTGGAGGAAGGACTTGCAAACAATTATTCCATACGTATCACCCGTAATGAAGAACAGATCAGCCATAACAATGCCACATTAGCAAATGCCGGTTATCTGCCGACTGTTGATTTGTCTGCCGGATATACAGGAACGTTGGACAATACGGATACCAAGAGTAGAAGTACAGGCACTGTCTTTATCCAAAGAACGCCTGCGCATTGTAGAAGAACGATACCATATCGGTAATTTTTCCCGGCTGGATTATCAACAAGCCAAAGTGGACTTCAATGCAGACAGTGCACAATATATGAAACAACAGGAACTGGTGGTTACCTCACGTATCAACCTGAACGAGTTAATGGCCGTACAGGAAGTCAACCGACCGCTACGTGTCAATGACTCCATTATAACAGTGAATGATGCGCTGAATTACGATGAATTATGGGAATCCACCCTCAAGACGAATGCCAACCTGCTGAAAGCTGATCAAAATACAACAATTGCCCAATTGGATTACCGTCAGGTTCTATCCCGTAATTATCCCTATGTGAAATTGAACGCCGGTTATGGCTATACATTCAACAAATATGAAACAAACGCCACCAGCCGGAGAAGCAATTGGGGACTAAACGGAGGAATTACCGTAGGCATTAACCTATGGGATGGTAACCGTCGCCGTGAAAAGCGCAATGCCAGCCTGCAAATACGTAACTCGCAACTGGAAAGAGAACAGCTGGAATTGGGCTTGAAAGCGGATTTAAGCAATCTGTGGCAGGCCTATCGCAATAATTTACGTTTATTAAATTTGGAACGCCAGAATCTGGTTGCCGCCCGTGAAAACCATGAAATAGCCAAAGAACGTTATCTGTTGGGAGATCTCTCCGGTATCGAGATGCGTGAAGCCCAAAAGAGCCTGCTTGATGCGGAAGAACGTATTTTGTCTGCTGAATATAACACCAAAGTCTGTGAAATTTCCCTGCTCCAACTAAGTGGAAGAATAACGAAATATCTCGAATAATCGTTATAGCCTTTACTTATAGCTTGTAATTCAGGGCAGTTATCCGTACCTTTGCACACAATTATCACTAAATATGTTGTAAAAAGATATGGGATTATTTATCAAGAAGCCTTTTGCTGCATTACAAGCCGAAGCCAATGAATCTGGAAACAAGACCCTGAAAAGAGTCTTGGGACCATGGAGCTTGATCGCATTAGGAGTAGGTGTTATCATCGGTGCCGGATTATTCTCCATCACCGGAACAGTAGCCGCAGGATACACAGGGCCTGCCATTACTTTATCTTTCGCCATAGCGGCAATAGGTTGTTGCTTTGCCGGTTTATGTTATGCCGAGTTTGCTTCCATGATACCTGTAGCAGGTAGTGCTTATACATACTCATATGCTACAATGGGCGAACTTATAGCATGGATTATCGGCTGGGATCTAGTATTGGAATATACTGTTGCCGCTACTACCGTCAGTATCAGCTGGAGCAGATATCTCGTTGTTTTTCTGGAAGGAGTGGGGATAAATATCCCCCATGCACTTGCTGCTTGTCCCTGGGACGGAGGTATTGTGAATATACCGGCCGCACTGATTGTAGTGCTGATGAGTATTTTTCTGATTCGTGGAACAGAAGGAAGTTCTATCTTTAACGGCTTCATTGTGTTCCTGAAAGTGGCAGTGATTCTTATTTTCGTTGTATTAGGATGGAAATACATTAATGCAGAGAATTATGTTCCTTATATCCCTGCCAATACTGGTACTTTAGGCGAGTTCGGATTCTCGGGTGTATTGCGTGGAGCAGCGATTGTATTTTTCGCCTTTCTTGGTTTTGATGCCGTAAGTACAGCCGCTCAGGAAACAAAAAATCCGAAACGGGATATGCCCGTCGGCATTCTAGGTTCCCTGCTGATTTGCACCATTCTTTATATGGTGTTTGCTTACGTAATGACGGGAGTTGCCCATTATTCTGACTTTGCAGGACAACAAGGTATCGCACCTGTTGCCGTAGCGATTGACCACATGGGACATGCAGATGCCACAGGAGTAATTCATCCGGATTATCCGTGGTTGAACCGGGCCATCGTACTGGCTATCCTGTTTGGTTACTGCTCGGTTATTATGGTAACTTTGCTAGGACAAAGCCGTGTATTTCTAAGTATGAGCCGCGACGGACTGTTGCCTCCTTTCTTTTCAAAGATTCACGAGAAATACCGGACACCGGCACACAGTAATTTGTTATTCATGGTCATTGTAGGAGGGCTGGCAGCATTTGTTCCGGCACGTGTAGCCGGAGAAATGACCAGTATAGGTACCTTATTCGCCTTCACATTGGTTTGCGCGGCAGTATTGATCGTGCGTAAAAGTATGCCTGACGTACATCGTGCCTTTAAAACTCCTTTTGTTCCCACGGTACCGATT
>PPYF01370956.1_pt1 | contig 10777 bp, 15 predicted proteins | sample 1559871 | NCBI WGS metagenome assembly PPYF01 (sample SAMN08240021, study PRJNA423297) | Human gut metagenome, whole genome shotgun sequencing project.
CTTTCCTCTTTCAGAGTCAACCCTCATTTTCAGGTTTTTCTCTTCAACCGAACCGGCTAGTTAGTGTGAAGTGATTCACGTTTGCCGTCTCAGTGGGTGCGCATTATAGGGAACTTTGTTTTTAGCACAACCCCTTTTCTCACTTTTTTTTCCAAGTGTCGTTTTTTCACACTTTTTGCGTTGTAAGTGTTCGATTTGCTTAATTTTTGAGATGAGAAACCCACAAATAGGCCTGATAATGAGAAAGAACTCCACTGAGATATCGTTTTAAAGAGGTAAACATGTCTGCCATTTTACGTCGCTATAAAGATTTATTCCCCCAAGTAGGCGATCGCGTGATGATCGATGCCTCCAGCGTCATCGTTGGCGATGTCCGCCTGGCTGATGATGTCAGCATCTGGCCACTGGTTGCTGCGCGCGGTGACGTCAACTATATCCAGATTGGTGCCCGCAGCAATATTCAGGATGGCAGCGTGCTACACGTTACCCATAAGTCGACAAAAAATCCGCAGGGAAACCCGCTCATCGTCGGCGAAGACGTCACCGTTGGGCATAAAGTCATGCTCCACGGCTGCACCATCGGTAATCGGGTATTGGTGGGAATGGGTTCTATATTGTTGGACGGTGTTATCGTTGAAGACGACGTGATGATTGGCGCCGGCAGCCTGGTACCACAACATAAGCGTCTGGAGAGTGGCTTTCTTTACTTAGGAAGTCCCGTTAAACAAATCAGACCATTAAAAGAGGCCGAACTCGAAGGTCTTCGTTATTCAGCCAACAACTATGTGAAGTGGAAAGACGACTATCTGGATCAGGACAACCATACCCAGCCCTGATTGTCCTCCTGCTGTTCACGAATCAGATCGCTGGCTTCCTCTTCCAGATCCCAGCGATTTTCACAAAACAGCGCCATCCACTGCGCCGGATCTTCCCCCCCAAAGCGACGAGCGATGACTTGCTTATCTATCGCACACATCAACTGCACGCCGTTCACCAGCGCAGGAAAGCAGATCGCATTGATATCCGCACGCCACTCTTCCCTATCAGGAAACTGAATGGCCTGATTCATACACCGAGCTCGCGTTTAAGCGATTCGATCACAGGTACGACATCAGGCAAGATACCGTGCCACAATAAAACAGCATGCGCCGCTTGCCCCACCAGCATTCCCAGACCATCCGCATAACGTTTCGCCCCATGCTGAATACACCATGACAGAAATGCAGTATTGCCTTTCTGATAAAACATGTCATAGCAGCAAACATGTGCATTCACTAAGGATGCCGGTATCAACGGTGTTTCACCGGCAATACCGCTGGAAGTTGCGTTAATAATGAGATCGAATTCATGACCATCCAGTTCCGACATCGGCTGCGCGTTCACGCTCCCCGTGTGACGGAATAGTTCGGCAAGCGTCTGAGCTCGTGAATGGGTACGGTTAGTGATGGTGACGCTGCAGTCCAGAGAAAGCAGCGGCAACAATACGCCACGTGCCGCGCCACCCGCGCCAATCAATAGCACACGATAGCCAGGTTTAATCAGCGCCAGTCTTTCAAGATCGCTCAATAATCCGATGCCATCGGTGTTATCACCAAGAATACGCCCATCGTCAAGCCGTTTAAGCGTATTCACCGCGCCCGCCAACGCCGCGCGTTCAGTCAGCTCATCCGCTCGTGCATAAGCCTCTTCTTTAAAAGGAACCGTGACGTTGGCCCCTTTCCCCCCCTGCTGGAAAAAAGCATTTAAGGTAGGGATAAAGTCATCCAGCGGTGCCAGCATGCGCCCATAAGGGTGGGTTAACTGTAGCTGCTGCGCAAATTGCTGATGAATAAACGGTGACTTGCTGTGCGCAATCGGGTTGCCAAAAACGACGTAGCTTTCCATACATTATCCCTGGCGAAAACGTTCGCCCGTCAGGGCATCAAGTATTTCCGACGGATTCAACCGCCCTCCCGTGAGTGCATCAACCACCGGAAAATCATCGCCAAACTGGGCGATAACCTCGGCCGTTGTACGACACGGTGGCTCCCCACTCAAGTTGGCACTGGTTGAAACCAATGGCTTGCCGTAGGCCTGACAGAGTTCGATAACTACGGGGTGGTCGGTCACTCTGACAGCGAGCGAGTTAAAACGGCCCGTTAACCAACCCGGTGTGGTTGCCTTCGCCGGGAAGACAAACGTCACCGGTCCTGGCCAACGAGAAAAGACGGCTGCACGCTGCTCCTCGCTTAACATACTGTCGTCAATATAAGGTTTCAGCTGCTCATAACTGGCGGCAATGAGGATGAGCCCTTTCTCTACCGGACGTTGTTTCAGTACCAGCAGGCTCATAACCGCTTCTTCACTGTCGGGATCGCAACCGACGCCAAATACAGCTTCGGTTGGATAGGCGATGACTTCTTTATTATTCAGAGCAACAACCGCACGCTGTACGCTCTCTGATGGCAGGTTTTTATTCACTGATTTGTTTCGCCGGTACCGGCTTTCCACATTGTTTACTGGCACAAAAGCGTTTTACGCCCTGCGCCGTTTTCTTTTCGATAAGCAGCGGGTAATGGCACTCGGGACACTCCCCCGCTACCGGTGTGAAGTTAATGACAAACTGGCATTCCGGATAGCGATCGCAGGAATGAAAGTTTTTACCATAACGTGAGCGGCGTTGAACCAGTTTCCCCTGCTGACAAGCAGGGCAGGTAATTGCCGTTTCATCGGGTTTGTCTATAACTTCAGTGTGTTCACACTCAGGATACTGACTGCATCCAATGAACATGCCAAAGCGTCCCTGGCGCAATACCAGTTCGGCACCGCATTCAGGACATAGCTGCCCCTCCAGAACTTTTACGACATGTCCATCCGCCTGATTTTTCAGGGGACGAACATAATCGCATTCCGGATAATGGGAGCAGCCAAGAAACGGCCCGTGCTTACCGGACCGTATGACTAGTTCAGCCCCGCACTGCGGGCAGGGCTCGTTTTTACGCACCGAAAACAGTGCTGATTTGGTCATAACCACTCTTGATGCCACATAAATAATTAGTGCAGCATACCTTCATTCGTCTCGAAGAGTAATTCTTCCATTTGTTGATACGCGTTTTCGCAGCCGGGAAGATTGAACAGCACCATTAAAATGACCCATTTCAGCTCTTCCAGCTCAAACTCTGCGGTATCCAGAGCCATCACGCGCTCAATCACCATTTCCCGCGTTTCGAGGTTCAGCACCTGAATCTGCTCCAGGAATAACAGGAATCCTCGACAACTGGCATCCAGACGCTGGCTCTCTTCCTGTGTAAAAATGCGCACGGAGAGAGGATCGGATGCAAGCTGCATCGGTTCTACGAGGCCTTCCTGATAATCGGCGAGCTTTTCCAGCCACATTAGCGCGTTGAAGATATCTTCACGTTCGAACCCCGCATCGGTAAGATCCCGAGTCAGTCTGTCCTGATCCACGCGCATTTCTGTTTCGTTATGGATGTAGGTCTCAAACAAATACATTAGTACGTCGAACATGGCCTGCCCTCCTTAATCGGACATAGCCGCCGGGTACTGCTGCGATCCATCCTGCTAACTCCAGTTCAAGTAGCTGAGCCACGATAACTGGCACAGGTTGGCCGGCACGTTCAGCGACGACGTCAACAGGTGTTGCCTCATCTCCTACGTTAGCCAGGAGCTCAGGAAATGGCAATGCTACAGATTCCTTATCTGCACAATAATTTGTCATCCCCGCACGGACGGGCAACTGTCTGTTTACGTCCGGATATTGCGCCAGAATATCTTCGGGCTCGGTAGCCGTCACCGCCCCTTGTTTAATCAGCCAGTGTGGCCCCTCCGTTCCCGGATGCCCCAGTGGCCCCGGAATAGCAAATACATCTCGCCCTTGCTCAAGCGCGCAGCGCGCCGTGACCAAAGAACCGCTACGGAGTGCAGCCTCCACCACCAGAACGCCGGAGCTTAATCCGCTGATAATTCGGTTTCGACGGGGGAAATGATGTGCGACAGGGCGTGCGGCAAGGGAAAACTCGGAGACCAATGCCCCACCGCTGGACACAATACTTTCGGCCAACGCTCGATGACGATGGGGATAAATATGATTCAAACCGCTTCCGAGCACCGCAATCGTCCCACCACCGGCCTGTAACGCCGCGCGGTGAGCGACACCATCAATGCCTAGCGCCAGTCCACTGGTGATCGTCACGCCTTGCTTTGCCAATGCCTCGCAAAAGTATCGCCCCCAACGTTCCCCATAGAGTGAATGTTGGCGACTTCCCACAACCGCAATCTGCACTGTACTCAATAAATGCACGTTGCCGCGGACACAGAGTACCGCCGGGTAGTCGCGAATAGCTCTTAATGATTCAGGATAAAGCGGCGAATCCGCCAACAAAAGGGTGCTGTCTGGTAATGCCAGCCACCGCTCGGCAGCCTCTCGTTCAGCAGAGGTGAACGAAAAAAAACGCTGAGCTTGCTTGACGCTAAACCCGAGTTTCGCCAGGGTCTGTAGGGTGATATCCGCTTGCTGACGCAGAACGCACAGCGCGTGCAACATTTCATCACCGTATAACGTATTGACCTTCAACAGACGGAAGGCGACCTCTTCTGGCGACATCCTTTTCTCCCTGCCATATGCGGCATCAGCAATCCTTGCGATTGGTCAGTGATGCTGTCAATTAGAGGGGGTTTTGTCTAGAATAGAGGTAATAATCTTTCCTACTCCTGAACAGAACTCTGGATATTTATGGCAGTTTTGCAAGTGTTACATATCCCGGACGAGCGTCTTCGCAAAGTCGCTGAACCGGTAAAAGAAGTGAATGAAGAAATCCAGCGTATTGTCGACGATATGTTCGAGACAATGTACGCCGAAGAAGGTATTGGCCTCGCAGCAACGCAGGTTGATATCCATAAACGGATTATCGTTATCGATGTCTCCGAGAATCGCGAGCAGCAGTTGGTGTTAATTAACCCAGAACTGCTGGAAAAAGACGGCGAGACCGGCATCGAAGAAGGTTGCCTGTCGATTCCTGAACAGCGGGCGCTGGTGCCTCGCGCCGAACGCGTGAAAATCCGCGCACTTGACCGTAACGGTAATTCATTTGAACTTGAAGCTGACGAGCTGCTGGCTATCTGCATCCAACATGAAATGGATCATTTAGTCGGTAAACTGTTTATCGATTATCTTTCTCCGTTAAAACAGCAACGTATTCGTCAAAAAGTTGAAAAACTGGATCGCCTGAACGCGCGTGCCTAAGGATAAGGATTAACGTGGCAGATTCACTACGTATTATTTTTGCGGGTACTCCTGACTTTGCAGCGCGTCATCTTGATGCGCTGCTGTCGTCTGAGCACCAGGTCGTTGGCGTATTTACTCAGCCTGACCGCCCTGCTGGCCGTGGTAAGAAGCTGATGCCCAGCCCGGTTAAAGTTCTGGCAGAAGAGAAAGGGATCCCGGTCTTCCAGCCGGTTTCGTTACGTCCGGAAGAAAACCAGAATCTGGTCGCCGCTCTCAACGCCGATATCATGGTTGTGGTGGCCTATGGCCTGATTCTGCCAAAAGCGGTGCTGGCTATGCCGCGTCTCGGCTGTATCAATGTCCATGGTTCCCTGCTGCCACGCTGGCGTGGTGCGGCGCCTATTCAGCGTTCATTGTGGGCCGGTGACAGAGAAACGGGCGTCACGATTATGCAGATGGATGTTGGTCTGGATACGGGTGATATGCTGCATAAACTCTCCTGTCCTATCACTGCTGAAGATACCAGCGCCAGCCTTTACGACAAGTTGGCAGATCTCGGGCCGCAAGGTTTACTGCATACGCTGCATCTGTTGGCAACCGGCGCGGCAAAACCAGAAGTTCAGGATGAGTCCCTGGTCAGCTACGCAGAAAAGCTCAGTAAAGAGGAAGCCCGCGTCGACTGGACGCTCAGCGCGGCGCAGCTTGAGCGCTGCATTCGCGCCTTTAATCCGTGGCCGATGAGTTACATCGTGATAGACGACCAGCCGGTGAAAATCTGGCAGGCATCGGTGATTGATAAAATCGCAGCAGCCGAGCCAGGCACGATTCTGGAAGCCACCCGCCAGGGTATTCAGGTCGCAACCGGGGACGGGATCCTGAATCTTATCTCACTGCAGCCAGCAGGTAAAAAAGCCATGAGCGCCCAGGATCTTCTGAATTCGCGCCGGGAATGGTTTGTACCCGGAAATCGTCTCCTCTGACGGTTCATCTCTTTTAAAGCCCGGAGTCTCCGGGCATTTTTATTTCTACGGTTATGAAAAAACATCTGAATTTACGCAGTATGGCGGCTCAGGCCGTTGAGCAGGTTGTCGAAAAAGGACAGTCGTTAAGTAACGTCCTGCCCGCGATGCAGCAAAAAGTTGGCGATAAAGATAAAGCGCTGCTGCAGGAGCTCTGCTTTGGCGTACTGCGCTCCCTTTCTCAGCTCGAATGGATGATCAAACAGTTGATGGAACGCCCGATGACGGGAAAACAGCGCACCGTTCATTACCTGATCATGGTGGGTCTGTATCAATTGTTGCATACGCGCATCCCTGCGCATGCCGCGCTGGCCGAGACGGTCGAAGGTGCGGTCGTCATCAAACGCCCTCAGTTAAAGGGCCTGATTAACGGCGTGCTACGCCAGTTCCAGCGTCGCCAGGAAGAGCTTCTGGCCGAGTTTTCACAAAGCGAGCTGCGCTTCCTGCATCCATCATGGCTGGTAAAACGTATTCAAAACGCTTACCCGCAGCAATGGGAAAGTATTCTTGAAGCCAATAATCAGCGCCCACCAATGTGGCTGCGCGTCAATCGCAACCATCACACCCGCGATAGCTGGCTGGCGCTGCTGGCTGAAGCCGGTCTCACGGGCCTCGCGCACACTGATTATCCCGATGCCGTGCGTCTGGAAACGCCAACATCCGTACTTGCGTTACCGGGTTTTGAACAAGGGTGGGTCACCGTACAGGATGCTTCAGCACAGGGCTGCGTTCGCTATCTACAACCGCAAAACGGTGAGCAGATACTCGATTTATGCTGTGCACCCGGTGGTAAAACCACGCACATTCTCGAAGTGGCACCAGAAGCCAACGTCATGGCGGTTGATGTTGATGAGAAGCGCTTATCGCGCGTCTACGATAACCTGAAACGTCTGGGCATGAAGGCGACGGTAAAACAGGGGGATGGCCGCTATCCTCAGCAATGGTGCGGCGAACAGCAGTTCGATCGTATTTTATTGGATGCACCGTGCTCCGCGACCGGCGTAATTCGCCGCCATCCGGATATAAAATGGCTGCGCCGCGACCGCGATATTGCAGAGCTTGCGCAGTTACAGTCCGAGATACTCGATGCCACCTGGGCACATCTGAAACCGGGCGGCACGTTAGTGTATGCAACCTGCTCTATTCTGCCAGAAGAGAACCAGCAGCAGATTGCCGCATTCCTGGCACGTATGCCAAATGCCGTACTGAGCGAGACCGGAACGGCTGAACAGCCGGGCCTCCAGAATTTACCCGGTGCAGAAGAAGGCGATGGTTTCTTCTACGCTAAGCTAATCAAGAAGTAATGAGATAACGGGTCGCAACTGATGAAGATAATCATTCTGGGCGCCGGACAAGTCGGTGGTACGCTGGCAGAAAACCTGGTCGGGGAAAATAACGATATCACCATTATCGATACCAACGGTGAGCGTTTACGCAGTTTGCAGGACAAATTTGACCTGCGCGTGGTACAAGGCCATGCATCGCACCCCCGCGTTTTGCGCGAAGCCGGCGCAGATGATGCCGATATGCTGGTTGCCGTGACCAGTTCAGATGAGACGAATATGGTGGCTTGCCAGGTCGCCTACTCGTTATTCAATACGCCGAATCGCATTGCCCGTATCCGCTCGCCGGATTATGTCCGTGATGCTGAGAAACTATTCCATAGCGATGCCGTACCAATCGATCATCTGATTGCGCCAGAGCAGTTGGTTATCGACAACATCTATCGTCTGATTGAATACCCCGGTGCACTTCAGGTTGTGAACTTTGCTGAAGGCAAGGTAAGTCTGGCCGTCGTCAAAGCCTATTATGGCGGGCCGCTGGTAGGGAATGCGCTCTCAACCATGCGCGAGCATATGCCGCATATCGATACGCGTGTGGCCGCTATTTTCCGCCACGACCGTCCTATCCGTCCGCAAGGCTCAACCATCGTCGAAGCCGGTGATGAGGTGTTTTTTATCGCCGCCTCACAGCATATTCGGGCGGTAATGAGTGAGCTTCAGAGACTGGAGAAACCCTATAAGCGGATTATGCTCGTTGGCGGCGGTAATATCGGCGCAGGTCTGGCACGGCGACTGGAAAAGGATTACAGCGTGAAGCTGATCGAACGCGATCAGCAGCGCGCAGCAGAACTGGCAGAAAAATTACAGAATACGATCGTTTTCTTTGGCGATGCATCGGATCAAGAGCTGCTGGCCGAAGAGCATATTGATCAAGTTGATCTGTTTATTGCCGTCACTAACGATGACGAAGCGAATATTATGTCGGCGATGCTGGCCAAACGGATGGGCGCCAAAAAGGTCATGGTGCTGATCCAACGTAAGGCGTATGTCGATCTGGTTCAGGGAAGCGTCATTGATATCGCGATCTCGCCACAGCAGGCCACGATCTCAGCGTTACTTAGCCATGTTCGCAAAGCAGACATTGTGGGCGTTTCGTCTCTGCGTCGAGGGGTTGCAGAGGCAATTGAAGCCGTCGCCCACGGGGATGAAAGCACCTCACGGGTAGTTGGCCGGGTCATTGATGAAATTAAGCTGCCGCCTGGTACCATTATCGGTGCGGTGGTGCGTGGCAATGACGTGATGATCGCCAACGACAATCTTCGCATCGAACAAGGTGATCACGTCATCATGTTCCTTACCGATAAAAAGTATATTTCGGATGTGGAACGGCTTTTCCAGCCAAGTCCCTTCTTCCTTTAATTTGCGAAAGGCACTCAGCGAGTGCCTTTTTTATTAACCCATTATTCTATAAGGTTTAATTAATATACGCCTATTTATTATCACCGATGGAAAATAGATAAACATTTGTTAAACTTATAAACGTCAGCTAGCACAAGGGAGAATATAATGAGCATTATTAAAGAGTTTCGCGAGTTCGCGATGCGCGGGAATGTAGTTGATTTGGCAGTGGGTGTCATTATTGGTGCAGCGTTTGGTAAGATCGTATCCTCATTAGTTGCGGATATCATCATGCCACCGCTAGGTCTATTAATCGGTGGAGTCGACTTTAAACAATTTGCCGTGACGTTGCGTGCTGCGCAGGGGGATATCCCGGCTGTCGTTATGCACTACGGTATTTTCATTCAGAATATTTTTGACTTCGTGATCGTTGCCTTCGCAATCTTTATGGCGATTAAACTGATGAATAAGTTAAATCGCAAGAAAGAAGAGCCAGCGCCGGCGGCTCCCGCGCCATCAAAAGAAGAAGTGCTGCTGTCTGAAATCCGCGATCTGTTAAAAGAACAAAATAACCGTTCTTAATCAGACGACAGAAAGCAGAAGGCCAGTGGTAAATAAGCACGCTGCTTGTTTGCCACTGGCCTCCCGACCATATTGTTTACCGTGTTTGTCTTTTCGCAGATAACTTCCCTTACCCTTCTTATTCTTCTCAACGCGCTGACGAAACAGTGGATCGTGCAGTAACGCTTCAAGGGCATTGTCGTTTATCTGCCCCTTTGTATGTTGGTAGCGACTCATACTTACTCCTGATTGTGTATTTATTACGCGGCGAGTGTAGATCTAAACCACGAAAGACTCAACAGCCATTTCCGCTCGCTTCAGCCCCCTGTTCAAGGATGCCAAGAATGGAGCAGAATTCGCTGCTGTGCGATGTGCCACAACAAGCATCATTCAGCTTACTCAATGCCTGCTGCATAGTCTGTAGCTCGGCAATACGAGATTCAACCTCGCTCAAGCGTGCCTGCACGATACCTTTTGATTCCTGGCAGGTATGATGCTCCGGATCGACGCGGATCGACAGCAGTTCGCGGATCGATTCCAGCGTAAAACCTAACTGCCGCGCATGGCGAATAAACTTAAGACGCTGAAGATCGTCTGCGGTATAAAGACGGAAGCCGCCTTCGGTACGCACGTCGTGGCTCATCATTTGCTGCTTTTCATAATAGCGCACGGTATCAGGGGTCACGCCTGCCTGTTTTGCCAGTTCACCTATTCGGTACATCATGATTCCTCGTTAATTTTATGCAGCAGCTTATCGGCATAATCGCCGCGCAGAAAATCAGTGCTTAATCCGGCTTGCCGCAATTTCATCTCCATCAACGCCAGTCGTCGGCTCAACTCCTGATAGCGATCGTCTTCTTTGTGAATGCTCTTAAGCAAATCGCTCAACGCCAATGCTTCTTTACGCTGCTCGAGTTCTGGCGGCATACAACCTGCATTTTTCAGTAGCCGATAGCCTGAACGAAGATCTTCCGGTACGCAGGAATCATCATCAAGAGCGAGTGGTTCACCATACCCGGGAAGGTTATCGAACTCGCCTTTACGCTGTGCATCAATGATATGACGCTCGGCCCATTGGTCAAGTAACCACATATTGCCACTCCAGGAAACAGATGGAAGAGATAGGGGTATTGTAGAAGGGAGATGAAGGAGGGGATATAAAAAAACCCGCCGAGGCGGGTTTTTTTATTTTACTGCAAATTACTCTGCAGCTGCTTCTGCTTTCGGCTCAGCACGATCAACCAGCTCGATGTATGCCATCGGCGCGTTGTCGCCTGCACGGAAGCCACACT
>PPYF01621865.1_pt1 | contig 10777 bp, 10 predicted proteins | sample 1559871 | NCBI WGS metagenome assembly PPYF01 (sample SAMN08240021, study PRJNA423297) | Human gut metagenome, whole genome shotgun sequencing project.
ATTCCACATGGGCCGGAAAGCAAACAGAGACCACAAACGTCTATACCCTGCAAGGCATGCGGGTAAAGAGCAACGTAGCCAAGGCCCATGCCTTAGACGGATTGCAGAAAGGCATTTATATTGTAGACGGCAAGAAAGTTATCAAAGAATAAAGCAACGGGCTGCGATTCCCCCAAAAAAAGAAGACAAATGCCGATGGAGTGCGCTCCATCGGCATTTGTCGTATAAATAACTGAATACAAGCCACTTCCCCACCACCACAACCTTCCGTACAGATCTGCGGAGAACGAAAAATCAATCTGCTTAGAATGATTTTTCAATCTCCTGAGATCAATTTTCAAATCTCCTGAGATTAATTCGCCCCCTTCAGCCAATGGCATCCGGCTTTTCGTTATATTGACAAAACCCCGTCCCTCTCCTTCTTTTCATCCTCCGCCTCATCCCTCGTTCTGCAAAAACGGTAACCCCATACTTTTACTGAAAATACTACCGTAAATGCCGAAAATTCTACCGAAATAGGAAACGATTTTTTCACTCCTCTGCCTACTTTTGTATTGGCCAAACAAACTAAAACCGGTTATTTACGAACTACAAAAAAGAAAGAAAAGAATGAAGAGATTATTTACTTTGTTATTGGTAGGAAGCTCCTTGGCAGGCTGGGCACAGCAAGTCAACGGGAGTTTTGATGAGCCGTGGGAGGATTGCATCCCTTATGGAGGAGACGGAAAGACACAAGGAACAGAACCCGTGGGTTGGCAATGTTCAAATACAAGAGGTGTAAATGGAACGGGAGCTGCCTCATTTACCAGTTCTGTTACAGGAAGAAATGGGCAAGGAAATGCCGTTCAACTAAAAAATGGAGAAACTGGGCTTGGCTCACTTAAATCCAATGTTCCTGCATACATCTGTTTAGGTACTCCATGGGCAACATCCGCTGGTTTAAATAAGTCTGACGGAGGCGCATTCGGTGGACTTGATTTTACATACCGTCCGGATGCCATCGAATTCTATTACCAACGTACGGCAACAGCATCCTCCACACAACCCGGCACAGTAGTAGCCTATTTGTGGAGTGGGAAATATACCCAAGAATCAGTTCCATATACCATTACCGCGCTGCCGTTCGTATCCCCTAAAAGTATAGATATGACCGACCGCGACAGGAATATTTTAGGAAAATCATTGGAGGGTTGTCAAGGCGGTGACGTGACCTCAAACGGAACTCTCGTTGCATCGTTAGAACATAGCATAACTGCTAACACGGCAGACGGAGAATGGGACTATGCCTGTATTCCTTTTACCTATCAATCGACAAATACAAAACCGGAAAAAATAAACATCATATTCGCAGCCAACGACTACTTCAGTACACGCGATGCCATTGTCAAAGACGACCAACTTGTAGTAGATGACGTACGGCTGATTTATTACAATACCTTAAAATCACTCTCCTACGAAGGAGCAAACCTGAATTTTAATGAGAATACCTTATCATACGACTTGTCACAACTCAAATATGAGGCTGCAAAACTCTCTTTTGAGAAAAAAGCCGTAGGAGGATCAGCCCAAGCGACGTACAATGAAACTTCCGGTATCGTTACTATCAAAGTAACAGGTGAGGACAATGCAAGTACCACTTATTCTCTCCAATTCAAGAAGGTAACAGGAGAGATTTCTTCTATCTCTTACAATGGCACACCCATCGAAGGATTTGCCCAAGAAACAAACCACTATTACACCGTGACGGGAGAATACACCGAAGGTTGCCTCACCGCCACTCCGCAGGACGAAGGAGCAAACGTACAGTACGACTACGATGCTGCTACACGCATAGCCACCATCTCCATCCCTGAAAGCGGAAAGGGCATCTGCTACTATGTAAAATTTGCAGAGGAAGCCAACGCTTACAACGGCAAATTGGTTATCGGTATGGCTGGCGGTTTCTTGAGTGCACCGGTACAGGAAGTGGGCATCACAGACGAAAAAGAGGGCACTGTGAACCTGCAACTGAGAAATTTCTCGCTCGAAGGATTGGGTCTAATCGGTGACATCTTTGTTTATGATGTAGCCATCACAGCAGACGGCAACATCTCCAAAACAGACGACATTACCATTTTCGGTGAAATGGGTGCACACTTGGGAGTTCTTCCTTTGGAGCTTATCGGCAAAATCTCACAAGGCAACTTGGCTGCACAGCTCAGCATCATTTGGGCAGCAATGCCCATCACCGTGGACGTATACCCACTCTCCACAACTTCAGTCGACTTGACGGGCATGACCTGCAATGCGACACAAATAGAGCAAGCAAAACAAGGCCTCACCAACCCGAATTGCATCATCTACACCGACGAAGGTACGACCGTATCCGAAGGTTCTGAAAACGTAGTGGTTGGAACAAGCTGCACGAAACTCAACCTCAACAAGAGCAACGACATCAGCATCCCCTATGCCTTCACAGCCACGGAAGCCAGTCTGGCACGCTCATTCGCAACAGGATGGCACAGCATCTGTCTGCCTTTCGCTACCACACCGGAAACTCTTGGCGCAGAACAGGCACAAGCCTTCACCGCCTTCGACGGGAACACGCTGACTTTTGAAAAAGTAACGGCCATGGAGGCGAATGTCCCATACTTGATATACTTTGCAAAAGAAACGGAAAACATTAGCTTGCAAAACATTGACGCTGCGGTAACCGTACCCAAATCCGTAACCCACGGCAACGTAACCTTCACCGGCAATTATGAAGCAGGCAGGAACATGGAAGGCCTTTACGGCGTGGCCGAGAAAGACGGTGCGCAATACATCATGCGTGGCGGAGCGGGCAGTACACTGGGCAGCACAGGAGCCTATTTCACCGTAAGCGGCTCTGAAGTGAATTCCCTGCACCTCCGGTTGGACGGAACCGAAACAAGCATCTCCGGCGTGCAAACCGGACAGAACGGTCAGGCTTTCGACATCTATAGCCTGAACGGCATTAAGGTGCGCAGCCAAGCCGCCACAACCGACGGCCTGCCCAAAGGCATCTACCTCATCAACGGGAAAAAACATATTGTAAAATAAGAAAAAGGACAAACAACATGAAAAAAGCTTTTTATACCACACCCGTCACAAACGTCATGGAAGTGGAAACCACTGGGAACATCTTACAAAGTTCCAACCGTTTGGGCACGGGTGACCGCAACAACGTGGGAATGCAAGATGACATCTTCAACGGAGAATTCCGTAGCAACCAGAATATCTGGGACTTCTAAACCTCAACGAACGCTTATATAGCCAAGCCGCATCCTTTCCATTCCGTGGAAAAAGATGCGGCTTTTTACCTCTTCTTTAAGAGACTGTTATTCCCTCGGACGACCTGTCAGGCCTCGATATACGGACTTCCTCTTCAAATAGTCATCCAGACTTACGCCTTCCATACGTTCAAAACAGCTTCGGGCTGTTTTGGAGGACCCGAAGCCTACGACTACACAGTCGTTCACCGAACGAATCGTACCTTCGGCCACACCGCGCTTCAACGCACTGATACGGTAAGAATTGATGTAGTCGTGGCAATTATTGTAACCTTGGCTTCGGAGGCACTGCAATAACAAATGGCGGTTGATTCCCGTGGCCTCGCACAGGCGGTCGCGCCCGAATGTGTTGTCTTGCCACTCACGATCGTGCTGCATAAAGAACTCCACCCGCTCGAAACGACGCCGGTTGGCTTCGTTAAAGTCCTCCTTTTCGGCCTGCACGATAACCTCCTCCGTGGGTGCTTCATCCACTTCTACTATCTCCGGCTTAGGCAAATGGATGGCCATGGTCTCCAATGTCCGATAGAACAAATACATATTCAGGAGACAGAACAAATAGAAATAGACCAATAACAACATGGCATTGAACACTGCCGTCACTACTATATAGAACACCATATTCAGCCCCATGGCGGTTACGTAACCCTTCAAATAACGGGGTATCTCGGCATTCTTGACCAACAAGCGGGGCAGACGAAGTATATTGGCCACATAATAGACAGACAATCCCAAACCGGCCAGACGGAACAACATGTCCGGCCCCCACCAGCAGTCTGCCAGTTCGGAATAGGTATGAACAATTACCGGACGGTTCCCCAAAAGCAGACTGACGACATACAATATAATAAGGAATATGGCCGGCGAAGCATAACGCCACATTCGTCCCCACTGCAAATATCCCGGCATAGGAATACTCAGAGGATAAATACCTTGCAGGAAACAAGTGCCCACCAAAGCCAGAAGCATGAAAGGATGAAGCAAACCGATATTTTCAAACCTGAGCAGATAACTGAACGGTATGGCTACACAGCATAGAGCACCGAATATACCCATAATCCACGCCAAGGAGAGATATTGTACTTTATATCGGGAATACAACGACAAGACGGAGGCCATCATCAAATGAATGGTGGCGATAACAACAATGGTGATAAGAATAAATGTCTGCATACCAGGCAAAGTTAATAAAAAACAAGGATTCAGGCAAAGACTTCTTTCAATACGTCCAAAGATTTCAGTTCGGGAAATTCCGGGACATGCAACCGGTAATAATCATTCAACACCTCGATATAGCGCTCCCGTTCCCTGCGGTTCATCGCAAAAAAACGCATGGAGTCGTAATTCATCCGCATAAAAATCGGAATGGCCGCCGCTTCTTTGGGTTCCAGATAGGCATGATGGAAAGGACGGGAAGGGACAAAACAGGCATTCATCATGTCGAAATAATCCCCTTCATGCCAGGCTTCCACATTGGGATAAAAGCCGAGAAAACGCGTCAACCGCGTGATGAAAACCAAATGGAAGTTGGAAAAAGCCCGTTCGCTGGCATCCAGCCATTGCAAAGAATAAAGTATATAGGAAAAGAGCGGGCCGCCTCCCGCCTCGTGTTTCAACACCCGGCACAGGAATTCGGCCAGGAACAAAGCAATGGAAGATTTATACGGGTCGTACGGCAGCGACTGGTAAGTATAATCGAACCGCACATCCCGTATGCGCTGTAAAGCCGACTTCTGCCGGTAGTCGAAATCTATTTCCAAAATGGAAAGCGGCCGAAAGAATACACCTTTAAGGGTTGCCTTACGCGATTTCGGCAACTTTACCATAAAAGACACCGTCCCACGCGTGGCCGTATAGATATCCACAATCAAAGAATTGTCGTTGTATTTTAGCGTACGCAACACCACACCTTGCGTTTTTTCCTGCATAAATCTCTATTTTTAGGGATTAAAATTAGGAAAAACAGCCGAAATACGGGAAAAAATCACCAAAAACACATTTTTTTGAAAGATTTTCCTCGTTTTATTTTGTCGGTTCAAAGAAAAGCCATACCTTTGCATCGCAAATGAGAACGGTGGTACGCAAATGACCTAAAAACGGTTTCAGAAAGCAAAAGAGCGAAAGCTCAAATCGCGTTGGTCCCTTCGTCTATCGGTTAGGACGAGAGATTTTCATTCTCTAAAGAGGAGTTCGACTCTCCTAGGGACTACTAAGTTGAACGAATTATTTAAACGTAAAGATGGCAAACCATAAATCATCAGTAAAAAGAATACGTCAGGAGGAAAAAAGAAGACTCCACAACAGATATTACGCGAAGACCATGCGTAATGCTGTACGTAAGCTTCGCGCTACGACAGATAAGGCTGAGGCTACAGCGATGTATCCCAGTGTACAAAAGATGTTAGACAAATTGGCTAAGGTAAACATTATCCATAAGAACAAAGCTGCCAATCTGAAATCTAAATTGGCCGTTTATATCAACAAGTTGGGATAATAGATAATAATCATATATAGAAAAGAGTTGGAGTTTCTTCAACTCTTTTTTTGTATCCGTACGCATCAGGCAAGCCGCCCCTAAGAAACCGACGGCATATTGATGAACACTAAATACTCCCCCTCCCCACGTATCACGAACTCTTCACCGGTCACCTCGTTCAATGTCCCTTGCCACCAGTTGGTAAAATCACGCAAAGGATAGGCCAAACCTTCCCCACGTAAGCCTTGCGTACCGAAAGCAAAAATCGAAACCTGTACTCCCTTACGACAGAAAAAACGGCAATCCCCTTTCATCGGTACGAAAAAGCCGTAATCCGTATACATACGTACTTCTGCCCCCATCCGCATATATTCCATCAACAGACTGATGTTACCCAGAGTATGGTCTTCCCTGCGCCCCGTGGCACCGACGATGGCAATCCGGCGAAATCCCTTTTCCATCAGATAGTTCACAGCCTTAGTCTGGTCGTTTGTCTCTTGGTCCGGATTATACCGGATAATACCCGCATATCTTTTTTGATTTTCCACGCTCAACGAATCTCCGTCCCCTACAATCCGATCCGGCACGCGTCCCGATGCCAAATAACGGTCGGCCGCTCCGTCACAACATACCGTAAAAGAAGCTGTATCCAGCATCCTCAACGACAAAGCCGACACAGGAAACTCCCCGTTCCCCACAACTACCGCTTCCGGCACGAATTCCCAATCGACCCGTCTCATTTCTCTTCTTCCATCATTCGTATCCATTTCTTATATCCTCCGATAGCAATCAGGGCATAAAGGCCATACAGCCCTGCCGTAAAATAAAGTTCCTTATAGACATACAATCCGCAGCAAACCACATCGACTACAATCCACACCAACCACTGCTCTACGTATTTACGGGCCAGCATCCATATTCCCACAATACTCAAAGCCGTCGTAAAACTGTCCGACCAAGGCACGTCACTATTGGTAAACTCTGTCAAGACCCAGGCAATCAATACCAAAGTGACCACAAAGACCGAGCACAAAGGCACATAAATCCGGGGAGGAGTATGGGTTATCGACAGAGCAGAAGCAGCGTCCTCCTTTCCGCCCCGTCCGTATTTCCAGCTCAACCATCCGTATGCTGTCGCCAACAGGTAGTAAATATTGATAGCAAAATCCGCATACAATCCCGCTTCATAATACACGAAAATATAGATGGCGGGCATGACTATGCCTACTATCCATAAATAAATACTGGCTTTGTACTCCAGCCAAAGGTAAATCAAACCGACACATGTACCGGCTATCTCCAGATAATTATCCATCACCTCTTTTTCTCATTATTAAAAAAACCGACATCATGCCCCGGCAACTTCTTTAAACGGCAAAATTACACTTTTCGACCGACGCAAGCAAACATCCTCGTCTAAACCCGACAAACCTATAGGATTTTCACGGTTACATAAAGGGCAAAACCCTCCTTTTTCCTTTCCCCTTTCAAAGTTTTTGCGTATATTTGTGCGTTAAATATGAACGAATTAAAACTATGTCAGAAGAAGAAATAAAAGGCACAAATTATTCGGCCAGCAGCATTCAGGTGCTGGAAGGACTGGAAGCCGTACGCAAACGTCCGGCGATGTATATCGGAGACATCAGCGAGAAAGGTTTGCACCACTTGGTTTATGAAACCGTGGATAACTCCATCGACGAAGCACTTGCCGGCTATTGTACGCACATAGAAGTCACTATCAATGAAGACAACTCCATCACCGTACAAGACAACGGCCGCGGTATTCCGGTAGACATGCATGAAAAAGAGCACAAGTCCGCATTGGAAGTCGTCATGACCGTACTTCATGCGGGCGGTAAGTTCGACAAGGGCTCCTATAAGGTGTCCGGAGGTCTTCATGGTGTCGGTGTGTCTTGCGTAAACGCCCTTTCTACCCACATGCTTTCGCAAGTCTTCCGGGAAGGCAAGATCTACCAGCAAGAATACGAATGCGGTAAGCCGCTCTATCCGGTCAAGGTCGTAGGCGAAACCGAACTTCGAGGCACACGCCAACAGTTCTGGCCGGACGGCAGCATCTTCATTACTACGACTTACAAATATGAGATTCTGGCTAACCGTATGCGCGAACTGGCATTCCTGAATGCCGGTATCACAATTACCCTGACCGACATGCGCGAGAAGGACGAGAACGGTGTGCCGCGCAGCGAGACATTCCATAGCAAGGACGGTCTGAAAGAATTCGTGCGCTACATTGATTCCAGCCGTATCCACCTGTTCAACGACGTGATATACCTGAACACGGAAAAGCAAGGGGTTCCTATCGAAGTAGCCATCATGTACAACAACGGTTATACGGAAAACATCCATTCTTACGTCAACAACATCAATACCATAGAAGGCGGTACGCATTTGGCCGGTTTCCGCACGGCACTGACCCGTACGCTGAAGAAATACGCTGAAGACGAATACGCCAAGGAATTGGAAAAGCTGGAGAAAAACAAGGTGGAAATCTCCGGCGAGGACTTCCGCGAGGGGCTCACCGCCGTCATTTCCATCAAAGTAGCCGAACCGCAGTTTGAAGGGCAGACCAAAACCAAATTGGGTAACAGCGAAGTAGCCGGCGCCGTACAGCAAGCCGTAGGCGAAGCCTTAAGCTATTATTTGGAGGAGCATCCGAAAGAAGCCAAACTGATTGTGGACAAAGTCATTCTGGCTGCGACAGCACGTGTGGCTGCCCGCAAGGCCCGTGAAAGCGTACAGCGCAAGAGTCCGATGTCGGGCGGTGGCATGCCGGGCAAGCTGGCCGACTGTTCGGACAAGGATGCAGCCAACTGCGAATTGTTCATCGTCGAGGGTGATTCGGCCGGCGGCTCTGCCAAACAAGGGCGTAGCCGTCAATATCAGGCTATCCTCCCCATCCGCGGTAAGATATTCAACGTGGAGCGCGTCATGTGGCACAAAGCCTTTGAACATGAGGAAGTGAACAACATCATACAAGCTTTGGGCGTACGTTTCGGTTTAGGCGAAGACAGCAAGGAAGCCAATTATGAAAAGCTACGCTATTACAAAGTCATCATCATGACCGATGCCGATGTCGATGGTTCCCACATCGACACACTGCTGATGACACTTTTCTACCGCTACATGCCCGAACTCATCCAGAAGGGTCACTTGTATATCGCTACTCCTCCGCTTTACCGTTGCAAGAAGGGTAAAATCGAAGAGTATTGCTACACGGAAGCCGACCGCCTGCGCTTCATGCAACAATATAACAACGGTTCCGAACAAGGTATGACGACCCAACGTTACAAAGGTTTGGGAGAGATGAATCCGGAACAGTTATGGGAAACTACCATGAACCCGGAAACCCGCCTGTTGAAGCAAGTCACCATCGAAGACGCAGCCGGAGCCGATTATGTATTCTCCATGCTGATGGGCGAAGATGTCGGACCACGCCGTGAGTTCATCGAACAGAACGCTACTTATGCGAATATCGACGCATAAGCAGCCTATAATCTTCATTTAACTATTAAGCCGCTTTAGCTCATCGTTCGAAGCTAAAGCGGCTTAATAGTCAGAGGTAAGCCTTCATACCTCTCATAAGAAAACAGGCCTTTTTTCCCGCCATCAATAGGCAGCTTCCAATACGGTGGTATAGATACTTCTCAGAACGAGATCATCTTCTTCAGAATAGTCCGTAAAGTTCTCTATCACATTGACACGGTTTCCATAGAAAACGGCTGTGGCTGTGGCTCCGTCGGCCATCTCACCCTCATCATAGGCATACAATGTACCATTGGCCTTGTCTGCCCATTTCCAATAGGAAAGCTCCATCGAACCGTCACGGTAGAACTGCAAGTAAGTACCTGCCTGTGAGAAAAGCACACGTACCATTGCATCACCTCCTGTATCAAAAATACCGTCTTCCGCCCAATCTATACCGTAACGGTTCACATACGTAGTCACATCATCGGCATCCACACGGTAAATGGCATCATATATGGCTATGCGCTCCATATAATACTGTGCACGTTCCTCCACAGCAGTCCACATGCGACAGAGATTGCCGGAATTTCCCGTCAGGTCATCGTCTACATTCGCAGCCTTCCGGACGGGTACATCCGTCACCGTACCATCACTGCCTATCAGCTTGAAGGCCGATATATTGCCGTTCCCGTCACGCCCGTCTATCACCAACGTGCCGAATCCCTCCAGGCTGTATTCATTGTCACTGATTTGTTCAAAACTTCCAGCCACTAATATCGAATTATCGAAATTGCGCTTGAACACCGGACGGCGGTTGAACAAACCGGCCACCTTTGTAGTCTTACGCGCCACGGCCTTCACGCTATAAGGATAAGACGAAGCCTTCATCGCCACATACTGCCCGCCAGCCGTCAGTTCAATAGAACTGTAAGGTATTTCAGTCGTATTGACTTCATATTTTCCGCTTACGTCCGCATAACGTCCGGCATCAGGCAAATCAACCGGAGCTGATGTATCATACTCAGGCGCCGACTGAGAAACATCGCCCCCTTCTTCGCCATCACCTCCGGATGCTCCCGGACGTAAGAAAACATCCTCATATCCATCCTCATCCACAGCAACCATTTTAGAGTTTGAAATCGAAACGATAGTCCAACGCATAACTTCACCATCGGCCGAGACGGTCAACGTTTTAGAAGCTGCATCATAAGTAAACGAGAACGGATAACTCTCGCCATCCTCTACAAGCACGCCACTGCCATTGGCATTGAATGTGATTTCTTCTCCGTACCACAACCATGTCCCTAATAACTCTTTAGGTACACCAACGTCTCCCTCATCATCATCGTCGCACGACACAAAACTTACTCCCACCATCAAAGCCAAGAGCAATGTCCATAAATAACTTAACTTTTTCATAACTTAATGTTTTTAATTAATAAGTAATCGCTCTCTTCCCAAGAGAGCGACTGACGTATTTAAAACATTATGAATGAATGCCAGACGATGGTGCCAAACCACATGA
>PPYF01066533.1_pt1 | contig 10776 bp, 8 predicted proteins | sample 1559871 | NCBI WGS metagenome assembly PPYF01 (sample SAMN08240021, study PRJNA423297) | Human gut metagenome, whole genome shotgun sequencing project.
GCTAAAAGGGGCAATCATATTGTAGCCAAAGGGGGCAATCCTGTTTGGCCAAAAGGGTCAAAGTCGCGTGGCTTTTCCACTTCTTTTCGCCTTACAATATGAGGATGAGATACAGCTTGCCATATTCCAAGAAAAGCTGTTCGTTTCACCGTGGCATAATACCGCCAACCTACCAGTTTTATCTCTGAACGGTTTGAACTTAGACCGAGTATGGGATAACATTGTCACCACTGTCGGCAGCTTTTCCATCCAAGGGGAAAACACGTTAAAGGAACAAATCAAGCAAGATGAGGCGAAAGCGAAACTGTGCAGACAAATCGAGCTGTTAGAAAAACGGTGCAGGCTGGAGAAACAACCGAGGCGGAAAGCTGAATTATTTGAGGAACTGAAGAAACTAAAAAACAGAATATAATGGACATACAAGAATTTATAAAAGAAACTATTAAACAAATTACTGTTGGAACTTCACAAGCGAATAAAGAAATAGAACAATATGGCGCATTATTGCCAGACACAAGCTGTTCTGTGAATCGTGAAAATTACCAATATTATAATGAAGGAGGGGTAAGCCGTCGAATAGTTGAAGTCAATTTTGATATTGCTGTCACTGTGGCTCAAAATGATGATTCTTCTATAGGTGGCGGAATTAAAGTGTGTGGATTAAACTTTGGAACTGACAAATCAAATTGTAATTCTAATCAGACATCAAGCAGAGTGCAATTCAAATTACTTTTAGTGTTACCTCAAACGAATAGCAGTAAGTATAATGGATAAAATGAAGATGCAGAGCCATGACGTAACAGGCTCAAACATAGATAAGATAGCGAAGCTGTTTCCGCAGTGCGTGACGGAACGCAAAGACAAGGACGGCAAGACCGTACTTGGCATTGACTTTGAGAAATTGCGTGATGAGTTGTATGCCGACGTGATTGACGATGGCGAGGAGCGCTACCAGTTTACGTGGCCGAACAAGAAAGCGCACGCACACTTGGCAAATACGCCGACCACAAAGACGCTCCGCCCTTGCCGTGAGGAAAGCGTGGACTTCGACCATACGCAAAATATTTACATTGAAGGTGATAACCTTGACGTGCTAAAGATTATTCGTGAAACTTATCTTGGCAAGGTCAAGATGATTTATATTGACCCACCTTATAACACGGGTAATGACTTTGTTTACAACGATGACTTTTCGCAAGACGCAGACAAATATCAAGAAAATAGTGGACAATTTGACAAAGAAGGCTACTGCTTGGTTCAGAACACAGAATCAAACGGACGCTTTCATACGGACTGGCTCAATATGATTTATTCGAGGCTGAAAGTGGCGAAAGACTTACTGACCGATGATGGTGTTATCTTTATTTCGATTGATAGCCACGAGCAGGCAAACTTGAAAAAGGTTTGTGACGAGGTATTCGGAGAAAGAAATTTCGTAGATATTTTTAATTGGGCAAAGACAGAAACACCAGAGAATTTGTCAGTTAAATGCCGTCAAATAATAGAATACGTATTATGTTATCAGAAGAATAGGAATAACATACGTTTTAAGGGAATACAGAAATTTTCTTCAAGTTCAAACGGATTACTAAATCAACCAAATGCCATTGGAGTTCTGGAATTTCCTGCCAATAAAGTGACAACTAACATACCTAATGGAATTATCCATGCAGGCATGTACGGAACGGATAAATATAAAGTCGAATTATTGACTGATGTTGAAGTGAAAGACGGCTTGTTTATAAACAACTTCAAATTGAGGGCAAAGTTCAAATGGCAACAAAAATATTTGGATGATGAAATTTCTAAAGGTACGATTATAAGCATTCCAACAATGAAATTCAGTCCAGCTTATGAGAAAAGAGAATATGCTCCAGAAGTTCCTACTAATTTAATCAATAGCAAGGTCGGAGTTGGAACAAATGAAAATGCAGGAGAGCATCAGTTGCATCTGTTTAAGAACAAAGTTTTCAATTTCCCAAAGCCTACCTCACTCATGAAATACCTTTTTGGCTTCATTGATGATAAGGAAAATGATTATATAGTGTTAGATTTCTTTTCGGGTTCAGCAAGTACTGCCCAAGCAGTAATGGAGATGAATGCTGAAACGAGAAAAGGTAAAGTAAGATACATCATGGTTCAACTTAAAGAAAATTTGTATGAATCACTGAAAAATGCATCTTCGAAAAGCCAACAAGAAATAATGCAAAACGCAATATCTCTTTGTGAAGAGATGAATAGAGATAAGAATCTGTGTGAAGTTGCAAAGGAGCGTATCCGTCGCGCCGGAAAGAAAATCAAGGAGAAAAACGTGGACAAGGAGGGCATAGACAAACTTGATACGGGTTTCCGCGTGTTGAAGTTGGATAGCTCGAATATGCAAGATGTGTATTACACACCAAAAGAGTTTACTGAGCAAGACCTCTTTGCCGACAACGTGAAGCCAAACCGCACGGCGGAAGATTTGCTATTCCAAGTGATGCTTGACCTCGGCGTGGAACTTTCAGCCACCATTGAGCAACGGACGATTGACGGCAAGCAGGTGTTCTTCGTGAACGACAACTACTTAATTGCCTGCTTTGACGACAACATAGCCGAAAGCACAATTACGGAAATAGCAAAGATGAAGCCTTACTATTTCGTGATGCGCGACAGTTCGTTAGCTTCGGACAACGTGGCCGACAACTTCGACCAACTGTTTGAAACGTACAGCAAGGACACTATCCGCAAGATAATCTAAATGTAACAAATCGTAATGAAATCATGGCTGTTTGATTGCAATGTAAAACGTGGCAAAATGCGATGCAAAAGGTGGCAGATTGCAAGGCAAAAGCTACCCGATTGCGATGTGAAAGATGCCCTTTTATAAATTAAGGTCATGATTGACAAAAAGATGAAGAAATGAAATTTCAATTCAAGATACAGCAATACCAGACGGATGCGGTGGAGAATACCGTCAGCGTGTTTGCCGGACAACCGTCACACGACCCTGCGGCTTACCGCCGCGACGTGGGGCGCGAGCGGCTGGACTTTGAGTAAACAGGCTACCGCAATGTGGAGGTGGAACTGGACGCGAGGCAGTTATTGGAGAATATCCGCAAAGTGCAGCGTGAGAGCAACATCCCGTTGTCAGACAAGTTGGTGGCTACAAACGGATTGGGCGCGTGCAGCCTCGACATCGAGATGGAGACAGGCACCGGCAAGACCTACGTCTACATCAAGACGATGTTCGAACTGAACAAACTTTACGGGTGGAGCAAGTTTATCGTGGTGGTGCCGAGCATCGCTATCCGCGAGGGGGTGGCCAAGAGTTTCTCCATGTTGGAAGACCACTTCATGGAGTTCTACGGACGGAAAGCACGCTACTTCGTTTATGACAGCAGCAACTTGAACAGGCTGGACAGCTTTTCGAGCGACGGCGGTATCAACGTAATGATAATCAACACACAGGCTTTCGCCGCTTCGCTGAAAGAAGGAGGACGGAGCAAGGAAAGCCGCATCATCTACAGCCGACGGGATGAGTTCGGCAGCCGTCGTCCGATAGACGTGATAGCCGCCAACCGCCCCATCGTCATCATGGACGAGCCGCAGAAGATGGAGGGCGAAGCCACGCAAACAGGTCTGAAACGCTTTATGCCGCTGTTCGTGCTGAACTACTCCGCCACGCACAAGACCAAACACAACACGGTGTATGCCCTCGACGCTTTGGACGCTTACCAAAAGAAGTTAGTGAAGCGCATCCAAGTGAAAGGTTTTGAACTGAAAAACCTGCAAGGCACCAACACCTACTTTTATATTGACAGTATTATTCTATCGAAGAAAGAGCCGCCGATGGTGAGGATAGAGTTGGAGGTGAAACGCAATGGAGGCATAAGGCGCGAATCAAGGAAACTGGCTTATGGCGATGACTTGTTGGTTGTGTCCGACCTTAACCAATACAAGGGCTATGTGATTTCGGACATAAATCCGTTCCGCAACACCGTGACATTCCTCAACGGCGTGACGCTGCACAAGGGCGAAGTGGTAGGCGACGTGAGCGAGCTTGCCCTGCAACGGGTACAGATACGGGAAACCATCCGCTCGCACTTCGAGAAAGAGCGCGAACTTTTCGAGAAAGGCATTAAGACGCTTTCGCTGTTCTTTATTGACGAGGTGGCGAAATACAAAAGCTATGACGAACAAGGCAACGAGGTAAAAGGTGTGTTCCAACAAATCTTCGAGGAAGAATACACCAATCTGCTGAACGAGAATCTCTCGCTGTTCGATGACGCTTACCAAGCCTACTTGTGCCGCTTCCTCGTGCAGGAAATCCACAACGGCTATTTTTCCATCGACAAGAAGAGCGGTCATGCCATCGACAGCAAGCCGGGAAGAAAGAGCGACCTGTCCGACGACATATCGGCTTATGACTTGATATTGAAAAACAAGGAACGCCTGTTGAGCTTCGACGAGCCGACACGGTTTATCTTTTCACATTCGGCATTGCGCGAGGGCTGGGACAATCCCAACGTATTCCAAATATGCACGCTGCGCCATAGTAACTCGGAAGTGAACAAACGGCAGGAAGTGGGGCGCGGGCTGCGCCTATGCGTGGACAATGAAGGCAACCGTATGGACTACGAAACGCTGGGCGACCGTGTGCATGACATCAACAGGCTGACCGTCATCGCCAACGAGAGTTACAACACTTTTGTGGACGACCTGCAAAAGGAAACACGCGAATCACTGCGCGAGCGTCCGCGACTTGCCACAGTTGATTACTTCAAGGGAAAGACACTGTTGCTTGCTGACGGCACGAAGCACACTGTCACTGATATGGAAGCCGTATCCATCCAAGCCTATCTTTACGACAACGAATATATTGACGAAAAAGGATTGGTGACACAACGCTACAAGAACGACTTACAGGAAAACCGCTTGGCGGCATTGTCACGCAAATTGGAGCCGATGGCGCAAGGCATCCATGCACTTGTGCAAAGCACATTTGACGAGAACATCCTGCTTGACGAGATGATAGAGGACGGCAACCAAACGCAGTCGCCCGAAAACAAGCTGAACGAAAACTTCGCCAAAAAAGAGTTTCAGGAACTGTGGCACAATATCAACCACAAGTATGTCTATACCGTACATTACGACAGCGACGAACTCGTCCGCAAAGCCGTAGCCGCCATTGACAAGGAACTGTACGTGACGGAGCTGAAATACATCATGACCGAAGGCGAGCAACAGACGGCAGACCAGTTCGGCGACACGCACACCACGACGAAACGGATAGGCACGGTAAGCACATCGACCGTGAAGTACGACCTTGTGGGTGAGATTGCCAAGGGCGCAACACTGACACGTCGCACGGTAGTGGCTATCCTAAAAGGCATCAGCCAAGCCAAGCTGTATATGTTCAGCAACAACCCGGAGGAATTCATACGGAATACAATCCGTATCATCAGGGAACAGAAAGCCACAATGATTGTGGAACACATCAGTTACAACAAGATAGCGGAAGCATACGACAGCACCATCTTCACGCAGGAAAAGCACACGCAGCCGATAGAGAAGGCATACGCGGCAAAGAAGCACGTCATGGACTATGTTTTTCCCGACAGCAAGGGCGAAGCCGAATTTGCCGAAAACCTTGACGGGGCGACCGAGGTATGCGTTTATGCCAAGCTACCCCGTGCGTTTCAAATACCTACACCTGTTGGCAACTATGCCCCCGATTGGGCTATTGCCTTCAACAAAGGTACGGTAAAGCACATTTTCTTCATTGCCGAGACAAAAGGTTCAATGGGTACAATGGAACTGCGTGGCGTAGAGAAAGCCAAGATTGAATGTGCTGAAAAGCTGTTTAATGATGTTTCAACCAGCCATGTGCGCTACCATCAAGTAAAAAGTTATCAGAATTTGTTGGATGTGATGAAGAGTTTGGAATAGTATAAATGCAAATGTAAGTGTCACAGTATATGGAACACTTAAATTTGTATTACATTGAAATGAATTTATCCACCTAATAGAATCTTAAAATTGTTCCACATATTCACATCTTCCTTTTTCTCCATAATCAACTGTTTCAACTTTATCAATGTTTCATGATGAGAATATGAGAAAGAGATAAATGGACTATCGGTTTCAAATAATAATCGCTCTTTGGGTAGTAATGGCAATATAGATTGGAATTTTTTAGTATTCATCATAGATTTATTAACGGAGAAATAGAAACCTCTCTCGACTGCATTCAATAGTTCTTCCTTACTCCCTGTAAACCAATGAAGTACAGGCTTAAATCTAAATCTGTCTCCAATTATATCTAGCACTTGTCGAACAGCCCGACGCGAATGAATTGTTATAATTTTGCTATTATCATAACGGCATCTTTCTATTAACTCGCTGAAGAAAGCTAATTGCTCATTTTTATGTGTCAGATTGGCGAAATCTAACCCGACTTCTCCTATATATCGAGCTTCAGATAAGAGTTCCCACATTAATGGAATTTGGCTTTTATATTGATGAACTAACTCTGGGTGAAAGCCAAGTGCAAATCTAATATACTTGCTCGCAATCTCCCCTGATTCCTTTCTATATAAATCAGGCAAGTTAGTGACAGCTATAGTGTAAATCTGATGTTCTTCTATTTCACGAATAGCATTAGTCTGGTCTTTCTGCAAATCCAAATGGAAATGTGTATCGTAAAGATGTTCCATTAAAGTGAGTCAATTAGATTTTTCAATTCCATTATACCTCGTTCGTAAAGACTGACATAATCATCTATATGCTCTGTAATCGGTCCCGACATTTGTACAGCGGCATAACTGTCTTTTGGCGTTGCTAATCCCAATTTATAGGAACACAATGATTCAACTCCAGTTTTAGTTTCATAATGATGCCGGTAAGTGGTGACATCATTTAGTCCAGCAGCTTTTATTGCAGCTTTCCTTATAGTGCAAGGTAGACATTCTCCACAATGACCAACAGCTTCACCAGTCCAACGTCCCTGATCTGGGTGTGAACAGGATAAAGTATCCTGATAATGACTATTTAAGAAATCGAAATCTTTACATGTTTTTATCATCTCGCCTTTTGTCTGCATCTGAAATGGGTTGATTAATGAAATGTCAATACCTAATTCAGTTAGCAAACTTTGAAGCATTCCCATAAAGTATGGGTGTGTTGTACGCGTACTGAGGCTACCCAATCGCATAACTGTTAGGGGTATGTTTAATGAAATCACTCCATTTTCTGGTACATACAAGTCAACATGATGCCCCATTCCTGAAGCAATGGCTATAGCATGAGCAAAGAACATAAGAGAACGGGAGCGTGTTGAGTCCTCTATACCATTCTGTGAAGCTGCATAAAACCTGAAGAATCGTTTTGGATCAATAGCATATTGGGCTTTCAAAGAGTTGATAACTTTGTCTTGATATTTTTTTACTCCTTTACCTCCACCATAATGACTGACAAATATAGGTTTTTCCCCGTCTTCGAGCAAATTGATAGCACCTATGAATGAATCTAACCCACCGGAAAGCATACAAAATATATCAGAATCAATCTTTCTAACTGAGCGACGATAACGCCATCTTCCCTTTATATACTTGCCCTCATCATCTGTTATGGCCATTCTTTTTCTAAAATGTATAGTCCAGTGATCACCTGTTAGGAAGTTTAGTGCATTTATTAAAATAGATTTGCAATGTATCCACTTTTCATAAGCTTTTACTGGAATGTGAAGTTCAAGGTCTCGAGTCCAGACATCTTCTTGTTTTTTACGACTTACACTCCTATCTACACAGAAAACCATAAGAGAAATATAAAACAAGTCCATAGCTTCATCAGTAAGACGCTGGGGTGTAACATACATATGTTTCTTACCACAACCAGTATTGGGATTCCAAAATGTATACTGGAATGCTTTTGGATCATTGATGTTTATTTTTCTAGAACCATCAACTTGAAAACTATCATATTCTGATAGTGTAAAAACAAAACTCTCTTTCATCGTAGTTCCTCCATTTGTTGATAAGAAATATCACATAGCGTCTCCAATACTTTATTAAAGTCCTCGGGATTCAAACCACTCTTGATTATATTAGGGACAACACTGTCAACAATCCCATCTATATATTTTTTAATAGATTTTTCTAACTCACGTAAGTCTGACACATGTTCACAGTTTTTGAGAGCTGTTTGTTCTGATTGTAGTAACAGCTTATCAAAAATATAATGCTTCATCAATCCACCCACCAGTCGTTGCAGTAATTCTTCATTGAAGCTTTCAAGTTGATTAAGGTCAATGCTTTGGTCCGCTGCTACATCAGCAAAAGTTTCACGCAAAGCCTTATTGACTAGAGAATCCTCAATGTCATTGGGTATGGGTGCAATAAGTCCACATATATCATTAAAGATATCTTTCGTAGCCCTTCCATCAAAGCGTATCCCCACATCTACAAAGCGTTGGCGAATAGATTCTGGCGTTCCCACAAAGTAAGTATAGAGAATACCAGCCGTTTTGCGAACCTTTGCAGCCTGCAGTGTAGCATTTGTATGTCCGCCAAGTGCTTTAGCGTAATTCCTTATAGCACTTTTGACATTATCACTGCTTCTATCATTCATAGCTTTCCGCATCGTGCCACGTGCTGTACTCCAATTGGCAGAAAGTCTGTCAGGTTGTCCATCATCTTGTTCCTTTAGCTTCTCATTATTAGGATTATCCTGTTGTGGTTCCATCTCTTCTGCACCGTCTTCAGTAGGTACAACATTATCTGGTGCGTCCTGTTCTGGGTTCGCGTCTGGATCATAATCAGGAGGTAATAAAGATGTTTTCTTTGGTCCTCTATATAAACTTGATGTTCCCATTATTTTTTATTTGAAGACATAATTGACTGTAATTTTGCTTGTCTCTCAATAGTACCTTTAACATCCTCATTTGTTGAAAGGTAATCATTGAATTTCTTTGTCTCATCAGGTGACAATTTAGCAATAAATGGAGCTAACTGAGCATAAGCAATTGCATTATATTTATTTGCAGGCTGTTCCATTAGTTTCTTCAACGCTTCTTCTATCATTCCCGCCTTCATGCAGAATTCAGAATAAGACCTTAGCACCTCTACATTCATAGTTGAGTTATTCTCTATCACAGCAAAAACCTCTGATGCAATAATAGCTTTTTCTCCAGGGGCAAGTTTGTCAACCAATTTCAAGGCTGCATTTCTACCCATCACTGTTCCGTCAATAAGTTGTTCATAGCACTTGCGGGCAGTTGGACTCAACAAATCAAGGTTTGATTGTCCATAACGGTTTTTGACATCTGCAAAATAAACATATTTGTCTAGCTTTTCATCCCCTAATAGTGGACCGTTTTGCAGCCACTTTTTTACCCAGTCTTTTCCTTTCCACACAGTAAAAGGATTGTCTTCGTTCAATTCATTTTCTTTTTCAAAAGCCTTGAAAAGCTCTCTGTTTTCGGGTTTTGTAATATCTCTGAAAAATTCTGGATTGAAATATTCTGCCAACATGAGTTTAGCCAAGATATTCTTATCAAGAGTAACATTTCTTGCTTTTGAGAGTCCTAACCGCATATACAAGGTATTCAAAAAACGCTTACATTGGCGAGGATTTCCATTAATACTTGGAGCCAATACAGACGAAATTTGCCGTGCAAGAGCCATATCATTTTTACAAGACTCTGCTATATCTGATGCCGTATCATTAATTAGCTCCATAGAAAAGTCTTGGTCTGGCTCTAAAGAATGGACTATATCTAATATCTTTTTGAAGTTTTCATCAGTTAGCGTTTGCCTTAATAGCAGACAAGCAAGATACAGATTAACTTCTGCTTGTGTTAATTGGGGAATACACAGCGGATACTGAATTACTTTTTCTAAATACTCTTTCCCTATATCCATATTATTGCCTGGAACTTCCTTATATTTGCTTTTTATTGAATACTGTATAAGGCGTTCATCTGCACCAATAACAAATGACATGCCATCAACAAAGAGAAATAAACGCATCGCCTCAAAAACTTCAAGCACAGTATCAGGCAAGCAACGATCGAGCTCGTCAATAAAAACAACAACGTTTTCAACCTTGCTTTTATCAAGTAATTCTTTAAACTCATTACGGAAATTCTTTATCTCCGTACGTGTTTTATCGCTTTCCTTGAATTTGTTAAGAATTTCTTCAATATCTTTCGCCTGTACTTCACCTGCATTATCTTTAGCTACAGATAATAGATTCCTAATAGAAAAGACAGTCAACGCTCCTAAACCTCCTGTTAAGAAAAAATCCAACCCATATTTGATGCCTTTTCCTAAAATCTTGTTGAAATCAATTTTTCTTATAAGTTCTTTTGCATAATCTGTTACCTCCTTGCTAAACCGTTTCTCATCAGCCATTGCATCCAGTATGGCACCACAAAGAGAAGTCTTGGTATCTTCATATCCTTCAAAAAGCCACCCATTAAACTCTATGCAAAGAGTTTTAATCTTATCTTTCCTATCCTTCGAATTCTTCTCTTCGATCTTCTTTTTGGCCAACTTCATTAAACTGGATTTTCCACTGCCCCAGTCGCCGTACAATCCTATTGTTGAGGGTGACAACGCCCTGTTGGTTGCTATGTCAACAACCATATCTACCATATATCCAAAATTTAGGTAGTCAATTTCTGCTTCTTTATCCGGCCACATAGATATTCTTCTGGCTCTAGTTAATTATACCGTTGCAAACTTGACATTATAATGGTTCATGGAAAGTCCAAGCAGTTCATCTGCCTGGTCA
>PPYF01494842.1_pt1 | contig 10776 bp, 8 predicted proteins | sample 1559871 | NCBI WGS metagenome assembly PPYF01 (sample SAMN08240021, study PRJNA423297) | Human gut metagenome, whole genome shotgun sequencing project.
TTAATTCATGATCATTTTGCCGTAATTGGTACAGCTAGAAGACCATGGAGTCATGAATACTTACAAGAACAAGTTGTTGAAGCAATTAAAGAAAGCAACAGCAGCTTTGATGAGAAAGATGCAAAAGAATTTGCTTCGCATTTTTATTACCAATCACATGATGTAACTGATGTTGATCACTACATTGCTCTAAAAGAATTAGCTACAAAGCTTGATAAGAAATATCACGCAGAAGGCAACCGTATTTTCTACATGGCAATGGCACCAAGATTTTTTGGCACAATTGCAACCCATATTAACGATCAAAAGCTAGTTGGGAGTGGTTTTAACCGCTTGGTAATTGAAAAGCCATTTGGTCATGATCTAGCTTCTGCTGAAAAATTAAATCAAGAAATTAGCGAAAGTTTTGCTGAAGATTCGGTATATCGAATTGACCATTATCTCGGCAAAGAGATGGTCCAAAATATTATGCCGCTTAGAATGACTAATCCAATTGTTAATAATATTTGGTGCAAGAAATACATTGCTAATATGCAAGTTACCCTTGCTGAAAGCTTAGGCGTTGGTACTCGTGGCGGATATTATGAGACTTCTGGTGCTTTACGCGATATGGTTCAAAATCATATTTTTCAAATTATTACCCTTTTAGCCATGCCAGAACCTAAAGCCTTAGATTCAGATCATATTCATGAAGCAAAGCAAGAACTACTCGATAGTTTGGTCATTCCGACTCCAGAAATGGTAAAGCAGCATTTCTCACGTGGTCAATATTTAGCAAGTGATGATGAAGTGGAGTATTTAAAGGCCGATCAAGTTGCTCCTGATTCTAAAGTAGAAACTTTTGTTGCTGGCGAAGTTAACTTCAAGAAGGGTCCCGTAGCTGGTGTTCCAATCTACTTTAGAACCGGTAAGAAGATGAAAGACAAAGTTTCTAGAATCGATATTGTACTCCACCACATGAATAATTTATACGGCAATGCACATTCAAATAATATTTCAATTATTATTGATCCAAGAAGCGAGATTTTCTTTACTATTAACGGAAAGAAGATTACTACTGAGGGCTTAAGAAGAGAAAATCTCAGCTATAAGTTCTCTAAGGAAGAAATGGCTCAAGTCCCAGATGGCTACGAAAGATTACTTCACGATGTCTTTGTAGCTGATCGTACAAACTTTACGCACTGGTCTGAATTAAAGCAATACTGGAAGTTTGTTGATGCGGTTGAAGCTGCATGGCAAGATGAAAATAAAGATATTAAGCAACTTGAGCAATATCCAAGTGGTGAATTTGGTACTGAATCGAGTAACCATATTTTTGAAAAAGATACTGAACACTGGATTTACCGTTAATGGATTTACTGCCTAAAAATAATACTAAGCGTAAGATTATTCATCTGGATATGGATGCTTTTTATGCGTCAGTAGAGATTCGTGACAATCCTGCTTTAAGAAATAAGGCTGTTTTAATTGGCGGCGATCCTAAGAAAAATAGGGGACACGGGGTTGTGGCAACTGCTAATTATGTGGCTCGTCAATATGGTGCTCATTCAGCTATGCCGACAGCTAAGGCAATTAGGTTAATTCCAGCAGAAAAACTGGTAATTATTCAACCACATTTTGAAAAGTATCGGGCTGTTTCAGCTGAAATTCATCGTTTAATGCATAAAATGACTGATCGAGTAGAATCGGTTGCCTTAGATGAAGCATACTTAGATGTAACTGAGAATAAACTTCATCTAGCTGATCCTGTTCGGATTGCGACTATACTTCAAGAGCAAATTTATCAAAAGGTTGGATTAACAAGCTCATTCGGCGTTTCTTACAATAAGTTCTTAGCCAAAATGGGATCTGAATATGCTAAACCCTTTGGCAGAACCGTAATTCGGCCTGAAACTGCACTTGATTTCTTGGCAAAACAAAAAATTGAAAAGTTCCCTGGAATCGGTCCTAAGACGCAAGAAAGATTAGCAGAGATGGGAGTCTACACTGGAGCTGACTTAATAAAAATTCCAACGGATGTGTTGATTAAGAAATTTAATCGCATGGGCTATTTGATCGCCCAACATGCACATGGCATCGACTTACGAGCGGTAGTTACTGATTCAGAAAGAAATCGAAAGTCGATTGGGATTGAGCGAACTTTTAATCAGAGTTTGTTTGATGAAAATGAAGCTTTAACTAGACTGCGAGCTTATAGCGGTGAACTTGAGAACCGGTTGAAAAAGCGACATTTTCTTGCTAATTGTGTTGTCTTAAAGATTCGCGATGCTAATTTTAAGACAATTACTAAAAGAAGAAAGCTAAAACAAGGCACGAATGATAAAATTGTTATTTACGACACTGGTCGTGTTTTGTTTGAAACAGAAAAAGGGATGCTCACAACTGGAGTACGTTTATTAGGTCTTACGGTAACCGATTTTGAAGAACATCCAGTTGAGAATTTATCGTTAGATATTTTTGAAAACAAGTAATGATAAAATAAATTTAGTAAACAACAAGGAGAAAAGATTAATGGCAACTTTTGATGAAATTTATGAAAAAATAAAAGAATACCCAACAATTATTTTGCACCGTCACACTAGTCCTGACCCAGATGCAATTGGTTCTCAAGCTGGTTTAGCAAGATCATTGAGATTAGCTTTTCCAGATAAAAAGATTCTTTGTGCTGGTGAAAATGACGAAGGTGACCTGATCTGGATTAATAAGATGGATGAAGTTACACCTGAAGATTATCAAGGTGCTTTAGTAATTACTACTGATACTGCTAATACTCCACGTATTTCTAACAAGAATTACGATAAGGGTGATTTTTTGATCAAGATTGACCACCACCCAGATGTAGATCCATATGCAGATATGAGCTATGTAGATCCAGACGCACCAGCTGCTTCAGAAATTGTTGATATTGCTAGAGAAATTGCGGATGTTACTTTTGATGAAGCAAAATTGCAAGCTTTAGCAATGGATAAGATGGAAATTAACCCAGTTGGAGCAGCTTACACAATTTTGATGCAAGACGATTTGAAGAAGATGGGCTTAACTGATGACCAAGCAAACGTTGCTGTTTCAACTCCAGGTCGGATTAAGGACGTGTTAGCTTGGAATGTATTTGTTGAAAAGCCAGATGGTACTTTCCGCGTTCATTATCGTTCAAAGGGTCCTGTAATTAACCATTTAGCTGAAAAACATGATGGTGGTGGCCATGCATTAGCATCTGGTGCCAATGCCAAGGATATGGATGAAGTAAAACAAGTCTTTGACGAAGTGATTGATGAAAATGCCCCAGTAACGCAAGCAGTAGTTACCGCACCTAGCCGAGAGTTAGCAAATCAATTGTATAAGGTAGCGCGTCAATTAAGGGATGCGAGTGGTCTAAATATTTCCATTGAATATTTGGGCGGTGGTAATGATCGTAATCGTCAAATTGAAAAAGCTGAAAATAGAGCTCCACAATTAATTATTGCTACACCAGGTCGTTTACATGACTTTGCCTCAAAGAAAGTCATTAATTTAGATAACGTCAAAGCCTTCATTATTGATGAAGCAGACATGACGCTTGATATGGGCTTTTTAAGTCAAATGGATGAGATCATCTCTAAACTAGATAAAAAGGTCGTTTTAGGCGCTTTTTCAGCTACTATCCCAGTTAAGCTAGAGAACTTTCTCAGAAAGTATATGTCAAAGCCAGACTTTATTGTTATTGATAATCCAGCAATTATTGCTCCTACAATTCAAAATGACTTAATTGATGTTGGTTCAAGAGATAAAAAAGAAATTTTATATAAGCTCTTAACGATGGGACAACCATATTTGGCCTTAGTTTTTGCTAATACTAAAAAGACTGTCGACGAATTAACTAATTATCTTGAAGAACAAGGGCTTAAGGTGGCTAAGATCCACGGCGGGATTACTGAACGTGAGCGCAAGCGTATTATTCGCCAAGTTAGAGAAGGGCAGTACCAATATGTTGTAGCTAGTGATTTAGCCGCTAGAGGAATTGACGTACCAGGAGTTAGCTTAGTAGTTAACTATGAAATTCCTAAGGATCTTGAATTTGTCATTCACCGAATTGGGAGAACTGGTCGAAATGGGCTTGAAGGTCATGCAATTACCTTGATCTATGATGAAGAGATGCCTCAAATTGAAGACTTAGAAAAGCTAGGTATTCACTTTGACTTTAAAGAAATTAAAAATGGTGAATTAGTTGAAAGAACACACTACCATCGTCGTGATAATCGCCAAGCTCGGAGTCATAAGCTTGATAATCGCATGATTGGAATGGTTAAGAAGACTAAGAAAAAAGTAAAGCCTGGTTATAAGAAGAAAATTAAGCAAGCTATTCAAAAAGATCGCCAGCAAAAGCGTAAGATCGAAGAGCGTCATCAGATTAGAAAAGCTAAACGTAGACGTAAGCGTGAACGCGAACAAGCACGCGGTAATTTTGACAACTAGAAAATTTGTAGTAAAATAAATCACGTTTAGGACATATTACTGAAGTATTTTCTTCAAAGAGAGGGCCAGGCAGGTGAGAAGGTCTAGAAATACTTAGTAATGCTACCTAATTTAACTAAAGAATTAAATATTTAAAGAGGTAACAAACACTGTTGCAATCAAGGTGGTACCGCGCTGGGAGCGTCCTTGTTTTATGCAATAGTGTTTTTTTATTTGTAGGAGACTTTTTATGAAACAATTGACTAGTTCACAAGTACGTCAAATGTTCTTGGACTTTTTTAAAGAGCATGGCCACATGGTTATGCCAAGTGCATCATTAATTCCACAAGATGATCCAACCTTATTGTGGATTAACTCTGGTGTTGCTACGATGAAGAAATATTTTGATGGTTCTGTTGTGCCTAAGAATCACCGAATTACTTCTTCTCAAAAATCAATTAGAACTAATGATATTGAGAATGTTGGTAAAACTGCACGTCACCAAACTTTCTTTGAAATGCTTGGTAACTTCTCAGTTGGGGACTACTTTAAGAAAGAAGTTATCCCTTGGGCATGGGAATTTTTAACTAGTCCAAAATGGTTAGGCTTAGATCCAGATAAGCTTTATGTAACTGTTTACCCTAAGGATACAGAAGCATATCATATGTGGCATGATGTTGTTGGCTTACCGGAAGATCACATTGTGAAGTTAGAAGACAACTTCTGGGATATTGGTGAAGGTCCATGTGGTCCTGACTCAGAAATTTTCTATGATCGTGGTCAAGAAAATAACGATGTTGCGGAAGACGATCCTGAAAACTTCCCAGGTGGGGAAAATGCTCGCTACCTTGAAATTTGGAACATCGTCTTTTCACAATTCAATCACTTACCAAATGGTAAATATGTTGATCAACCACATAAAAACATTGATACCGGTATGGGATTAGAGCGTGTTGTTTCAATTATTCAAGATGCACCAACTAACTTTGAAACTGACTTATTTATGCCAATTATTAAAGAAACTGAAAAGCTAAGTGATGGCAAGAAGTATGCAGCAAACAAGGAAGATGACGTAGCATTTAAGATTATTGCTGACCACGTTCGTGCTGTAAGTTTTGCGATTGCTGATGGGGCTCTTCCTTCAAACTCAGGTCGTGGATATGTTTTACGTCGTTTAATTAGACGTGCTGACTTGAATGGTCAACGTTTGGGTATTAAGGGCGCATTTTTGTACAAATTAGTACCTGTAGTTGGCGAAATTATGAAGAGTCACTACCCAGAAGTTGTTGATCAACAAGCATTCATTCAAAAAGTAATTAAGAATGAAGAAGAAAGATTCCAAGTAACGCTTTCATCTGGTTTGAACTTGCTTGATAATATTATTGCTGAAGCTAAGAAGAGCGATGATAAGACTGTTTCTGGTAAAGATGCGTTTAAGTTATTTGATACTTATGGCTTCCCATACGAATTAACTTTTGAAGCTGCTCAAGATGCAGGTCTTAAGGTTGATAAGAAGGGCTTTGATGAAGAAATGAAAGCCCAAAAGGAACGCGCACGTAAGGCTCGTGGTAACTTACAATCAATGGGTTCACAAGATGTTACTTTGATGAATATCAAAGACAAGAGTGAATTTGAGTACGGTACTTTAGAAGAAAAGCATGCTAAGTTAATCGATATTGTTGTTAATGATAAGTTAGTTGATAAAGCTGACGGTGAACACGCAACTTTAATTTTTGATAAGACTCCATTTTATGCAGAACGTGGTGGACAAGTTGCCGATCACGGTGAAATTTTGAATCAAAATGGTGAATTGGTTGCTCGTGTAACAGATGTACAACATGCACCAAACGATCAAAACCTACACTTTGTTGATATTATTTTGCCACTTGAAAAGGGACAAGAATATATCTTGAAAGTTGATCAAAAACGTCGTCGCGGCTTAAAGCACAACCATACTGCTACTCACTTATTGCATGCTGCTTTACGTGAAGTTTTGGGTACTCACACTCACCAAGCTGGATCTTTAGTTGAACCAGATTACTTACGTTTTGACTTTACTAGCTTAGAGCCAATGACTAAGAAGGAAATTGCTAACGTTGAAAAGATCGTTAACGAAAAGATTTGGGAAGAAATTCCAGTTAAGACAACAGTTACTGATCCAGATACTGGTTTGAAGATGGGTGCTTTAGCCTTATTTGGTGAAAAATATGGTGACACAGTTCGTGTTGTTCAAATTGATGACTTCTCAACTGAATTCTGTGGTGGTACCCACTGTGAAAACACTGACCAAATCGGAATGCTTAAGATTGTTTCTGAATCTGCTGTTGGTGCTGGTACTCGTAGAATTATTGCTGTTACTGGTCCAGAAGCTTACAAATATGTAACAGACCGTGACGAAATTTTGAAAGAAGTTCAAGATGAAGTTAAGGCAACTAAGGCTGAAGATGTAACTAACAAGATTTCTTCTCTTGAAGAAGACTTACGTGCAAGTCAAAAAGAAGCTGAACAATTAAAGGCACAAATTAACAAGGCTAAAGCCGGCGACTTGTTTAATGATGTTAAGCAAGTTAAAGGTTTAACTGTAATTGCTGCTCAAGCTGATGTAGAAGGCATGAATGATTTACGTGAACTTGCTGATAACTGGAAGAGCAGTGATAAATCTGATGTGTTAGTTTTAGCTGCTGAAGTTAATGGCAAAGCCAACATGGTTATTAGTTTGAACGATAAGGCAATTAAAGCGGGTCTTAAAGCCGGCGACTTAATTAAGACTGCTGCTCCAATCTTTGGTGGTGGCGGTGGCGGTCGTCCAAATATGGCACAAGCTGGTGGTAAGAACCCAGCAGGCTTAAAGGACGCTATTGCTAAAGTGTTACAAGAAGTTGAAGAAAAACAAAATTAATTGAGTTCGTTCGATATTTCAAGTAAAATTAAGAAGATAGGAGGAATTTTATTATGAGTTCGCTAGATAAAACGATGCATTTTGACTTTAACCAAAATAAGGGTAAGAATGTATACGATACTCTACAAGACGTATACAATGCACTTGAGGAAAAGGGCTACAGCCCAATTAATCAAATTGTTGGTTACTTACTCTCAGGCGACCCTGCATATATTCCTCGGCATAATGATGCCCGTAATTTAATCTTGAAACATGAACGTGATGAAATTATTGAGGAATTGGTTAAGAGTTATTTAGGTAAAAATAAATAATGCGATTACTTGGACTAGACGTTGGCTCTAAGACTGTGGGGGTTGCAATTAGCGATCCTTTGGGAATCACTGCTCAAGAGCTTGAAACAATCAAAATTGACGAGAGCAAGTTTAGTTTTGGCATGCGCCAAATCAGAAAGCTTGTCCGTAAATACGACGTCGAAGGTTTTGTTTTAGGGCTACCCAAAAACATGGATGGCAGTAGTGGACATTCTGTAGAAAGAAGCAAGCAGTACGGTGAACGCTTGAAAGAGAAGTTTGACTTGCCTGTTCATTATATGGATGAGCGGCTTACAACCGTACAGGCTGATCGTATTCTGGTTCAAGAAGCCGGCGTACATGATCGTGTTGAAAGAAAAAAAGTTATTGACCAAATGGCTGCTGTTTTGATTTTACAAAGTTATCTAGAAGCAACCAGAAAGGATAAGTAAAATGAGTGAAAAAATTAACGCTAACCAAGATAATGATCGTCAAATCACTTTAGTTGATGATCAAGGCAATGAAGAACTTTTTGAAATATTGTTCACTTTTACGTCTGAAGATTATGGTAAATCTTATGTTTTACTATATCCAGCAGCCGTTAGCGACGATGATGATGTCGAAGTACAAGCTTTTAGCTATGATGCAGATGAAGACGGTGATGTAACCAGTTCTGACTTACACGAAATCTCTGATGATGACGAGTGGAACATGGTACAAGGCGTTTTAAATACATTTTTGTCAGACGATCGTTTAAGTGGCGAATAATCTTCAAAAAAGACTGGCGCAGAAAGGCTAGTCTTTTTTGCTTAATAAGGATGAACAATGATTTCTATTCTCATTTTATTAATTTTTATTTATTGTTGTTATGTAGGTTATCGACGTGGCATAGTGTATGAAGGCTTAGCTGCAGGTGGATATGTAGTAGGGTTAATCTTGGCAACATTATTATATAAACCTTTTAGTAACTTCTTAAATCTTTGGGTGCCATATCCCTCAGCAAGTGATCGAAGTAGCTTTGCTTTCTTTGATAAGACTACAGGATTAACATTAGATAAGTCATTTTATGCAGCAATAGCTTTTTCAATTGTTTTGGTGCTTGTTTGCTGTATATGGCGTTTGGTGATGTTAGGTTTTAATCAGTTAAGATATGTTACTGTAGATGCTAGATTAAATACATGGGGCAGCATTATTATTGCTTTTATTGTGACCCAAATTAGTGTTTATTTGCTTTTATTTATCTTAGCTACGATTCCTAACAATAGTTTGCAAAATATGCTGGGGCATTCTATTTTAGCAAGTGGTATCTTGCATTTCTCTCCAGGAATTTCGCAAATTTTCATAAAATTATTCATTACAACAATATAAAAGTGGGCCCAGCTACGGGGCCCTTTTTGCTAGGTGGAAGATATGAACTCTAAAATTATTGAAAAATTAGAATATAATCGCATAATTAGACAATTAAGTGACTTGGCAATTACTGCACCTGCAAAAGCTCAGGCTCTGAAATTAATGCCAAGTAGTGACTTTGATGAAGTAAAAAAATCAATTGATCAAACTAGAGTACTTTCGAATATCTTGCGAGTTAAGGGGCCAATGCCGATAACTGACTTTAAAGATGTTCGACCTAGTTTGAAGCGATTGAAAGTTAAGGCTAACTTAAATGGTGAAGAATTAGGTAATATATTTCTAGTTCTTAGTTTGGCTAAAGATGTAGGACAATTTGCATCGGACCTTGAAGAGCGTGAAATTGATACACGTCCTATTGAAAAGTACCTCAAAAATTTAGCAGTTCCAGAAGATTTGTTTAAGAAGTTAAATCAAGCAATTGAATATGATGGAACAGTTAAAGATACAGCTTCTTCTAAATTGATGCAGCTTAGACATGATATTCAGAGTAATGAAACTGATATTAAGAACCACATGAATGACTATATTAGTGGCAAGCATACGCAATATTTGTCAGAAAATATTGTGACTATCAGAGATGGACGTTATGTTTTGCCAGTAAAACAAGAATATAAAAATAAATTTGGTGGAGTTGTTCATGATCAAAGTGCTAGTGGTCAAACTTTATTTGTTGAGCCACAAGCAGTCTTGGTACTTAATAACCGTCAACAAAATTTGCTGGCTCAAGAACGCCAAGAAATTCACCGTATTTTAATCGAGTTATCCGAACTTGCTGGTGCTTATCAAAAAGAAATTAATAATAATGCATTAGCATTAACTCAATTAGACTTTTTAAGTGCTAAAAGCAAATTAGCTAAGAAGATGAAAGCGACAGAGCCTGTCTTAAATCAAGATCATATCATTAAGTTGAGAAAGGCACGCCACCCCTTAATTGATCCTAAAAAGGTAGTACCAAATAATATTGAATTAGGAACTACTTTTGATACTATGCTAATTACAGGACCAAACACTGGTGGTAAAACTATTACCTTAAAAACTTTAGGATTGCTACAATTAATGGCTCAAGCTGGTTTATTTATCACAGCTGAAGAAGGTAGTCAATTAACGGTCTTTAATGAAATCTATGCTGATATTGGAGATGAACAATCCATTGAGCAATCTTTGAGTACATTTTCATCGCATATGGATCAGATTATTAAAATTATGAATAATGTTACTGAAGATGATTTAGTTTTAATTGATGAACTTGGTGCTGGAACTGATCCAGAAGAAGGTGCAAGTTGCTTTTGCGATTGCACATCAATTAGGAATGAATGAAGCTGTTGTAGATAAGGCTAGGGACCTAATGAATGATGAAGACAGCGACATTAATAAAATGATTGAGCGTTTAACAGAACAAACTAAGGCAGCTGAACAACTTCATGAAACTTTGAAGCAAAATGTTGATCAAAGTATCACCCTTAAACGTCAACTGCAAAATGGGCTTGATTGGTATAACCAACAAGTACAAAAGCAACTCGAGAAGTCTCAGGAGAAAGCTGATGAAATGCTTGCTAAGAAACGTAAGCAAGCTGAAAAGATTATCAATGATCTTGAAGAGCAAAGAAGAGCTGGCGGACAAGTTAGAACCAATAAAGTAATTGAAGCTAAAGGCGCTTTGAATAAACTTGAGCGTGAAAATCAAAACTTGGCTAATAATAAGGTGCTACAGCGTGAAAAAAAGCGTCATGATGTAAGTGTAGGCGA
>PPYF01024882.1_pt1 | contig 10775 bp, 8 predicted proteins | sample 1559871 | NCBI WGS metagenome assembly PPYF01 (sample SAMN08240021, study PRJNA423297) | Human gut metagenome, whole genome shotgun sequencing project.
CAAAATCTTTCAAGGTTTTTCACTGTTCAGTTATCAATGTTCGTTGTTGTTATTTTCAACAGCTTGTATATTTTATCATATCTTCAAGTCGTTGTCAACAACTTTTTTATTTTTCTTTGTTGTCTCCCAAACGCGACAACTCTGATATCTTATCATGTTTGTCATTGTTTGTCAACAACTTTTTTCATTTTATTTAGAAAATATAGAGCGGAGAAGGAGGGATTTGAACCCTCGCGCCGGTCAACCCGACCTATACCCTTAGCAGGGGCACCTCTTCGGCCACTTGAGTACTTCTCCAGATATTTTCTATATAAAATTACGTCCTTACGTGACGCATCATTTATTCTACTAAAAACAATCCTTTTTGTCAACCTCTTTTTTAATTTTTATTCTATTTCTGATGCAAATTTCTTAATTGACGTCTCATATAGATTATTTCCTTCCTGATCAATTACTACAATTGCCGGAAAATCCTCTACATATAATTTTCGGATTGCTTCTGCACCAAGATCTTCATAACATACAATCTCGGATTTTCTGATACACTTTGAGAGCAGAGCACCTGCTCCGCCTACGGCTGCAAAATAAACTGCATGATTACGGATAATAGCGTCTATTACCTCTTTTGACCTCTTCCCCTTGCCAATCATTGCTTTTTCTCCAAGATCAAGCAGGGTAGGAGCATACTTATCCATACGGGTAGCTGTAGTTGGTCCCGCAGATCCAATCGGACGTCCCTCACGGGCAGGAGAAGGCCCCATATAATATATTGTTGCATCTTTGATATCAATCGGTAATTGATCTCCCCGATCCAATGCTTCTATCATCCTCTTATGTGCGGCATCCCTTGCTACATAGATTGTCCCTGTGATGTATACATAATCCCCGGAATGAAGTTTTTGGGTTACTTCTTCTGTAATGGGTGTTGTAATATGCTGATCCATACCTGTTCCTCCTTATATCGTTCTGACTGCATGACGATTTACATGGCAACAGATATTAACTGCCACAGGAAGCCCTGCAATATGTGTCGGATAAGTATTTATGTTGACAGCCAGGGCAGTAGTGGTTCCACCTAATCCTCCCGGTCCAATACCAAGCTTATTGATTTTCTCCAGCATCTCTTTTTCCAGATCCGCAACATAAGGAATCTCAGAATGTTCATTTACCGGTCTTGTCAGTGCTTTTTTGGCCAGAACTGCACATTTTTCAAATGTTCCGCCAACTCCAACACCAACTACCATCGGAGGACATGCGTTTGGTCCTGCATCTTTTACGGCAGTAAGAATCGCATTTTTTACTCCGTCCATTCCATCCGCAGGTTTTAACATGAAAATGCGGCTCATATTTTCACTTCCAAATCCCTTCGGAGCAAATGTAATCGTCACCCTGTCTCCGGGAACAATCGAATAGTGGATAATTGCCGGTGTATTGTCTTTTGTATTTTCACGAAGAATCGGGTCTGCTACAACGGATTTACGGAGATACCCTTCCGTATACCCCTGACGCACGCCTTCATTGATCGCATCTTCCAGCCATTGTCCTTCAAAATGTACGTCCTGACCGATTTCCACAAAAAATACAGCCATTCCGGTATCCTGACAGATAGGAATCATTTCTTCTCCTGCAATTTTAAGATTTTCCTGCAGCTGCAGAAGAATTTTTTTCCCAAGTTCGGATTTTTCTTCTTCTGCAGCCTTTTTCATGGCATGCTCCATATCTTCCGCAAGAAAATGATTTGCTTCAATGCACATTTCTTTTATATTTCTTGTGATTTCTTCTGTCTGTATGGTCCGAATCATGATAGATCACCTTCTGTCTCATTCTCTTCCGATGCTTCCTCTTCCGGTGGCATCAGTGATTTATCTTCTACGACTCTTGCAATGCTTGCAACCGTCACACCACTTTTAAGATCAATCAGTTTTACACCGGAGGTTACACGTCCCAGTAATGCCGTATCGTTTACACGAATTCGAATGATGATACCTTCAGTTGTAATCAGCATCAGTTCATCATCTTTTACGACAGACTTCACTCCGATCAGATTTCCGGATTTTTCTGTGATTTTATAGCATTTTACACCTTTTCCACCGCGGTTCTGTGTTGTAAACTCGTTGATCAGTGTACATTTTCCAAGACCGTTCTCCGATACAATCATGACGGACTCTCCCTGGGAAGCCATCTGCATGGCAATTACCTCATCTCCGGCAGTAAGATTCATTCCAATTACACCCATTGTCGTACGACCGGTTGCACGGACATCGGTTTCTTTAAACCGGATACACTGTCCATACCGGGTAAATAACAGAATTTCTTCATCATCCCCGGTAATTTTTACTTCGATCAATTCATCATCATCACGCAGATTAATCGCTGCCAATCCGGTTTTTCGAATATTTTCATAGTCCAGTACGGAAGTTTTTTTCACAATTCCGTTCTTGGTTGCCATAAACAGATATTTATTCTTCTCATAATCTTTGATCGGGATCATTGCTGTAATCTTTTCATCCGGCTGTAACGGAATGATATTGATAATTGCGGTTCCACGGGAAGTACGGCTGGCTTCCGGAATTTCATAAGCCTTAATCCGGTACACACGTCCCATATTGGTAAAGAACATCAGGTAATGATGAGAAGTTGTCATAAGCATTTCCACGATATAATCATCCTGGATAGTCTCCATTCCCTTAATTCCTTTACCGCCACGGTGCTGACTCTTGAAATTATCAGTTCCCATGCGCTTGATATAGCCAACCTTTGTCATGGTAATGACCGTATTGGTTTCCGGAATCAGATCTTCCATGGAAATATCAAACTCATCGTATCCGATCTGCGTTCTTCTGTCATCACCATATTTATCTGCAATTTCCAGAATTTCTGTGCGGATAACTGCAAGAAGTTTTTTCTCATCTGCAAGAATCGCCTTGAGTTCCGTAATCTGCGCCATGAGATCTTTATACTCGTTTTCGAGTTTCTCCCGTTCCAAACCGGTCAGGGTCTTCAGACGCATATCAACAATTGCCTGTGCCTGTGCATCGGATAATCCAAACCGCTCCATCAGGGAATTCTTTGCGTCTGCAGTTGTACGGCTTCCGCGAATAATGGAAATCACTTCATCAATGTTGTCTAATGCAATGATCAATCCCTGTAAAATATGCGCACGTTCTTCCGCCTTGTTCAGGTCAAATCTGGTACGTCTTGTGATAACCTCTTTCTGGTGAATGAGATAATAGTTAAGTAATTCATATAAATTCAGAATTTTTGGCTGGTTATCCACAAGCGCAAGGTTGATAACGCCAAATGTATCCTGCATCTGTGTGTGTTTATATAATAAATTCAAAACAACACTTGGATTTACATCTCTTCGAAGCTCAATAACAATGCGCATGCCTTCGCGGTCAGACTCGTCCCGAAGATCTGTAATTCCATCAATTCTTTTATCTTTGTGCAGTTCTGCAATTTTTTCAATCAGTCTGGCTTTGTTGACCAGATACGGAAGTTCGGTGACAACAATACGGTTTTTTCCGTTATCCATCGGTTCAATATCTGTCACAGCGCGTACACGGATTTTACCACGGCCGGTCCGATATGCCTCATTGATACCGGCAGTACCCAGGATCACACCTCCGGTTGGAAAATCTGGTCCCTTGATGATGTTGATTAATTCATCAATGTCTGTCTCTTTCTCCTCAATATCGTTGTCAATTAATTTCACAACGGCATGAATGACATCCCGCAGATTGTGAGGAGGAATATTTGTTGCCATACCGACCGCAATACCTGTCGTTCCGTTTACCAGAAGGTTCGGGTAGCGCGCCGGAAGTACGGTAGGTTCTTTTTCTGTTTCATCAAAGTTCGGGGTAAAGTCAACGGTATCTTTGTTGATGTCCCGAATCATCTGCATGGAAATTTTTGAAAGCCTTGCCTCTGTGTATCGCATGGCGGCAGCACCGTCTCCATCCACAGAACCAAAGTTACCATGTCCGTCGACAAGTGGATATCTGGTCGACCATGGCTGCGCCATGTTGACAAGTGCCCCATAAATGGAGCTGTCCCCGTGCGGATGGTATTTACCCATCGTATCCCCGACAATACGCGCACATTTACGATGTGGCTTGTCCGGTGTATTACTCAGTTCGATCATGGAATACAGGACACGCCGCTGTACCGGCTTTAATCCATCCCTGACATCCGGAAGCGCACGGCTTGCGATAACGCTCATCGCGTAGTCGATGTAGGAGGTTTCCATCGTTTTCTTCAGGTCAACCTGTTGAATTTGGTCAAATATTTTATCGTCCACTGATCTGCTCCTCCCTAAATATCAAGATTCTGTACATACTTGGCATTTTCTTCTATAAATTCCCGTCTCGGCTCTACTTTATCACCCATCAGAGTCGTGAATGTTACGTCAATTTCCGATGAACTTTCGTCATCCATCATAACCTGTTTTAAAATCCGGTGCTCTGGATCCATGGTGGTTTCCCATAACTGTTCCGCATCCATCTCACCAAGTCCTTTGTAACGCTGGATCTTATTATTCTGATCGCGCCCGATTTCCACAAGAATATTGTTTAATTCTTCATCACTGTATGCATACCAGACATTTTTGTTTTTCTCAATTTTGTAAAGCGGCGGGGTAGCAAGATAAACATGTCCCTGCTTAATAAGCTCCGGCATAAAACGATACAAAAATGTCAGCATGAGTGTTGCAATATGTGCACCGTCCACATCGGCATCTGTCATAATAATAATTTTGTTATAACGCAGCTTGGATATATCAAAATCTTCATGAATTCCGGTACCGAACGCCGTGATCATTGCCTTGATCTCGGCATTATCATAAATACGGTCGAGTCTTGCCTTCTCCACATTTAAAATTTTTCCGCGAAGCGGGAGAATTGCCTGTGTTGCACGGCTTCTTGCAGTTTTTGCAGAACCACCGGCGGAATCTCCCTCAACGATAAAGATTTCACAATTTTTTGGATTTTTGTCGGAACAATCCGCAAGTTTTCCCGGAAGGGCAGTACCCTCAAGTGCTGTCTTTCTTCTTGTCAGATCACGTGCTTTCCGGGCTGCCTCTCTGGCACGCTGGGCCAGCAGCGATTTTTCACAGATATTTTTGGCCACATCCGGATTCTGCTCCAGAAAATACGTCAGCTGTTCCGTAACCACAGAATCTACAGCACCACGTGCCTCACTGTTTCCGAGTTTCTGTTTGGTCTGTCCTTCAAACTGTGGCTCTTCAATTTTGATACTGATAATTGCTGTCAATCCTTCACGGATATCATCTCCGGTAAGTGCCGCATCGCTGTCTTTTAAAATTTTTGCTTCCCGCGCATACGAATTAAACGTCTTTGTCAACGCATTTCGAAAACCGGCAAGATGTGTTCCACCTTCCGGCGTAATGATGTTGTTAACAAAACTAAACGTGGAATCGTTAAAAGAATCATTATGCTGCATTGCAACTTCCACGTAAACTCCGTCACGATTTCCCTCACAGTAAATAACTTCCGGATATAACGGTTCTTTTCCGCGGTTTAAATACTCCACAAATTCCTTGATTCCACCGGCATAATGGAATTTATGATTATGCAGACTATCTTCCCTCGTGTCTTTTAATGTAATGCATAATCCTTTTGTCAGAAAAGCAGTTTCTCTTAAACGCTGTTTGAGCGTGTTGTAATCATATACGGTTTCTTCAAAGATTTCCGCATCCGGCAGAAAATGAACCTTTGTACCGTGAAGTTGTGGATCACAGTCCCGGACTGCCGCTACCGGTCCATCCGCTTTTCCTCTCTTGTAACTTTGCATATACACTTTTCCGTCATGATATACTTCAACCGTTAACCAGGCGGAGAGGGCATTAACAACAGAAGCACCTACTCCGTGCAGTCCTCCGGATACTTTGTATCCTCCGCCGCCAAACTTTCCACCCGCATGCAGAACAGTAAACACAACTTCCAATGCAGACACACCGGCTTTGTGATTCATTCCGACAGGAATTCCACGTCCATCATCTTCAACGGTTATGGAATTATCTTTTTCTATGGTCACCTCAATGTTTTTACAATAACCGGCAAGTGCTTCATCTACCGCATTATCAACAATCTCATAGACCAGATGATGCAGTCCGCGTGCAGATGTACTTCCGATGTACATTCCGGGTCTCTTTCTGACTGCTTCGAGTCCTTCAAGAATCTGAATCTGATCTGCGCCATATTCCTGATTATTATTTGTTAATTCGCTCATCAATTTCCTCCTCATCCAACGGATGAACCTTTCTTTTATATCTCTTCAACCGATTCCTTTTCGTAAACAGTTCCGTTTATCACCTGGAAAATTTTGTTGATACAAAAACGGTTCTTTACAAATTCCTCCAACCCTGTACAGGTAATGACAGTCTGTATTTTAGCAATACTGTTCAGCAGATAATTCTGCCGGTTACTGTCAAGTTCCGATAGCACGTCATCCAGCAGCAACACCGGAGTATCATGAATGGATCTCCTGACCAGATCAATCTCCGACAATTTCAAAGAAAGTGCTGAAGTACGCTGCTGTCCCTGAGACCCAAACTTACGGATATCCACATCATCAACGGAAAACAGCATGTCATCCCTGTGTGGTCCTGTCGTTGTCTGGCAGAGTTTCAGATCCCGGTTCTGTGCCCGCAGCAATTCATCCGCAAAAAGATCAGCGGTAATATTTGGCTCATACTTTAATACCAGATGTTCCCTGCCACCGGAAATTTTAGAATGGATTTCCGAAATAATTTCATTCAGTTCCTCCACAAATTCTTTTCGTTTCCGGATGATTCTTGTTCCATACTCCAGTAACTGCATATCCCACACCGGAAGAGTATCCACAAGGTCCGGGCGAAAAGAAATATCTTTCAACAATTTGTTTCTCTGATTCAACACTTTGTTGAAACTGGATAAATCTGACAAATATAGTTTATCCAACTGACAGAGTTCTAAATCAATAAATCTTCTTCTCTCCGCAGGTCCGTTTTTTATAATATTTAAATCTTCGGGCGAAAAGAAAACGATATTGAGTATTCCAAACAACTCACTTGCCTTTTTGATCGGAATCTTATTCACAGCCACGCCTTTTGATCCACTTTTTCTAAGATGCATATCAATCTGGTACTCTTTTTCTTTTTTCTGTACGACAGTACGGATATGTGATTCTTTCTCACCAAACCGAATCATCTCTTTATCACGGCTTCCTTTGTGGGATTTTGTTGTACCACTCAGATAAGCAGCTTCGAGAATATTGGTTTTCCCCTGTGCATTGTCTCCGTAAAGAATATTGGTTCCTTCATCCAGGTGAATATCCAGATTTTCATAATTTCGAAAATTTCGCAGCTCGATTGATTTTATGATCATTGAACTATCTGAATTGTTTCACCCTGAAAGGTAACAACATCCCCATTATGTAATTTTTTTCCTCGTTGAAGTTCTGTCTGACCGTTTACCGAAACCTGCCCATCTAAAATAACCATTTTGGCATCCACACCGGAACCAACAACTCCGGCTTTTTTCAACGCCTGTCCAAGTTTGATAAATTCGTCTTCTTCACGGATATTTACTGTAATCATGTAATCTCCTAATTTGCAGCATTATTAAAGTTAACAGGAAGAATAAGATAAATGAATTTTCCTTCATCATCTTTGATAAAACATGGAGCTTTTGGGTTTACCATATAAAGACTTACATTTTCTTCATCGATAACACGCAATGCATCAATGAAGAATTTTGGATTAAATCCAATCAGGATATCTTTTCCTTCTTTCTCGATATCGATATCTTCATTCATGGAACCGATGAAAGAATTGATTTTTAACTCCATACTTCCATCTGTGATATTCATAATGATCGGCTTTTTGTCACCTTCTTTGACAAGAAGAGTAGCACGATCAATACAATCAAGTAATTCTTTTTTATTGACTATAACTTTCGTTTCATAAGCAGATGAGAGCATCTGATCAATGCGGAAATATTCTCCTTCGATCAGACGGGATACAACCGTGGTAGTATCAAATTCAAAAACGATATGGTTGTCCGTCAGGTAGATGAGTACATCATCATCAACTCCACCTGGAACAATTTTGCTGATTTCCTGTAATGTTTTTCCAGGAACGACAACCTTTTTATTTTCGTAATTATTCTTAAGTTCTATATTACGAATGGAGATACGATGACCATCAAGAGAAACAACTTTCAGTTCATTCTCATTAATTTCAAACAGTTCACCTGTCATAAGTTTGTTATTGTCGTTATCAGCAATGGAAAAGATTGTTTGTCTGATCACTTCCTTCAGTGTGAACTGGGAAATCACGATTGCATCATTTTTTTCAATGTATGGAAGATATGAAAAATCATCTCCGGATTTTCCAATAATATTGAATTTTGCTTTTTCACAGGAGATAACTGTCTTAAAAGAGGCATCTGTTTCAATCATAACATCACTGTCTGGAAGTTTGCGTACAATTTCAGAAAAGATTTTTGCATCCAGTGCAATAACTCCACGTTCAGCAATTTCTCCTTCTACACGGGTTTCGATTCCAAGTTCCATATCGTTTGCCATTAATTTAATTTCATTCGTAGAAGCATCGATAAGAATACATTCGAGTATTGCCATAGTTGTACGGGTAGGAACAGCTTTGGATACGATATTTACTCCGCGCAATAAATTTGATTTAGAACAGATCAGTTTCATGAAAAACTCCCTCCTGGTATAAATAAAAATATATTAAGACATTCGTCTTAGTCTTAATAGGGGCTGTTAATATGTGAATAAGCCTCTTCATGTTAGATGTTAAGCGGTTTCCGGCGTTTGATAACCGGCTTGAAAGCATGTGAAAAGTGTGAGGATTCTTAAGGTCCGTCTGTGGAACAAATTTTAAGAGATTTACGTTAAGAACCTCATGCACAATCCATCCACTGTGGATAAACGTGAATAAGTTGAAATTAAAAAAAGCAAATAAAACTACATTATAATAGGAAGAAACTCATTTAGTTTGGATTTATTTTCTTTTTGATGGTTTCAATCATATTTCTTGTAGTTTCGTTTTTTTCGTATTCTTCGGTAACTTTCTTGATACCGTGGATAATTGTGGAATGATCGCGTCCGCCGAGTAAAGAACCTATGGTATCCAGTGGACTTTCGGTCATATTTTTACATAAATACATTGCAATCTGGCGTGGTTTTGCAACATCACTGCTTCTTGTCTTTGAAATCATCTGATCTACAGAGATGTGATAATGTTCGGAAACAACTTCAATAATGAGCTGTGGTGTGATTTCCCGTGGCTTGTCCGGCGTGATAATGTTGGAAAGTTCCTTTTCTGCAATATCCATTGTAATTGGAATGTGGACAAGATTGTTATAAGCAAGAAGTTTATTTAATGCTCCTTCAAGTTCACGCACGTTTGATTTAATGTTGTTTGCAATGTAGCTTAATACTTCATCATCAATGTCAAAGTTATCCGATTCGGCTTTTTTCCGGAGAATAGCCATACGTGTTTCATAATCCGGCACTCCGATATCTGCCATCAGTCCCCACTCAAAACGGGAACGGATACGCTCTTCAAGGGTTTCCATTTCTTTTGGGGGTTTATCGGATGTCAGTATAATCTGTTTTCCCTGTGTCTGGAGTGCGTTGAATGTGTGGAAAAACTCTTCCTGTGTACTTTCTTTTCCGATGATAAACTGGATATCGTCAATCATAAGGACATCCACTTTCCGGTATTTGTCACGAAATTTTGTCATGGATGAAGCATTACCGTTTCGAATGGATTCAATTACTTCATTCGTAAATTCTTCGGATGTAACGTAGATAACCTTGGCATCCGGATTCTGGTTTAAAATAAAGTGCCCGATGGAGTGCATAAGGTGGGTTTTCCCCAGTCCCGGACCGCCGTAAATGTAAAGCGGATTATATGCTTCTCCCGGAGATTCTGCGACTGCAAGGGAAGCCGAATGTGCAAAACGGTTATTATTACCAACGACAAATGTATCAAATGTATAATTTGGATTAAGATTAGATTCATCTGCGGTTACGGCAGGTGTAGCTTTTGCTGGTTTTGTGTTTAATTTCAGCGTCCTGGCTTCTTCCGGAAGGATGAATTTGATTTCATATTCAATTTCTGTAATTTCCACGATCGCAACGCGAAGTGGTGCAAGGTACTTCTTGGAAATATAGCTTAAAGCCATCTGTTCGGAAGGAACCAGGATATAGAGAGTATTTCCCTCAATGGCAAAGACTTCTAAGGGACGAATCCAGGTATCGAAAGAGACATCACTGATTTCGTACTCCTGTTTCACAGTATTTAAAATTTCATCCCACTTTTCAATAATCTTATCCATCTGCTTTTCTCCACATTCTTCTTATAAAATAGGATACTATCCCATAATCCCATTCTTATCTATAATACACCATTTTCGGTGTAGAATCAACTTTTTAGACACCCTTTTATATTTTTCAAAACTAACATATAAACATATGCGTAAACGGCGAAATAATGCGTTTTAGGAAGGTTTTTTAATTATGTGGATGTTGATGGAAAAAGAGTTATCCAAGGCGTATTGACAGTTTATCCACAAGTTATCCCCAAATTGTGGATAACTTATTATTTCGTGGAAAAGCGTGGATACTATATATAGTGGACTGATTTTCTTCCTTATTATATGTAGTGTTCAATGTCATTTAGATAGTGTTTTTTATAATGAAAACAGTATATCATACTCTGTCATGCATTGAAAATACTGTTCAGT
>PPYF01422023.1_pt1 | contig 10775 bp, 16 predicted proteins | sample 1559871 | NCBI WGS metagenome assembly PPYF01 (sample SAMN08240021, study PRJNA423297) | Human gut metagenome, whole genome shotgun sequencing project.
GTGCTGTCGAAACCATCGACTTTATGACCGCACACTGGGCACATCTGCCGTACGACTTCCTCGGCCGCGTTTCCAACCGTATTATCAATGAAGTGAACGGTATTTCCCGCGTGGTGTATGACATCAGCGGCAAGCCGCCAGCGACTATTGAGTGGGAATGATTAACAGCTAACTCATAGCAACTCATTCCTATTCAGATACTAATTTAACCCTCTGTTTTTACAGAGGGTTTTTGTTTTTATGTATTCATTTCTATTCACTCTACACCATATTTTTCGTCGGTACAGGTGACGGTATTACCTTAAAGGTATACTCTCATGCCGTCATGAAAATGGTTTCTATACGGGTGAATTGTGCTTACCGATACAAAATTAAAAAACCTCAAGCCGCAGGACAAACTGTACAAGGTTTCCGATCGTGACGGGCTGTATGTAGCTGTGCTTACGTCAGGCACGGTCTCGTTTCGCTATGACTACCGTATCAACGGTCGCCGCGAAACACTGGTAATCGGGCAGTATGGGCGTGACGGTATCAGCCTGGCAGAAGCGCGAGAAGAACTGATTGCTGCAAAGAAGCTGCTTAAAGCAGGCCAGTCACCGGCTGCGGCTAAACGTGACGGTATCAAAAAGATTCGTGGTGCCGAGACGTTTGCGGTACATACCGACAGTTATATGAAACACGTCATCCTGGCTGACAGTACCCGCGCAATGAAACAGGCGGTGATCGACCGTGACATACTTCCGGTTCTTGGCAATAAAATGATGGCTGAAATTACCACATCGATGGTTCGTGATTTGTGTGACCGGATTGTCGAACGCGGTGGCCGGGCAACAGCAGTGCAGGCCAGGGAGATCATCAGTAGCGTATACCGTCACGCCAATGACCGTGGTCATGGTTTGTTTAATCCTGCGGCTGACATTAAACCTTCGTCTATCGCCATATTTAAACCACGAGAGCGAACACTGACACCAGAAGAAATTGGCCTGTTCTTCCGCACGCTGGATGCCATTGGTGCTATGGGCACTATGAAAATGGCTTTAAAACTGGTGCTTATCACTATGGTTCGTAAGGGCGAATTCACCAATGCAACGTGGGATGAAATAGATTTTAAAAAATGGACATGGACAATTCCTCCAGACCGCATGAAGGGAAGCCGGGCGCACGTTATTTACCTGCCTAAACAGGCACAGGATATATTGGTCGGGTTGCAGATGTGCGCTGGTGGAAGTGAATATCTGGTTCCTGGTCGTTACAATTTCCGGAAGCCATTATCTAATGCCGCGCTGAACTCTCTGATCGACAGAACGGTGAAAATAATAAATGAAGATGGTGAGCATATTCAGGACTTCACTGTACATGATATGCGCCGTACAGCCAGTACGTTGTTGCATGAGGCTGGTTATCCTTCAGACTGGATTGAAAAGGCTCTGGCACATGAGCAGAAAGGTGTGCGCGCCGTATATAACAAAGCGGAATACGCCAGACAGCGCGCCTACATGTTGCAGCAGTGGGCCGATATGATTGATTCATGGATTGACGGGGAGCATACGGATCTGATTCCGTTCTCCCCGTCGAAGTTTGAGAAGTGGATGGCGGGGGAATAACGTTTAATAGTTCTGCTGATTTTCTTCCATCTCTGCTTCTGCTGCCAGTGATTCAATTTTGTTTTCGAATATTGCTGACAGTGTTGCAAATTCAGCATCAGTGACAGCGGGAATTGGAACAAACCTGATCCCGCTGTGTGCAAGCATGTTTGCAGTTTCAAGGCATTTTCTTAAATCTGCTGGTGATGCCCTGTTCATGCAGCACGCTCCCGCCCCTGGATGTCTGTTGGTGACAGCGGAGCATTGCTGAATGCATTTGTTAATCCGCCAATATCCAACGCGTATCCAGGGTGTAGTTGCACTGCCGGGTCTTCGCACTGATTACCCCAAACATCGAAGCCATGAGACGTCTGGCGGGCGAACAGTTCAATGCGAGAAACATCGCCTAATAATTGCACAAGTTTTTCACGAACGATATCTGGCTTTCTTGAATGCTCAAGCCGCGGTGCGGTAAATGACTGAACGATCCCTGCATTAATGCGCGTAGGTAGTTTTCCCTTTACCGCAAACAGGCAATCTTCACTATTGGCGCGAGTCATGTGTCCCATACCCATAACCAGTTTATCTGGTTGTCGACTACCACATTTTATCCACGTGAAGCCCTTCATCGTCATCAGACGGAATCCCCAGGCTTCAACAACTTTTAGTGCTTCGAGTGGTTGTGTTGGCACCCACCACATGGCCAACAGACAGTTTTCATCGGCCAAATCCCACACAGGAAGGCGGCAGATATCCAGCACACTCATAACCGGATATTTAAAACCGGCACCGCGATTACCATCTGCGGCTTTGTCCCGGTATACCCAGGGTGGATCTGCATAGATTAGTGTGTATTTCTTAGTCATAAACCACCCCACAACATCCTATGCCGCTATAGTCGCCACGGCGAAGGCCGTTACCTTTTGTGATACATTGGTCCCTGCGAACCGCGATCCTTGCACGTTCAACATCACCAGAAGCAACATCCATACACTGAAGCCAAAGGTGAGCGGCAATGCGGAATTGCCCTTTTTTCTCTCTTTCAATCGCGCGTTTTTCGATCTCTATCGCCGCAGGAGTAACGGCGACAATCTTTGACGGACTGCGCATTGAAACCTTATTCATGTGATATTTTTCAAGTCGGCTTAACTTTCTCACTTAATCCAACCCTCTCTGAAAATTAATGCCAGCAGATAAAGCCATGCTGAAACAGAGGCCAGGAATAAGTACCATCCTGACCATTTGCTCCAGTGCCTTAGCAGCGCACTCATGCAGCGTTGCTCACGGGACGATATACACGTTGCTGAACAGGAGGCTTTTTACCCTGGAACTCTGCCGGGCTTGCTGCCTGACGTTCATCAAGCCAACGCTCAACTTCATCACGGTTCCATGCGCAGCGTTTATCGGTGATATACCAGCGTTTAGGAAATTCCCCTGCGCGCTCCATACGGTCGATAGTGCTCCATGACAGTGGCACCACCGCCAGGAGTTCTTTCTTACCTAATGCACCTTTCATGAATACCTCTCTTGGTTGCAGTGCGGCGCACGTGGCGCCGCGGTGGTGGTTACTCGAATTCTGGACGCATATCGTTAAGCGTCATCATGAATTTTTGGTGATATTCATCACCGAGCTTTTCAGCCATGGTGTTAATTTCATTTTCAGCGCGCTTGAACATCGTTTTTGCATCTTCAGCAGATGGATCCAGGCTATTAAGTATCGCGATGATATATTCTCGAGCTTCTTCTCGTTCTGAATCTGAAATTGGCGACAGGTGTTGACGCTCATCGTCAACTACGGAATATTCACCAGTGATAACAGCTGCGTTATCTTGGCTAAGTCCAGCTTCAGCGCGCTCATCCATAACAACAGCCTTCTGCATTTCAATAGAAACAGGAAGATATTTGAACAGTCGGCGAATTACTGTTTTTTTAGCCATCTCATCGAAGTGATCAACCCATGGGCCACTGCTACCGGCTTTGCTCAGTGCACGAACTTTCTCAACGTCTGCCCGGCTCATAACTTCAAATTGGACTCCGCCATCTTTCAGTCGTGCAACGGCGTAAACGTGCGTTAATTCTCCGCGGTCACCTGTTTCGCAAGGTAAATGCTCGAGCGTTTCTTCCAGGCCGTATGAGTAGCTGAATTTGTCGTTTGTATGTACGGTACGAGCCGAGATACTCAGGATCTGCCCAGAGCGGCGGGCAAGGTCAATCATTCCGCGATAGCCGATAATCAGCTGTGCTTCTGTAGATACGGTTTCCCATCTTCCATTTACTTTCTGGCGTTTGTCGAACGGTATCAGGTAAGCGTGTCCAAGAGCTCCGCCTGGTTCAAGACCCAATTGGGCACATTGCATAATTGCCCCCAGGAAGCTGGCTTGGTCGCATGATGCAAGTTTTGGAACCTTTCTGATCTCTGTGGTTGCTATGCGCGCCAGACGGTCTGCTGTCATGTGCTTTGGAAGTGCCAAAGCCATCTGAGCTTTAATTTTTGGGTCTGCCAGAAGTCCGGCCAGAGTTGTTGGTTTCTCATTATGATGTGCAACTTGGTTACCGGTAGCCGCTGCCTTAAGTGCATTGATAGACATTTTTTCTCCTTACTTCATTCTGAAGACGCGTTGTGTCGTTGTTGTTTTGAATTTTTCGAATAACTCAGGGTGTACTGACTGGAATAGCTTCTGGTCGAATCTGTTGCTGATCTGAGATTTCCATGTGCAGAGCGGCTTTCCGTCCAGGGTCAGGACTGAGTGCTCTTGCATGTACATCTTCAGCTTCTCTTCTGATATAGCTATTTCTTCTTCCAGTGATTTTCTGCGTGATTTCATGTCTCGTAGATCGTTGAATAGTGCGAGTGCCTTTCCGTCAGCCTCGATACTTGTCCCGGCATCTTTCTCAAACATCAGCGATACATCGCTTACGCTGGTAGCTTCCGGCGGGTTAAGATTTTTCACTCGGTCCCAGAAAGCGATTTCTTTTTCTAAGATCGCCTGGATAGTTTCTTCATCACGCTCAACCCGATAGATTCGGAAGTCGTCGCCACCGATAAGCACACCGAAAACGCATACCTGTTTGTTTGTAACCATCAACCCGTGCATGGCCTGGGCCGTGTAATGCACAGGAATTGCATCTGTCTGGATTTCTCCCCATTCTTTGGCTTTGAACGGACTAACTGTTTTGATCTCAATGTTCTCGCCTGACGCTGCTTCTGCATCGATCTCAGCTGCAATAAAATCGTAATCACGGTGGATATAGCGGTTTCCGCGATGAACGATTTCCATCCCTGTTTCCTCAGAAAGCAGGTCTATTACGTATGGCTCCATACGCTGGCCACGCGTGAAAACTTTCTGCTTGCTTGGGTCTACTGGTTTGACACGTGGCTGGACCTTATCCAGATAAACCTCAAGCGGGGTGCGCCATGGGCTAATTCCAAGAATCCCTGCAACATCGCTTCCTCCGATGTATTTTGTTCTATCCATGATTCCAGCGTTCTGCATCATGCCGCTTCCCTCTGCCCATCAATCCGATCCGCCAGATCCCAGCGGGCGATAATTGCCATTGCCTCGCGCCGGTAGGAATCTATCAGTTCTTCGAACTCAGGGCTGTCTTTAGCAGCCTCCAGCACTTCCTGACGAACGCCTTTGCCTGTTACAACGTCGAAAGTTGAGGACAGTTGATGAAGTCGGATGCTCTCAATCAGTTCAACTTGTCGGTCATATAGCTGTTCTGACAGGCGGTAGTCCTTGTCGAATGCCAGCATGATTTTTTGAAGATTTTTCTGCTGATTAACGTTCATTATCAGCCCTCCCATATCTCGTTATCGTTGGCTACATCGCGAGCTTCTTTGCTGACGAAAGCCCACTTAATGCCTTCCTGTAAGGTGCGGAACTTCCAGCTCATGAATCCGCATGCAGTAACGCAGTACCAACCGTTGATGATTTTCCACTGCATAACTTGTTACCTCGGTCTGTTACCGTTGAGGTAATAATTATGCTTATTTGGTTTGGTGTCAATAGATATGAGTTAAAAAAATTACCCGTAAGGTAATCTATCTGGCAATAAAAAAGCCGCCATGAGGCGGCTTACTTACTGAAAAATATAGTTTTATTGTTTGCTTTTTTCGTTCTGGTTGATGACAAATTCAATGTAACTTTCGATCTTTGCTTTCTCGGTTTCGGGTAACAATGCGTAGCGTGAGCGGTCATAGTTGATAGTCGCAGGGTCGTGCGGGTGAATCAGTAGTTCATATCCGTGACGCCCGAATGCGGATGCAACATTCTCCAGGGTGGAAATGGAAACGCTGACCTCATTGTTTAACAGGCGGCTGATTGTCACCTGGGCGACGCCGGATGCGCGGTGAAGTTTTCCCTGTGTTGAAAGGTCGCGGCTTTCGCTCATCCAGCGTTCCAGGTTGTGAGCCGCCAGCTGACCTATATCGCTCGGGCCGACAGGCTGAAAACCCTCCTGAGAAAGCGAACGATCAATATCAAGCCAGTTACGGGGTTTATTGGCGGCAGCTTCAATTTTTCGTGCAACCTGGTCGCCGATAACCTTCTTGCCAAGAGCCCAGCGGTTTACCAGATTTGCCTGAGTTCCAAGTTTTTCTGCCATCCGCGTCTGAACACCATTGAATTCACGGTCGATCAAGTCGTTGAGATTTTGCCTGCGGACGTCCTGGATACTTTTCATTTTCTGGAAAATCGCCTCATATATGAATCAGTAGATGATTCAATTTAAAGCAATATTACCCAACAGGTAAATGCACCTCATAGGTAACTATCCTTGATTTTTGTTACCTTATGGGTGAATATTTATTATCTGAAATAAATATCAGGCAATAGCTATGAGCGATAACGGACATTTCGATTTCAAAAAGCACTGGCTTGCACTTACTCCGGATGAGCGTGAAGCCTTCGCACAGGAAGCCGGAACGACGAGTCACTATATCCAGACTCACTTAACAGGCAAGCGCAAAATGCCAGGTAAGGTATTGATGAATGGGCTTTTTAAAGCCTGTAAAACAAGACAATGGCTGCGCTCAAAAGCAGAACTGGCATACTTCTTCTACTCATGATATCCATCCACAACCCTCTGTAGACCGCCATCCGGCGGTCTTTTCATATCTATTCGTACCTCAAAGGTAATAAAAAACCAAATCTGGTTGATCAAATTTTCCAATTGTGCAAAATAGCCAATATCAATAACAAAAAGGGGCGGAAAAATTGAAGATAGTAACCAGAATGGAGGCCGCAAAAGCCGGGTTAAATCGCTATTTCACAGGAAAGCGGTGCCGTCACGGCCATCTCTCTGAAAGGTATGTTCTGAACGGAACATGTGTTGAATGTGCAATGAATAGCGCCAACCGCCATCGTAATGAATTTGCTTGTGCACTAAAGAGTGCAAGAGGGGAAACCTATGGCAAGCAGCTGGATTAAGGTTGAAGTTATCACTCCTGATAAACCTGAAATTTTTCAGATAGCAGAAATTCTGGGTATTGATCCAGATGCTGTTCTTGGAAAGCTGGTTCGTATATGGGCATGGGCTGACCAGCAAACAATAGACGGTAACGCTGGCAGCGTTACAAAAGGAGTACTTGATAGACTCGCTTTTATTACAGGATTTGCTGACGCCCTCATTAGCGTCGGATGGCTTGCTTATCATGACGGCAAACTAATTCTTCCAAACTTTGAGCGACATAATGGAGAATCATCGAAAAAACGTGCACTTACGAATAGAAGAGTGGCAGAGCATCGAAAACGAGTAACGCAAAAAGTAACGCCAACAGCGTTACAAAAGGAGTTACCAGAGGAAGAGGAAGAGGAAGATATATATAAAACCCCACACATAGCGCACGTGCGCGAGGGTGCTCCGACCAGTGAAGCGAACAGTACGCCGTTGCAGGTGGCAGAACCTGAATTTCTGGATGGCCTGAGTGAACCCATCGGGAAATTTCCGATGACAGATGGCTGGCTACCGTCGCCAGATTTTCGGCGGCGTGCTGCGCTGTGGGGAACGGCCCTGCCGGAACCGGAATTTACACCTGCTGAACTTGCTGCATTCCGGGATTACTGGATGGCTGAGGGCAAAGTGTTCACGCAGGTTCAGTGGGAACAAAAATTCGCCAGGCACGTAAATCATATCAGGGGAAAATCAAAAAATGCCGGGAAAAGCGATGAGCTTGACTGGAATAACACTGACTGGATAGAAGGGGTGTGGGATGAAATCAACTCCAGAACTTCTCAATGAGTACGATCGCTTACGTGAGCATGGTGTTGCTGTGCATGAAGAGCGGCGTGACAGCAATGGCAAAAAGGAGCAGGTTGCTAGAATTTTCAATGAACTATTTGTCCAGTTACAGGCTGCATTTCCTGCAAGCGTTTCGACCATAAGGGAGCAGAACAAACTTAATGAATTCCGTAAGCAATGGATGCTTGCGTTTCTGGAGAATGGGATCACTACAATGGAACAGGTTAACGCTGGTATGCGCCACGCCCGCGCCAGTGAATCTCCGTTCTGGCCGTCGCCAGGGCAATTCATCAAGTGGTGCAAAGACAGCAAGATGGTTCTTGGCGTCACCATTGACGATGTGATGGCGGAGTTTCACCGGTACAGCAAGGAAAAAAGTTTATATCCTGGTGGTCCCGAAAGATTCCCGTGGCGGCATCCGGTTATGTACTGGGTCGTATGTGATACCCGTCGTGCAATGTATCAGCGCCAGCTTAGCGAGAGTGAGGTTGAGAAACACGCGCGCAGGCTGCTCGATGATTGGGCGAAAAAGGTGGCTTCCGGACAGCAGATACCCGATCCGGTGATCAGCATACAGGCAAAGCCAGAGCCCATGAGTACACCTCCGGACACAGGGAGAGACGTTTACCATCCACCAGGGCGAAGTTTCGGGTGCATGCCTAACGCCGCCACCCTTGGGGGAATAACACCGGCGCAGTGGCTGATGGAGGAATACAGGCGGGGAAAGGCGGCAGGATTTATCAAGTAATACCAGCGCGATAGCGCATTTTTTTACGCCTCGATAATTACCTTTTAGGTAACAAAATATTATAAACTCTATTGATTTCATGTCTTATGTGGTTTTTAATTACCTCAGAGGTAAATCATGAGAAAACAGATACAGGCTCTTGGTCGACTCAAAACAGGCCAGATGAACAAAACTGAATCTGCGTATTGCCAGCACCTTGAGCTGCGTAAACGTGCAGGGGAAATCGCCTGGTATCGATTCGAGGGTATCAAGCTGCGGTTAGCTGACAACACGTTCTATACGCCAGATTTCGCTGTGATGCTCGCCACCGGAGAGATGGAACTGCACGAAGTGAAAGGTTTCTGGACCGACGACGCCAGGGTGAAAACCAAAGTCGCCGCAGATCAGTATCCGTTCCGAATCATCGGGGTAACGGTTAAACCAAAGAAAGCAGGTGGTGGCTGGAACATCGAAGAGTTCTGAATCGACGATCTTTTTAGTTATCAATGTAATCAATAAGTTATGTGGATAAGCGAGGGTAAAGATGGAAAGTAATATCAAAGGGTTAGTTGCCGCCGGGCATGAGATGGCTTCGGAACTGAAAGCAGAATGTGGTGCCGTTGATATGCGCAGTGTGGCAAAGCTGATCAGCGATTTGGCAACGCAACTGGAAGTGCAACTGGTGCGTGCTAATGCGATGGCCGAAGACCAGCAGAAAGCGATTGAGTCAATTAAGCAGGCTGATGCGGCTGTTAAGTTGGCACACGAGAAGTTTTCGGCGTTGGCGGCGGAGAATGCGGGGGCTGAAGGCCTTCAAAACCGCCGTTTATCAGCAGATGGGCGTCGGATGTGATGCTCCTGAATTCTCCATTACGACAGGTTTGAGTAACTTACGTCGTTTTGCTGACACACTCCACGCCATTGAACGTGAGTTCTTTACCAAAGAGCTACCTGATGAAGAGCACGAAGGCGAAACATTCAATGAATGTCCACTTAGCTGGGGAATGAGCGTCGAACAGTACGTTTCCGAGTTTCGCAAATGCCTGGCTGAAGTGCGGGCGCAGGGGGTGAATATGGCTCGTAACGCGATGATTGATTTTGTTGATGGTGAAGTTGGGCCAAACAAGAACGTTCCGGGGCTGATTAGAGGCGCAGAGATATGCGTAAGTATTGCTGAACAGCTTCGCAAAGGAGGCAACCAGTGAGCAAGATTGACTATCAGGCACTGCGTGAGGAGGCAGAGCGTGCAATTCCGGCAATGGATCGCCTGTTAATGTTGCCAGTTGATGATGATTTGTTAAGTGAACAGGAACTTAAAGATTACGGTGTGGATATTGATGCGCTCAACGCCTTCAAATTTCTGACCGGACCAGAAACCGTGCTGGCACTGCTGGATGAACGGGAAAGAAACCAGCAATACATCAAACGCCGCGACCAGGAGAACGAGGATATTGCGCTAACGGTAGGGAAGCTGCGCGTTGAGCTTGAAGCAGCAAAATCAAAACTCAACGAGCAGCGAGAGTATTACGAGGGCGTTATCTCGGATGGAAGTAAGCACATAGCAGAACTGGAAAAACAATGCGCCGAATGGGAGCGAAAAGCATTAAGCAACTTTGAAGAGTGTGCTGCGATGGCTGAACGTATCGAAGAGATGCAGACAAAATCTGCACCAGATTCGTTTGGCATCATCGGTGAAAATATTCGAACACAGGATAATCGAATAACGTCAGATCCTATGTTTTGTGTGTATCAAAAGCGCGAAATCGTTGTTGATGCTGATTATGACTATGACCGGATTGTCTGGGTTGATGAAGATGGCAATGAAGCCAATAAACTCCAAAGTCGTCGTCTCGAACTACTTCATGAAAACTTTCGGGAGCCACCAGAAAAATGGCGGCGCGTTGCTGTGAAAGATATTGATGAATTCGTTACCTGCTGTTTCACCGAACAGGGTTGTAAAGATTACCTAGCAGTCAATGGTCACAATCTTCGATTGCCATTTATATATGTAAAAAGCGGTTTCAGGAACGCTGAATATATCGGCATAAGAAACTGGCTTGCTGGCATTCGCATCAAAGGAGAGTGATATGGCAACTTTGCAGGAATTAATCGACCTGACGCCAGAACAGGAAAAAGCGTGGAATCGCCTTGTGAAGGCTGTAAAGGATTTCAGGGCAGCCGGAGGAAAGTTTTATAGCGTCCTGGACACGCTGAGCGCATAC
>PPYF01028762.1_pt1 | contig 10774 bp, 6 predicted proteins | sample 1559871 | NCBI WGS metagenome assembly PPYF01 (sample SAMN08240021, study PRJNA423297) | Human gut metagenome, whole genome shotgun sequencing project.
GATGGAGGGTGTAGCGGATGCCCCATGTTGCACCGTCGGCGAGGTCGAGCACCATCATTACCGATGTGTCGCTTTCAACTACAGGCTTGAAGTTGAATTCGCGGGTGTCAAGTCGCTGGTCGGCAGTGGTGAGTACGAAAGAATAGCCATCATTTTCGCCTTGGAACAACTGAATCGGTTCAGGCTTCTCGCCAACTTCCGTATTATACTGTTTGAGTTCTACCGCGCTTATCATACCGCCGTGCGAAGATACAGTTACTTTGAGTTGTTCGTTCTCAAGTACAGTCTTAGTGTCTTCTCCGCCAAGATTGCGGGCGAACCCACGGTACTTCTCAACCTTAGATACGAGTGAACCTATAGCTTTTAGTGCTTCGGCTCTTACAGCAGGTACCACCTTGCTTGACGAAGGAACGCGAAGGTCGGAAAGGGAAACATTGTTTGTGCCTACCTTGACAACACCGGTGAGCTGTGAAGCATCGCCACCTTTGGAAAGCTTAAGAGCGAATGCAGCATCTTCGAGTAAGTATGCCGAGCTATCGGCAGGAGTACCCAGTGTGCGTACAGCTTCAGCAAGCGAAGATTCGAGTGAGGGGGTTAGCGAATCGAGCGCAACAGCAGCATCCGGGGCGGTTGCGTCGGTGGTCGGGGCGCCGGTAGCGGCGCGTTGAGCGTCGAGCTGCTCTTGTGTGGGGCGGTTGCAGTACATGAAGCCAAAGAATATGGCTGCCATTAACAGCATTCCCCATAACGTATTTTTATCCATGTCTAATTAATGTTTTTCTTTGTTGCGATAGTCGATTGCCGCACGCATGAACGAAAGGAAGATAGGATTGGGGTGCAGTACGGTCGATGAATATTCAGGATGATACTGTGTGCCGATATACCAACGCTTTTCAGGCAATTCCACTACTTCCACAAGATTTGTAGCCGGGTTTAATCCAACGCATGCCATGCCGGCTTTCTCAAATTCATCACGATATGAATTGTTGAATTCAAAACGATGACGATGGCGTTCTTTGACTACGGGTGTGCCGTAAGCTTCGGCCACGTGTGAGCCGGGCATGAGCCTGCAATCGTACGCTCCGAGCCGCATAGTGCCACCCATGTTTGAAATTGACTTCTGCTCTTCCATAAGGTCTATGACATTATGGGTGGTGCGAGGATTCATCTCGGTAGAATTGGCGTCCTCGTAGCCGAGCACATTGCGTGCGAATTCTATTACCATGCATTGCATTCCCAGGCAAATGCCAAAGGTCGGCAAATCATGCTCACGGCAATATTTCAGAGCCACGAACTTGCCTTCGATGCCGCGCTGACCGAATCCGGGAGCTATAATAACTCCGTCGAGGCCGGCGAGCTTGTCTTTGACATTATCATCTGTGACTTTTTCGGAATGGATGTATTTGATTTTAACCTTGTGGTCGGCATAAGTGGCAGCCTGGAACAAAGACTCGTCAATCGACTTGTAGGCATCCTGCAATTCCACATACTTTCCGACAAGGCCGATGTTGACAGTATCGGTGGCTGCATCCATCTTTTCAAGGAAGTGTAGCCAAGGTTTCATGTCGGGGTTGGGAGCATTGGCCACACGGGTCTTGCGCAGAACGATTTCGTCAAGTCCCTGTTCATGCATGCGCAGCGGTACACGATAAATGGTATCGACATCTATACTCTGTACTACAGAGTCGGGGGCTACATTGCAGAACAATGCTATCTTGCGCCGCATTTCTGTGGAGATGTGATGCTCGGTACGAAGCACCAGAGCGTCGGGCTGTATGCCCAGTTCCTGCAACTTCTTGACAGAGTGCTGGGTGGGCTTGGTCTTCAGTTCCTTGGCGGCCGCGATGAAAGGAACGTAGGTAAGGTGTATGCACACGCTGTTGTCGCCAAGTTCCCAACGTAACTGACGCACGGCCTCAAGGAAGGGGAGAGATTCTATATCACCGACCACCCCCCCGATTTCAGTAATAACGAAGTCGAAATTGCCTGTATTACCAAGCATTTTCACTGCGCGCTTTATCTCGTCGGTGATATGGGGTACTATCTGGACTGTTTTGCCAAGGTAGTCACCACGGCGTTCCTTGTCAATCACTGACTGGTAGATTCGGCCGGTGGTAATATTGTTGGCACGTGTTGTCTGAATGTCCGTGAAACGTTCATAATGACCCAGGTCAAGGTCAGCCTCATGTCCGTCAACTGTCACATAGCACTCTCCATGTTCGTATGGATTGAGAGTGCCGGGGTCGATATTGATGTATGGGTCAAATTTCTGAATCGTGACCCTGTAGCCTCGCGCCTTTAGCAGGCAAGCGAGCGATGAAGAAATAATCCCTTTACCAAGGGATGACACCACGCCTCCGGTGACAAAAATGTATTTCGTTTCCACTTTATAGGAATAATGATAATTAACGTGCAAAGTTACGAAAATTCTGCCATCCTCACAAATGAAAAACGTATAGCCTGTAATGGCAATCGCATCAGAACTTGTGCCTTCTCGTGTTACTCACTAAGAGTTCGTTTCAAATAAGTCGTACTCTCCCGGAGCACCTATTGCTAAATGATGCATATAGTCTTCAAGATTTACATCCGAAGGAAGAGCCAGTTTCTTACGCAGACGGTTGCGGGATGTCTCAACGCTACGCACTTCTCGAGATGTTATTGAAGCAATATCCTTGGTTGGTAATCCTAAAGCTATCAGGGCGCATAGTTTTCTATCCTTAGAAGTCAAATCCGGATGTTTATCATCCAAACGACGATAGAAATCAGGGTGAACCATCGTAAAATAATGCAAGAACTCATCCCAGTTGGCCTCGTTGGCCAGGCCGGTCAGCTTTGCAATTACGTTTTTGATTTTTTGTTTGGTGTTGTTGTCTCTTGACGGTATATTAAGAAGCACCTGTCTTGCCTCAGTCAATGCTTCATCTATTTGTTGGCTCGTTTTGATTTTTTCAAGCGTTATAGCGGTGAGACGACGTTGCTGTTCGTTAAGGTTAAGTTCCGCCTTTTCTTTTTGTTGTCGTTCTTCGTTTATACGCATTTCTCTGACTTGTGCGAGTAAAGCGGTTGCCTCGTCTTTCTCCCTTTGTACACATTGTGCCCTATGTCTGATTATTGTTATCCATACGAGAAGTGCCGCCAAAATAAGCACAACAGTTCCCATGGTGAAGAAAACAACCACAGGATTCCATTTTTCAATAGCGTGTTCTTTTGCAAGGGCTTTTTTTTCGATTTCATAAATGTTGTGTACTCTTTCCATTCTTGCAAGATTCTCAGCCTTATAGACAGAATCTTTCAAGGCAATGAGTCTCTGAGATATTTCATAAGCTTTTTCTGTTTCTCCACGTGAATGAAACAGGCGCGATACTCCTTCGTAGAAGCGAATCCTTAAAGCAGGGTTATTTATTTCATTTACTATACTTGCCGTTTCTTCCTTATACAGGTCAAGAGAATCGGTCTTGCCGGTTGCTGCATAGAGATTCATCAGCATTAGGCAAGTTTCAAAAAGGTTAGCTTTCGATTCTATTTTCAGCTGATGCTTATAGGCATTACTTAGCCATACATAAGCCATGTCAAATTCCATTTTCTGTAGATACAGAAACCCCAGATGCGCCTGAAGGGCATAATAATCCTCAGGGTTCTTTTTCTCGTCGAGACATTGTACGGCTTTTAATGCAAAGTCTATGGCGCCGTCGATATCACCGGCCTTCATTCTTACCTCTGACAGATTGCTATAATTAGTACTTATTTTGGTTTTGCATCCTGTCTTTAGGTTTGTTTCCAAGGATTTGTTAAAGTATGGTTCTGCCTTGGCATAATCGTTAATTCTTGAATAGCATGCACCGATGTTATTATAAAAATTTCCCAATAGCTCATTGTCTTCAAGTTTTTCGGCTATTTTTAGTCCATTGAGATAATATTCCATTGAAAGTGAATGCATCCCGACCTCATTAGAAGTTACACCCAACATGAGATTACAATTGGCTTTAAAAATTAGTCCCTCGTGCGATGGGTTGTCTACTTCGCTAATAATGGCAAGGGCTTGTTTGAAGTATTCAAATGCGTCTACAGGTTTACCTTGTATAAACAATTCGCGTCCAAAAAGCCGCATGGCATTAAATGCAGCATCGTCTGAAACATTATTTGCCTTAATGTGCTGCAGTTCTCTGACGTCATTTGGGGAGGTCGCCTCCTCTTGGGCAAATTGAATTGAAAAATCAAGCAGCCTTTCTCGAACTGTATGATTTGCAGAAGTGGATATATGAAAACAAAAAAGTGTAAAGACAAGAAAAAATGTCAACCTTTTAGTGATTGGGATAAACATAGTGCAAATATAGATAAAAATTTTGAGATTATTATCAATAATAAGATAAAAATATCGGTTCTTGATGATATAAGGCATAGTCATCCGGATAGCCGATAGTATAAGGGTCGGTTTTCAATTAATCAGATGATAATTATCTGCAAGATAATATGCTGCTAATTAATGAGTAAATATGCAATGACGTAGTAAAATATCACGATGTTGAGTTTAAGAAGTAGCTGTGTTGGGGATGGTTTTTTGGTTTAGTATTTTGAATATTCTAAATTTGCCGCAGTCTATCTAAAATTAACGGTCAAAATGAAAAATTGTACTATTAAGAAGATGTTTGTTGCGGCATCATTTGTCGTAATTTCCTCATTTGGTGCTTTTGCAGAATGGGGCGATTTGGAAAATCCGGGGATGCTCATTGAGAATTCCGATATGTCCGGACTGGAAATGGCAATCGCTTCAGACGGGTCAACATACGTTGTATGGACTAAATGTATGGAAGGATATAGCTTCTCTCTCAACGCGCAGCTTCTTGATTCCCAGGGGAAGAAGATGTGGGGTGAAAACGGTATCATTGTAGATGAACATAAGACGCCAACCTGGTATTCATACTGGAATATCGTAGTGACACCATCCGATGAACTCGTAATCTCATGGGCAGACGCACGTAGCGAAGAAAATTCCGGAGTATCAAGCTATCAAGCTCAGAATCCGGTGCTCTATAAAATCGATAAGAACGGGAAGATGTTGTGGGGTGACGAGGGTGTGGTTCTCGACCCAGAAAAATATAGCTTTCCCGCTAAATTATTTCAAGTAGGCGAGAACACTTATGCGAAATGCTATGGAAAAGGGGATTCAGACCCCACACAGCTCATTTTGCTTGATGAGTTTGGTGAACCGGCATGGAATTACGCGAAGAATTTCTCCGGTCAAATCATAGGCTCGGAAGACGATGATTTCCTCGCAGTTTATTCCTCTTCTAATGGTGTAATGGCTATGCGCTACAGCAAAGACATGCGACAACGTTGGAAAGCCCCCGCACTTATATCAGAGAAGCTCTACGGTGGCTACGACCTCAATCCTTACATTCTTAAATCAGACGGCCGGGGCGGTATGGCAGTTTGCTATCTGACTCCACTTGGCCAATTCGCTCACATGCCGCTTGTTGCCTATGTTACTGCCGGTGGCGAAACAGCTTTTAGTGAAGACGTAGCAAATACAATTGACTACGACCATCTTTATCCTGTCATGAATATAAACCCCGAAACAGAGACTATAATGACCATCTGGCAATTGAACTCTACTTACAACTGCCTACAGGGTGCCCAGATGGATTATTTCGGTGAGCGCCAGTGGGGTGATGTCGGTAAAACAATTGTACAAAAGGAATCGCCAACCGGTTATAGCTATGGCCCGATAGCTGTAGAACCTCTTTACGACGGGGGATGGCTCATTTGCTATGCAGATGAGTTTGGATGGAATAACTGCCAGCTTTACTTAGCCCGCTACGATTCAGAGGGTAATGCGGTATGGTCTAAGCCCATTGGCACACCTTGCTCCGTTACAGTACCTCTCGTATATAAAAATGGAGATAACGTTAGGGTTCTATGGGTAGAGGATAACGATTATACTGATGAAAACGGTCAAGACCAAAGCTGCAAAAACCTACGGGGTGTAAGTGTAAACATCAATAGCATTGAGGGTATAGAAGGCGTAATGTCTGATAATTCAACTGCTCAGGGTAGAGAGTATTATTCAATAAACGGAATTCGCCTCAATGGCCCGACCAAAGGCATCAATATCATAAAAAACGCAGACGGTTCCGTTTCAAAAATTATCGTTAAATAATCATAATGTAGCCATCCAAGAATTATGCTAAAAATGAAATTGATTTCCTTGGTGTTGGCGGTCTGCTGTTATATAACCGTTATGGGCCAGAATATTTCGGCTTATCCTGTAGGCTACTGCAACGGGGAGATTAACACTTCGTCTTTTATTAAACATCCGACAGCCGGTGATTGGGTGAGTAGCGCCATATATATCAATTCTGAGTATGCCGCTACTCTGAGCGGCAATCATATAGACAGCGTGAAGGCCGGTCTATGCTCTGCAATTCATGTAGACTCTCTAAAGGTTTGGATTCGACATGACTTAAATGGAGAGAATGTTGCCGAGGGGGTAGCGACTTCTGATGACATCCGGAAAGGGTGGAACACGATTAATCTGAAGACCGTGTATTCAATCCCCGAATCCGCAGATAAAGGATTTTATATAGGATTCTCTATGCACCAGGATGGCCGCAGTGCCGGTCCCGCTGTATTGCGCGAAGGCGGTAATGGGTCCCTTTTCGTACAACTTGGCGATGGTGAGTGGGAAGACCGGTCAGCCGAGGGTATACTTTGCGTAGAGGGGCTGGCTTTTGGCGACAATCTTCCCAAAACTAATGTCGAACTTATATCAGTCGCTACCCCTCCGACATTCATAATGTCTGACGGTTCGTTGGACGTAGTTGCCGAGATACGTAATCACGGAACGCTTACAGTTACCGGTTTCGAGATGAAAGCGGAGATAGAAGGAGCCGCTGAACCGTGCTTTGCCAAGGCTGAATGTAATATTCCTTATGGACAAGTGGGCAAAGTTAAAGTAGTGTTTTCTCCACGTCTTGATTCTCCTGAGCCTGCTGTGAGAAAAGCCAAGTTCACAATCACTGGACTCACAGAAGGAGCCGATGAGAATATGGCAGATAACGAAGCAAGTGCATATTTTGAGGTAGTTGAAAAGGCTTTTCACCGTGTATCAGTTATAGAGGAATTTACTACGGAAAGATGCCCCAACTGTCCGGCTGCCGCCACAAAGCTCCATGATGTGTTGGCTAATCCGGAATATTCCGAAAAAGTTGTGGCAATCTGCCACCATGCAGGCTACTTCACCGATTGGCTAACGATTCCCTCAGATGAGGAATATTTATGGTTCTATGCAGCAGATGGTTCTTACGCCCCTGCAATGATGGTAGACCGAGTGCCTGACGAGGGTGGAAGTACAGCTGTATTCTTTCCCGACACTCAGTCGCGCATAGAGAATAAACTTGACGAACGCATAAGCCGTCCAGCTTTCGTATCGGTCAATGTATCTGTCACCGAAAACCCTGACAAGACTGCCACTGTAAAAGTAGAAGGAGAACGTCTGAAGGATGGGTTTGATAATTTGATGATTACAATTTTTATTGTGGAGAACGAGGTTGTGGCTCGTAGTCAAGGTGGTGTCGGCGACGGTTATATCCATCAACATGTCAATCGTAACGTTAACGCTACGTGGGGCGAACCTATTTTATGGAACGGTGACAGCTATTACTATGAATGTACACTTTCGCTAAAGGATATTTGGAAACGCGATAATATGGAGGCGATTGCCATAGTCGGCAATTATACCCCTGATAATCCTCTTGGTTGCGAAGTGGAGAATGCCGGCAAAGCTGCATTCGTTTCCACCGGAGGAATAGAACCGGCCATTGAAGATAAGAATGTCGCAGCTTACTATGACTTCTATGGCAATCGTCTATCACAATGTCCATCAAAAGGATTTTATATTGTCGTATATACCGACGGTACAACTGAAAAAAACATGATTAAACTTTAGTTTTATGAAAAACAATAGATTGCTTATTTTGGGCGTTACTGCCATGATAGCCTCCGGCGCTTCAGCGGAGGTGACTCTTTCTGACGTAATCGGAGATTCCCCACTTTATGGTTACATGATTAATGACACGAAGGCTACCGCCAAGTGGGATAAAATAAATGCTGACGGTACAATTACCACTATCTGGCAAGATGATAATCGGATTCAAAACGATGTTCAGATGCTCAGCGGATGGATGAAGGATGGAGTCCTCTGTGGCTTCGGGCTTCAGAAATCCGGTATATACGCCATAGGCTTTGGCTATATGGAACGCAATGTAGTGTCAGGAGAGGTTTATTCTCAGGACATAGTGCGCTATTCTGTAGTTCCAAAAGAGAAGTCATTCAATTCAGCTGTCTATCAGGCTGAAGATAATACAATCTACGGTTATGGGTCAACTTCTAACGGGATGGCTTTTAAAAAAACAGCCGGAAACGGTGATTTTCGTTCCACCGAAGACCTTTTCATGCTGTCCGACCCATACGAATGGTGCCCGTCGCTGTGCATAGATTACTCTACCGGACAAATTTATGGTATTACCCTCGGCCAAAACGAGTCTATGCTGCTGTCAATAGATGAAGAAGGATTCTCAGATGTCATAGCTACGTTGCCAGTGAAATCAGGTAGGGGAACTTCCGCCCTCGCTTATTTCCCTGAGACCGGCTACTTTCTTTGGAGCAATCTAAATAAAGGAGTTTCGGCACTGTATGCTATCAAGCTCTCAGACGGCTCTTGCGAAAAGATTTACGACCTCGGAACTGATGACAATTACAGCTTCTTTGTAACGGACACCAGTGCTGACGGCGTTGGTACACCTGCAATGCCTGAGATGGTTAAAGTAGATTTCCAAAAAGCTTCTACCTCCGGCTCGATTGAATATAAACTGCCGGTCAATGATTTGACCGGTATACCTTTGTCCGGCGAACTTGAATGGACTGCTATGCTCGACAAGGCCACATTTAAGACCGGAAAGGCTAATCCTGGTGAGACTGTCCGTATTGAGTACACCAATCTCGAAGAAGGTCTCCATACATTTGGCTTGTATGTAATGTGCAACGACAGAATGAGCGGAACTGCTCGAACTACCTATTACCTGGGCTATGACAGACCTTTGGCTCCTACAGACCTTTCCCTTACCCTTGAAAGCGACATGAAGATTGTAGCCGAATGGAATGCTGTCACTGCAGGTGTTAACGGCGGCTATATCGACTTAGACGATGTCGAATATAAGGTTTACCTCAACGAAGATTATGTTGCTACTGTGAAAGAAACTACGTGGAGCGGTAATCTTAATCCGAATGCACCCCTTACCGCCAACGTTGTGACAGTCATAGCCACTTCGCATGGTTTAGACTCTGGTTCGGCTGAATCTAATGCAGTCGTTGCTGGAAAACCAATGGAGCCAGACGTTTACTTTGCTCCCACTGCTAAGGATGCACTCCTAATGACATATCCCTTGGACGGCAACAAGAGCTGGCAGTTTAATACTTCGTTTGAGCCTCCCGTTTTCTCGGCTACTGCAAAATATGGATCTGATGAACCTCTCAACACTTGGTTGATTTTCCCGCCGATTGAATTCTCTGACGCATCAAAAACATATTGCCTTAATTACAAGAACGGTACTTATGCCACTTATGATGACGAGTATTATGAAATCTGGATTGGCAAGGAGCCTAAAGTGGAGGCAATGACCACAAATATTCTTCCGCGCACCTTGGTCGGCCCGACAAATTCGTTTGAAATGAATTGGAACGAAGTCACAACCGAGTTTAATGTCCCCGAAAAGGGTGTATGGTACATAGGATTCAAAGCCTGCTCCGATGCGCATAAGACCGGCCAAGTACTGCTCGACATCCGTGTAAGCACTCTCAGTGGTATATCTGATACAGTCTTAAATGAGGAAAGTTCAGTAAGCGCATATTACGATATGCGTGGCGTGCGTCTTTCAAAACGCCCCAGTGAGGGATTGTACATAATCGTCTATGCTGATGGTCGAGCCGAAAAATGTTTAGCAAGACCCTGATATAATGATTATATAGCAGCTACTTAGAGCTTGTTTAAAAATAAATATTGCCGATAGGGTCGCATAGCTTGAGATGATTTTTTAACGAATACCAAGTTATGTTAACGATATCAACTAAATACCTTGGCTCTGTCAGTAGCATTTATTATTAAACAAGCTCTTAATATTCTTGTATACAGCCGGAGCAGGTGTGAGGCATCTGCGCCGGCTGTATAACTTTTTCTAAAGTAATACATCAAATAACAACTTTTTTATGTAATTTTGTGACACCTAAGCCTAAAAACAACATGAAACTTGCACATTTCTTACTTCCCGCTATGGCGACTGCGGCATTGCTCGCCTGTTCGCAGGGCTCAAAAGCTCTGACTGTAACCGTAAGTAATGAACTCGATACTCCGCGTACCGGAGAAACCGTAGAGCTACCGGCTGACTCAATACTGCAGCTTCTTGGCTCGCCATATTGTCTCGTAACCACTGCCGACGGCAAAGAGATTCCATCACAAATTACTCACGATGGTAAACTGATATTTAATGCCGACGTAGAGGCTGTATCAACTGCCACATATAATATATTGGCCGCTGACACTATGCCGCTTTACACCGCGACCGTATCAGGAGACATACGTCCTGAACGCGCCGATGATATCTCGTGGGAAAATGAAAAAGTCGGGTTCAGGGTTTATGGTCCTGCAACGCAAGCGAGGGGCGAGAAGGCTTTTGGCTACGATATATTCTTCAAGCATCCTACTTCTGAACTTATACTTGAC
>PPYF01547937.1_pt1 | contig 10774 bp, 5 predicted proteins | sample 1559871 | NCBI WGS metagenome assembly PPYF01 (sample SAMN08240021, study PRJNA423297) | Human gut metagenome, whole genome shotgun sequencing project.
CTTCCGAACTTTGGAAAGTGGCTGGTTCATTGGGGGTGATACCGAATTTCTTGCTACCACCCGTTTGTTCAAAATGGAAAGAAGTAGGCTCTACGATGATTTTCAGCTCCTTTTTATCGTCAGAGCAAGCTGTCATCAGAAATAGAATCAGGCTGGTTAATAAGGTTTTCTTGAAGATTTGTGTCATGGTATCGGTAAAATTTCGTTTTAATAATTTCGGTGTATTTATTTTTAGACGCTGATTCAATTGAATCAGCGTCTAAGAGTTTAAAAGAAGGTGTCACTTTGTGTAATCCTGTGCCAGAATTTAATTCAAATTATTGTATCTTGACAACTCGGAAATTATCAAAATACATTTCGATGTTGTATGGACCGTTTTCGCTGGGGTTTGTCATCTGGAGTGCCAACTCGTCACCGTCACGTTTTTGGAACTCGCCCCAAGTGGTTTCGTCTACCAGTTCGGAGAGCGGAATGCTGCACTGCATCCATTGGCCTACTTCGGTTTTTCCGGTGAAGTCGCTCACCGGACGATAGTTCGTGTAGTTGTGAGCCTCATTCCCTTTGAGGTAGATGCGGAATACAGGACCTTCGCCATATTCCACTGCCACGAAGCATTCGAACTGCAAAGCCAGTTCGGAAGTCGGTGTATCGGTAGGCAGGAAGGCTGTGTCAATGCCCCATACGGCACCGTTCTGCAATTGGCCCCACCAGTAATTCCATGCTGAAAGTTCCCCTGATATGCTGTAGCATTTACCATCCGAGAAGAAAGGAGCTGCTGTACCGTCGGCAGTGACGGGTACAGCTTGCCCGCCCCAGGAGAACCAACCGATGTTGTCATAGTTCAATACTATATTCTCCAAAGGATAGAAGCCCGGAACTTCGGCAGTACCGCCCATTGTGGTAATGGCGAGTGAGCAAGTGCCTTGCGGTGCACGCGGCATGGTAAAGGTAAGCATATCGTTAGCTTCGCTTACGGTAACAGTAGAGAGATCTACCGAGCGATTGCCCATTGTGATGGAGGCGATATCCATAAAATTCTGTCCCAGTACGGTAACTGTGGTACCCGTGATAGGCATCATGGAGCTTACCTTGCTGATACTTGGTGGGAGGGCTGTGCGACGGAAGGGAGTAAATGCGGATGCGGTATAGCACTCCACTACCAGACTGCCTTCATCAATCAGGCCTGCGGGAGCATTGAATGATATTTCGTCAAAGTTCTTGTTTACCGTGTAGTCCGTTACTTCTACCGAAACAGGTGCATTGGTGATGTCGTCCACGGCAGTGGTGAAATAAACGCGCTGAATTTCGTAGAAGTTACCGCCCACGATGCGCAGAGGCGTGCCCGTCTCCACGGGGAAGGTTGTGGCTACACGGGTGATGTAGGGTGCGGGCGAGAGTACATGCATGGAGTACGTGGCAATGCCGTGCGAGGTCTCGATACGCAGTTCGCCTTTCAGTTCGGGGTTGGCACCCGTCAGTTGCAATTCGCCGGGGATAGTGAGGATGAGACTGGTGGAAGTGCCGTAGTTGCTATTGAACGAAACTTCTTGTTCGTTGATGAACACTTTCCGCACATCATTCAGATTTTCGCCGATGACTACAATCATGGTGCCCGGATTTACATCGGTGAACGTACTGTCGGCCTTCTCTGGGTCGACAAGACGGATGTGGTGGATTACGGGAACACCGCCGCCCTCGTCATCGTTGCAGGCGGTGAAAAGGTTGCATGCCAACAGGATGGTGAGCAACACAAAAGGAAAATGTATATATTTCATATTAAAGTCGTTATTTGAGATAATGAATGTATAACTTGGTTTATTCACTGAATTCGTATGCTACCGGTTCTTCGTTCAGTAGCGGATTCTGGATGACATCGCTTTCCGGATAAGGCATCAGGATGTTGCCGTGGTGGATTTCGATGTTCTCGCCCGGTTCCTGCCAATTTTCTATGCCTTCGAGGAAAGTGTCGCCTTCTTTCTTGCCGAAGTGGAGGTAACCGTCTTCGTCTTTCACGATGAGGTCTACTGTGTAGCCGCGGTGTTGGTTCTGGAAGTAATTCAGCATGTAGTCGGGTTTCCAGTGATACCACGATACCATGTCATACCAGTTACAATACTCCATCGAGAACTCTACGCGGCGTTCGCGAATGATGTCTTCGAAGGTTACGCGTTCCTTGCGGGGGATACGTGCACGGTCGCGCACCTGGTTCAATGCTTCCAGGCCGGGACCACCGGCCAGTTCTTCGCTGTTGCCCAGACAAGCTTCGGCATAGGTCAGGTAAACATCGGCAAGGCGTAGGATGTAGGTGTTGAGCGGAGAGTTCATGGACTGGATATAACCGTCGTTGTCGTCGTCCGGACCGCCCGGTACACCTTTTTTAATGCAAGAGGTGGCGCCGTCGTAAGTATAACCACCGTCGGCAATGCAGATGTATGAATAGTATGTACCCGGTGTGCAGAAGGTGGCGTTGCGGCGGATAGTGTCGCCCAACTCATATTGCTGGAGCATATCTATACTTGCCTGATAGCTGCTCCATACGTTTACACCGCCGGTCATCTTGCTGTTGCCGGCGAGGTCGGCAAGCAGAGTGTTGCATACGCCCCAATCACCCAGTGGCACCCACTGCATGGCAATGAGCGATTCGGGATTGTTGTTGTGCTTATACTTGAAGAGGTCTTCATAGTTTTCGTAAAGGCTGATGCCGCTGTTGTTTATCACGTCGGCGGCCAGTTCCTTGGCTTTCTCCAGGTCGGCGTTGTCGCGTGTGCCTCCTTTCCAGCCTGAGCGGGCGAGGTAGACTTTGGCAAGCATGCCTTTTGCACCCCATGCGTTGACACGTCCTTTGGCGGTTGCCACTTCAGGAAGATTCTCGACTGCATAAGTGAGGTCACGAATAACGAGTTCCAGCACATCTTCTTCGCGGTGGAGCGGTTGCATGGGATTGGCAACCACTTTGTCGTTGTCTTCGATGATGATAACCGGTCCCCAGAGGCGAACCATGTAGAAGTAGGCACAAGCACGCATCAGGCGGGCTTCGGCAATGGCTGTGCGCTTGGCACGTTCGCTTACGCTGTTGCTACATTTGGTCTGCACATCACTGATAACTGCATTGGCCATTGTAATGACCGAGTAGAAACCTGTCCATGCATTGGCAAGGTTTTCGCTCAGGGCTGTCACCTTGAAGTTGGTGAACTCGGGAGCTCCCCAGCGACTGAAGTTATCGTTGGCACGGTTACTGCCCAGCGGCACGATGGCGCGGGAGTTGAGGTCGAACCATGCACGGTTGTAAAGCGGTGCAGTGGCTTGTTCGAGTGCATCGTCGGAAGTGTAGTATGTCACATCTACGTAGTTTCCTTCGGGAGCACGTTCCAAAAATGAGTCGCTGCATGCCGTAAGCAGAAGGAGCGATGATATAAGGGTTAGAAATCTGTGTTTCATAACTATATTGAGATTTTAAATGATAAATGATTTGTCTGGCTCATTAGAAATTGAAGTTAAGGCCAAATGTATAGATACGTTGCGAAGGATAGCGCGCATCGTCCACACCACGTAGCAATACATTGTAGTTCAAAGCGCCTATTTCGGGATCGTAGCCTTTGTAGCCTGTGATGGTACAGAGGTTCTGGATGTTGACGTAGAGGCGCAGATGGTCTATCTGCAAACGGCGCAACCATTTCTGTGGGAAGGTGTACCCCAGCGAGATGTTTTTTATGCGGAGGTAGGAAGCGTCTTCAACAAAGCGGTCGGAGATACGGTTGTTGTCGTTGGCGCTACTGGTAGTGATGCGTTGTACTTTGGCTGCATCGGCGTTGGCCACGTAAACATTGGAAAGTACCTCGTCGCCCACTTCGGGGTCGTGCATGGCGATTTGGGCAATGCCGGTAGCTTCTTTCAGCAGGTTGCTGTTACGCATGGGATCGGTGAAGGTGCGGCGAATCAGGTTGATAGCCTTATTGCCCACCGAGCCGTTCAGGAAGATGTTGAGGTCAAATCCTTTATAAGAAAGGTAGTTGTTGAAGCCGAACGTGAATTTGGGTGCCGGATTGCCGAGGAACGTGCGGTCTTTCTCATCAATTACACCGTTGTTGTCGCGGTCTTCATAGATGTAGTCACCTACCCAGATGCCCGATTTGCCGATGGTCTGGTCTTTCGGGATGGCTACTTGGATGCGGTTGCCCGTTTCGTCGAGCAGGAAGTTGCCGTCGGCACCTTTCTTGTAGAAATCTCCTTCTTCCTTGAACATACCGATTACTTTATAGCCGTAGAACTGCCCGACCGGTTCGCCCACCATGGTGTAGGTCAGTGTTTCCGAACCGTTGATTCCCGAAATAGCGGATGATTCGGAGTAGAGCTTCGTCACTTCGTTGTGGTTGATGGAGAAGGTGAGTCCTGAGGTCCAGGTGAAATCACGTGTCTGGATGTTGTGCGTGTTCAGGGTAAATTCTACACCTTTGTTGGTCATGGCACCGGCATTGACCCACGGTGCACGAATCAGACTGCTTACGTAGGTAGGAAGAGAAGCTTGCATCAGCAGATTGTCCGTTTTCTTGTAATAAGCATCGGCGATGAACTCTATGCGGTTGTTGAAGAGGGCGAGGTCGAGTCCTACATTGAAGGAGTTTGTTTCTTCCCACTTCAGTTCACGATTAGGATAGTTGCCTGCATAGAAACCAGTACCCCAGATGGAGGCTGCCGAAGCCATGGTGACGCCGTAGGCATAGGAACCCGCCCATTGGTTACCTACTACACCCCAACCCAGGCGGAGTTTCAGTGAGTTGATGGCTTCCACATCTTTGAGGAAAGCTTCGTTGTTGACTTTCCAAGCCAATGCTACCGAAGGGAACCAACCCCAACGACTTTCTTTGGCAAACGAAGACGAACCGTCGGCACGGAGCGTAGCGGTCAGCAAGTAGCGGTCGTCGTAGTTGTAGTTCAGACGGCCGAAGTATGATTCGATGGCGGATGAACCACGGGAACTGTTGGCTTTTGCTGTTGTGGCATCACCCGCATCCAGTTCGTGTACGGAGTTGAAGAGGAAGTTGGTACGGCTGCCGCTCAGCGACTCGTACTTGTTTTCTTGCGCTTCGTGTCCCAGCATGGCAGAGAGGCCGTGTTTGCCGAAGGTATTATTATAAGTAAAGTAAGTTTTCAATGTCCAGTTGCTTCCGTTGCCGGCTCCACGGCTTGCTGACGACTGCTGCTTGAAGTGCTCGTAGTCGTAGGAGGGGGTAAACTTATAGTCGTTGCTGTAATTGAAGTTGGCGGCATATTCCGTGCGGAATACGAGTCCTTTCCACAGCTTGATGTCGGCAAAGGCGTTGACATAGACTTGTGTGTTGCGACTATAGTTTTCATTTTGGATAAGGTCGGAGAGGGGGTTGGAGAAGTAAGTTCCATACATGTTCTCCGTCTGCATGCCGAAACTGCCGTCCGGGTTGCGGGCAGGCACTTCGGGGAGCTGGTTCAGGGCATTGTAGATGGCACCCGAACCGTCTACGTTGTTGGTCTGCTGTGTACGGGCTACGGAGGCGCGCAAGCCGGTGGTGAGCCACTTGTTGATGTCGTTGTCCATGTTGACGCGGAAAGAGAAACGCTCAAAGTCCGAACCGAATACAATACCGTCTTGCTGCATGTAGCCGCCGGAGAGCGAGTATTTCATGCTCTTCGAACCTCCGGAGATGTTTATCTGATGGTTGTGCATCGGGGCAGTGCGGAAGATTTCATTCTGCCAGTCGGTACCGCGGCTGAGGAGTGAGGGGTCTTTGAACTCTTCGCGTGCACCGAAGCCGATGGTGGCGGCGCGGAGGTTCTGGTAAACTGCATATTCGGGGAGTGTCAGTGTTTCCAGTTTCTTGGGAAGCTGTTGCAAGGCATAGTAACCTTCGTAGGAGACCTTCGTTTTGCCCTCTTCGCCCTGACGGGTGGTGATGAGTACTACACCGTTGGAGGCGCGGCTACCATAGATGGCTGTGGCCGATGCATCTTTCAATACTTCCATGGAAACGATGTCTGCAGGGTTGATGGAACTGAGCACGCTGCTGTTGCTGGTGTTGTTGCCTGAGATGGCTACACCGTCGATAACGTAGAGCGGTTCGTTGCCGTTCAAGGAGTTGATACCACGGATGCTGACCGAGATACCGCCACCCGGAGTTCCGGAATTCTGGGTCACCTGCACACCGGCGGCACGTCCTTGCAAAGCTTGGTCGAGCGAGGTGACTACGGACTTTTTCAGTTCGTCACCCGTCACGCTGACTACGGAACCGGTCAGGTCACTGCGTTTCATCGTACCGTATCCCACTACTACTACTTCGTCCAGCATCTCATTGTCTTCTTGCAGCAGTATGTCGATGCGGGTGGTGCGCTCTACTTTCACCTCTTTGGTGCGGTAGCCGATGTAAGAGACTATCAATGTTTGTCCCAGATTTGCCTGGATGGTGTAACGGCCGTCGATGTCGGTAATGCCGCCCGTATTGGTTTCTTTCACTTTGACGGTGGCTCCTACAAGTGGCTCACCGCCCGATTCTGATTTAACGATACCGGATACTGTTTTGGTTTGTCCATACGTGGAAACAATACCCAAACCTAGTAACACGATAACAAGCAATTGTCTCAATTTTGTCCATTCCCATTGAGAGCATACATTTGCGTGTAACTTCATAATACTTTAATTTAAGATTTAAAAATAACTGTTATTAAAAGCTACTGCAAATATGGAAAGTTATCATAATAGCATAGGTCTATCATGTCTCAAATAACATACCTTTATGTTTCAAGTTATCATTTTAGACTGCGGATGTAATCAGATGGTGATATTCCAAATTCATTCTTGAAGTTTAAGATGGCTACGACTCAACCCCAATTCTGCTCCTAACATTTCCACAGAGAAGTCGGAATCACTCATGCGCTCTTCTACTATTTTGATAGCTTTTTCAATAAATTGTTCGTCTAGTGGAGTGATTGTTATTTCATTAGGTGTCACTTCTATTTTCTGACTGAATTTACGATGGCTTTTTTCTGTCCATTCAATAAATTTCCTGATGCGCAGCTTTAGTAATTTGAAGTCAAAAGGCTTTACGATATAGTCATCGGCTCCTTGCTCAAATCCTTCACTTTTGTATTCTTCTGCCATACGGGCTGTAAGCAATATAACGGGAATGTGGGACCATTGCATGTTTGTTTTGATTTGCCGACATAGCTCTGTTCCATTCATCACTGGCATCATGATGTCGCTTATTACAATATTGACACTGTTTTTTTCTAATATCTTCAATGCCTCTGCTCCATTGTAGGCAACCTGTATGGCGTATTCATCGGACAGGTATTCAGACATGAAACTACAGAAATCCTTGTTGTCGTCCACCAACAAGATGGTATACCGCAATTCTTCCGCATTTGGAACGGGAAGTTCATTCGGAGCTTTGTCATTGTTTAGCAGTTCCGGAAGTAATTCCTCCTTTTCACTGGCATATGTGACGATAGGCAATTTAACGGTAAATACGGAACCTTTAGGAAAATTGTCTGTAACGGAGATTGTTCCTTTGTGTAGATGTACATATTCGTTTGCAATATGCAGGCCGATTCCACTGCCGGTTTTTTACTGCAAATCTCGCGGATAAAGTTGACAATATCTCCCGATTTGTAATGAGCTGTCTCGGCTCCTACATCCAGTTTCCGGAAATCAAGCAGAGAGTTTATCGATGTAAGTAATTGTTGTGCATTTTTATTGATTGTATTTAGTTTTTTGCGTATTCCGTCATCCAGGGTTTCTGACAATAACATTTGTAACGGGCTAATGATAAGCGTCAGTGGTGTACGTAAATCATGGCTTATATTTGTAAAGAACTTTAGCTTCATCTCATTCAGGAGCAACTTTTGTTCTTGCTCCAGTTTTGCTCGTTGTTGCTCCAGTCTTATGTTGTGATGCTTTTTGAATCGGTATATTACATAGGATATTATACCAATGGCAAACAATATGTATAAGATGATAGCAACATTACATAAATATATTGGAGATGAAACGGTTATATTCAACTCACTAGCTTCGTCATTCCATATACCGTCACTGTTACAAGCTTTAATCAATAGTTTGTAATTGCCAGGAGGAAGGGTGGTGAAAGCTACTTTGTTCTCGTTTGTATAGTACCATTGGGTATTTAATCCTTCCAGTTTATAGGCATATCTTATTTTATCAGCATTCAGCAAATCGCCTGCGGCAAATTCGATGGAGATTAAATAATCGTCATATCTGACAGACAATGATGGGGTTCTGCCAAGTACAGTTGTTAATAGTTTACGCCCTTCATATATTGAGTCTACTTCTATATGTTGATTGCCAATGGTCAGATTTGTAAAATACACCTTTGCCAGCGGTCGGCTCTTTTCGGTCAGCTTGTTCGGATTTATAGATGTATAGCCACTGGTGCCTCCCAGCAGTAAATCTCCGCTGGACAATTTACAAGCGGAATGGGAGTTGAAATGATTTTCTGGCAATCCGTCTCTGGTAGAAAGATTCTTGAAAGAAAAGTCTACTCCTTCCTGGGTGTCTGGGGTTACTTCCAATATAGACAATCCGTTACTTGTTGCAAGCCACATGTTACCATGATTGTCTTGGGTTATACTGTTAATGAGATTGTCACACAATCCGTTGTTTACGTCGAACCAGTGTAGTGAATCATTTTTTAAGTCCCAGGCAGTCAATCCTTGTTTATGGGCTAACCACAATATATCTCTGTCGTCCTTGAATACAGTGGAAATGAAGAGCTGCTTGAATGGCTGTGTCTCTTTTCGATTGGCATAAATCATTTCGGGTTTTCTCGTCACGATGTCCATTACACAGAGTCCGTATGTAGTCCCGATATACATTTTGTCTCCATAGTCATAACAGATATTGAGTACATTGATATTATTCCCATCAGGTAGTTTGCGAATGGCAAATCCTTTTTGCTTTTCTTTTACATAAAGTCCGTTCCCATCTGTTCCCAGCCAAATGTTTCCGGCCTTATCCTCTAAAATGGAGGCTATATCACCGCATTCTTTATGCTGGGTATCAATAAATTCATGGAAGCTTTCGTGATAATAAGAAACTCCTTTTTTGAAATTTCCTAACCAAATGACGCCTGAATCATCACGGTAGATTGTATTTATTCTGTTGGAAGCAAGGGATGTGGAAGACATAGGGGTATTCAGGAGGTTGACAAGGTTATCATTTACGTAGTCATAAATGAATACTCCTTTATGGTCCGTTCCTATCCAGACATGTCCGTTCGAGTCATCCAGTATGCTCCTTACCGCATTACTTTTTGTCTCTATTTTAGAATGGAGATTGATTTGGTTCCATTCCGATTTTATGTTTTTCTTATAGAATATTTGTTCATCGGTATATGAATATAGCCAGATGCCTCCATGATAATCAATGTATATGTGCTTTTCGATAATAGAGTTGGAGGGTAAGCTGATGTTATCTACCCGTTTACATTTCTTTGCGTTGTTCTCTAGTTTCAATAAGGTCGAATTCCAAAGAAGATATAGGTTTTCACCATCATCGCTGATACTCAGTTCCGGAGTTTCTTCTGGAAAGTTTTCTATTTTGAATGTTTTAAGGGTTTTATGAGAAAAATTGAAGTAAAAAGCATTTTGGCCTTGCAGTACCCATAAATTGTGTCTTTTGTCAACATGTACTTTGTAGGTACCATTTATCTGGATGCCTATTTTAAGGAGGTATGAGGGAATATCGGTAATGAAGTTGTCTTTGTCTCGGTCGTATATACAATATCTTGCCTCGCTTCCAATCCACAAATTGCCCAAACCGTCTTCCTGTAAGTTCCAGATGTCGTTAGACAATAAAGAATGGATGTCTTTTTCTTTGGGTTGATACACTTTAAAGCTATATCCGTCGTATCGGTTCAATCCATTGGCGGTCCCTATCCATAAAAAGCCTTCACAGTCTTTCAATATGGTTTTTACGTTATTGTTTGAAAGCCCGTTTTCTACTTTCAGATGGCGAAATACATACGGAGTTTGTCCTGCTAACGGCAGATAAGCCAGTAACAGAATAATGAGGGGGAACACTAATTTGTGTAAATAGTTTGTAAAAGACATACTATATAATCTGAAATTGAATTCTCAAAGATAGCAATATCTTATTTAAATAAACGTAAATATGTTGCATTAATAGGTCTGTAATGTTGCATCGCGGTCGTATAAGTCTTAAACATGTCATCCGTTTGTTGTCTTGCGTGTCTTGAAGTGTTTTTCTCATTTATTATTCAACATTTATTTCATACCTTTGCAGGGAAGGACTGGTTCCTGCCAATATGATTAACCTTCTAATACTTTATCGAAAATGAACAGATTCATCATTTTATTTTTATTCTCTTTGGGAATATTGTCAACATGTGTATTTGCCGTAGAGGTGATTCCACTGAATGAAGGATGGAATTTCCACCGGGGTTTTCAGGCACCTGCTTCGGAAATAGTGAAGGTTACTTTGCCTCACACTTGGAATGCGGGCGATGGCATGTTTGGCAATGCCGATTATTATAGGGGATTATGCAATTACAGTCGTAAGTTGTCTGTTCCTGCCCATTATCGGGGCAAACGTTTTTTCTTGAAAGTGATGGCTGCACAGACGGTTGCCGACATTTTTATCGACCATCATTTTGTGATGCAACATAAGGGTGGTTATACGGCATTTGTGGCAGAATTGACTGATTTCCTGGTCCCGGGAACAGAAAGTGTATTGGAAATTCGTGTCAGCAATGCTCAGACTATGGAT
>PPYF01196435.1_pt1 | contig 10766 bp, 7 predicted proteins | sample 1559871 | NCBI WGS metagenome assembly PPYF01 (sample SAMN08240021, study PRJNA423297) | Human gut metagenome, whole genome shotgun sequencing project.
GCTGCAGGCACCATGCACACGATGGACAAGGAAACAGCAATAACCGAAGCAAGGCAACGCTTCAAGGCATGGCGCTGCCTTCCAGATTCCTGTTCTGTTCCTCCGTTAAACCCGCAACGGACGAACTTCGATTTCGAGCCCATTGTTTCCCCTCATAGATTCGCAATCCCTTTTTCGGGAGGTCACTGCATACAATTATACAAGAAGTTGGCCCGTTGTCTAATTGAAAGTGCAACACCCGTTATTGGAGATTGTCCAGATAACCAGTCCGAAGGGATGTTGCACCTATGGGGAAAGTATATTCGCACCTGTCGGAAGAGGAACGCCAGGTCATCCAGATCGAGGTCGGCAACGGCACGAGCGTCAGGAAGATGGCCCGTTTGCTGGGACGCGGCCCGTCCGGCATCAGCAGGGAGATCAGGCGCAACACGCGGTTCCCGTCCAACGAGAGCGAGTCCTACCGGCCGTACCGGCCGAAGCGTCTGAAGACGGGCCCGTGGACGGGCCGCTACTACATCGCCGGCCCCGCGCAGCGCAAGGCCGACCGGCGCAGGGCGAAGCCGCGCAAGCCATACCGCCTGTCATTCGGCCGCCTGTGGGCGCGGGTGGACGAATGGCCGGGTAGAGGCTGGTCGCCGCTGCCGGTCAGCGGCATCATCCGCCGTTACCTGCCCAAACGCACGATCATCGAACCCGGTATGGCAAGAGGGCTCCAGGAGATCGTCGACGAGACCGACAACCGTCCCATGCGCGTGCTCGGCCACCGCACGCCCGCCGAGGCATTCGCCGACGAGCTGCTAAACTTGCAAGACAAACAAGGATGTTGCACTTCTAAATAGACAACGGGGACAAAAGAACAAAAAGTTCATTTGCGGGGGCCGGTTAGCGTATGTCTTTCTGGGCAAAAAGAAAAGCCCCGCAGCTATGCAGGGCTTTTCCAACGAGGCCATAAGAGAGGAAGAGAATCGCCTCGTTTAATGGTTGGCATGACCGAAGTCATACCAAGTATCTGCTAGTTCCTCTACTAGTTCAGACGCAACTCGGTCGACGGAGCGAACAGGTGCATCTTGGAGGGGTCGATCTTGATCTTGACGGTCTGGCCGATCTTCGGCAGCGCACGCGGGTTCACACGAATCGTGGTGAGCTTGTTCTGGTCGGACATCATCGTGGACGCCTCGGCAGCGGAGCCATCGGTGATGATGGTGCCGTAGATGTAGCCGTCGGAGCCCAGATCCTCGATGTTCTGAACCTTCAGCGAGAAGGCGTTCGGATCGTCCGGGGTGGCCAGGGTGGCATCCTCGGGACGGAAGCCGACGACAATCTTGCCGCCATCCTCAGCGGTCAGCTTGTTGACGGCCTCGGCGGGCAGGTCGACGGTGTCCTCACCGATCTTCGCCTTGCCGTTGACGACCGGGTGAGTGTTGATGTTCATCGACGGGGAGCCGATGAAGCCAGCGACGAAGACGTTGGCCGGGCGATCGTACAGCTCGGTCGGAGCGCCGACCTGCTGCAGGACGCCGAGCTTGATGACGGCGATGCGGTCGCCCATCGTCAGAGCCTCGGTCTGATCGTGGGTCACGTACAGGGTGGTGACGCCGAGCTGACGCTGCAGGGCAGCGATCTGCGTACGGGTCTGCACACGGAGCTTGGCGTCGAGGTTCGACAGCGGCTCATCCATGAGGAAGACCTTCGGCTCACGAACGATTGCACGGCCCATGGCCACGCGCTGACGCTGACCACCGGACAGAGCCTTCGGCTTGCGGTCGAGGTACTCGGTCAGATCCAGGATCTCAGCGGCCTTCTCGACGCGCTTGCGAATCTCTTCCTTCGGGGTGCCGGCGATCTTCAGGGCGAAGCCCATGTTGTCGGCGACGGTCATGTGCGGGTACAGAGCGTAGTTCTGGAAGACCATTGCGATGTCGCGGTCCTTCGGCTGCATCGTGGTGACATCATTGCCACCGATGAGGATGCGGCCCTTGTTGACCTCTTCCAGGCCGGCCAGCATGCGCAGAGTCGTGGACTTACCGCAGCCAGACGGGCCGACCAGCACCAGGAACTCGCCGTCCTTAATGTCAAGGTTCAAATCATCCACAGAGGGCTTATCGTTGCCCGGGTAGATACGAGTGACGTGGTCGAATACGACTTCTGCCATGATATTCATCCTTTCAGAGGCAGGTACGTGCCTCACGATCCGTTGTAAAGGGATTACTATGCCTTGATCATCAGTCCCTGCACTGGCAACATCAAACCGCAGCGTTCTTTTTCCTTCGGTTCATTGAAGACTCTCTTCGTTGAGCCACGTACTACTATACACGTCCGCTGGAACACGTCAACACGCGCGTCTGAAACGCGGACGTAACATCGACGGGCCTTCAACCGGCATCCCGCAGCCGGCATTATCCTTACTCCGGCCTCATCTCAGTCCCCCTCCTCCCATCCATCTCCCGCCTCTCCCCTCCCCAAGTCCTCTCCTCTTTTTGCGTTCCTAAGTGCGCGCCGAAACGACGACCGTGCGCACATAGGGACGCAAACAGGGCCATTTGCGTCCGTATGTTCGCGCACTTGTCGTTCCGGCGCGAACTTAGGAACGCAACGGCGCTTCCGGCTCAATCGGCATGCTCGAATATCGGGTGCGCCCCAGCACGCGGCACACCGGCCTGCATCAGCTTCATGACGAACGGCGCGCGCTGGACCACTTCGATGTAATTCGTCCGTATCACAACGCTCACTCCGGCCTCTTTCAGATCCTGTTCGCGCTGCCTTTCGTCACGGACCACCTGCCGAACATCCCGGTTCGACGTCATCTCTGGATCGATGTATTTCTGCATACCGTCAAACTCCAGCACGATGATGCGGCCATCTTCCGTATGCCAGATGAAATCGACCCGGCCCGCCTCCTTGCCGGTCACGCGGCTGTAAAACGTATGCTGCAATTGCGGAGGAACAAACCCTTCTTCGATGGATACAGCCCGGCAGAACGACTCCCCTCCGTTCTCGCTGCGAGCATCCGCATAATGCAGCAGACGAAATACCGGCCCACAATCCACTCGCAGACCATCACAGACGGCGACGATCTCCTCGCGGGTCACGAGCCCCCGGCGCAACGCGGAATCGAACATCGACAGCACGTGCTCGAACGGATACAAGAGCGCGCAGTCCACCAAGGTTCTTGCCGGACTGGTCACACGTACCTCGCCGATACATACATTGTCACGCAATGCCCGTTCGTGGGCGATCCGGTCAGCCAACTTGCTCACCTGACTCCAGGTATTCGACCCGTCCTGCGCTGCTCCATCACCGCGAGGCCGGTACAAACGGACCACACGGCAGTCCTCCCGTATATCGGATCTACGCACCGAGATGCGCCGCAGCCGGTGGTACGACCGACGTGACTTGGTGAATCCGTCAGTCGCGATGTACACGTATGGCTCGTCATGCAGCGTCCATGAGTGCTCGAACCCGTAGATGACCGCCGCGCTCAGTCCGGCGAATACGCGCTCGGGATGCCGTCTCGCCATTTCGCGAATGACATGTGACGCTTGCTCAATGGGATTCAGACCATCCCAGTATTCACGACGCGCGTACACGCTGCGAAATGGCCGCACGACATCGCCGCAACGAGTTCGCCGCAGCATCGCCTGTCGTTCCGCCGGGCTGGACGCGGAACAACATCGCCCGTCCATTTCCGCCCGGTTCATCAGATCGTCTAGATGCTTGTGCTGTCTCATATGTTGATGATGACAGTATGGACCGCCGCTGCGCAAGCGAATCCGGGGTATGTGGTCGAAGGCTAGGCGATTGTGGATAACTCGGCGCGCCACGGCGGCATCAACGGCTGTGACGACACATTTGCGTTCTTAAGTGCGCGCCGAAACGACAAGTGCGCGAACTTAAGAACGCAAACCGGCCCATTTGCGTTTCTAAGTGCGCACAGTCGACGTTCCGGTGCGCACTTAGAAACGCAAACGATATCAGGGGGGGGTAGAGAGTATCGGAGAGGACAGCAGGGGAAGGAGGAATATCAGGGGTAGAGAGAACGGGCACAGGGCGGTGAGTAGGATAGGAGGGTATGAGCGATGCGTTGAATTTGGAGCCCGGAGCGTTGGTCGGCGGCTACACGCTGATGTCGCGGCTGGGATCCGGAGCCATGGGATCGGTCTGGCGCGTGCATGATGACGGTGGCGAGGAATACGCGATGAAGATATTGCGTGATTCGCTCGCCGATGACCGTTCGACGGCGTCCGCGCGCGATCAGATCACGGCACGTGAGCGGTTGCGCCGAGAGGCGATGGCGTTGAAGAAAGTCAATCATCCCGGCGTGTGCGGCATCGTGGACATGGAGTTGGATGATTCGCTGGCGTTCATCGTCACCGAGCTGATCGAGGGCAAAAACCTGCGCGACGACGTCGCCGCGAATGGGCCATACGTCGCCGATGACCTGGAACGACTGGCATCCAAGCTGATGGACGCAGTCAAGGCGGTTCATGCGGCGGGAATCGTGCATCGAGACATCAAGCCGACCAATGTGATGGTTTCAGCGACCGGCCCGGTTCTGGTGGATTTCGGCATCGCCATGGGCGAAGGCGAAAGCCATGTGACGCGCACCGGCCTGGTGATGGGAACGCCGGGGTTCATCGCGCCGGAGATTATCGAGGGAACCGAATCCGATGAGATCACGGACTGGTGGTCCGTGTCGTCGGTGCTGGCATTCGCGGCAACCGGGGAGCCCGTTTTCGGCACCAAGCCGATGATGGCGGTGCTGGAACGCGAGGCGTCCGGCAACGCGAACCTCACAGGTCTTCCCGCCACCACCATGACGGCGTTCCGTGCGGCGCTGAACCCGGATCGCAGCAAGCGCTGCACTCCGGAGCAACTGCTGCAGGCGATCACCGTGGACGCGTTCAACCCCGGCGCCTGGCAGCAGTACGACGATGACGCCGCGCAATCCGGTCAGACGGATGTGATGCGCCCTTTTGACCATACCGGTCTGCGCAACCCGCGTCTGTTATGGCGCCCGCATGAGCCGGCCGAATCAGGTGAGAAGCCGACTGCAGCCGTCACCAAGGCAGGAATGCCAAGGCAAACCGCGATGCCCGGCGTTCGGCCCGCTTTGCAGCGGATCATCGGACAATCGGCGCCCTCACCGTATGCGACGGTTCCGCCGATTCCGAGGCTCCCAAACGCCGGCCAAGCCGCTGACGCTGCATCCGCCAGTCTTCGACGGATACCATCAATCGGGACAGAAGCAGATGCCGGAACCTCGGACGGAACCGTACCGCTCCGGGAAGCACCGCTACCGGGAAATATCGCGTCTTCTCAGGCACCCGGCAACGACCGGACGGCGCCGATGTCCCGCCTCACCCCACCCATGCCGCCGACCATGCCGGTCGGCACCGAAGCGACCGAATCGTTGCGCCCACAGCCGACATCGGTTCTGCCCGCCTCCACCATGCCATTCGATTCCACGGTCAGCGTCGGACGAACCATGCCCATGCAACCGCAGCCGACGACGGCCCTACCCACGGACGATGCGGACACGACCGGAGCAACGGCCGTAATCGAGCCGTCATCATCCGCCGACACCGCGGCAACCCTGGCGATGGATGATCCAGTGTGGTCGGGGCGCCAGCAAATCCCCACCATGACCATGCCGCCGCTGAGCCCCCAGCAGATCTTCGCCGACCCTGATGAAGCCGCAACGCCGACGACCGCAATGCAACCCGGCCAGCCCGCACAGCTCCAGCCAGCCGCGCAATTCCAGCCGTCCATGCAAGCCATGCCGACAGCGCAGGCCATGCCGCCGATGGCCATGAACCCGGCAGACATCAAGCGCCAGACCTATCTGCGTCAAGGCACGCCGCTGCTTGCCGCATGGGCAGCGCCCATAGCCGCAATGGCCGCGAGCATGCCGTTGGCGGCAATGGTCGCAGCCACGTTGCTGTGCTGGCTGCTGCTGACGGTAGGCTATTCGACAGACGCCCAGCTGCAACGCGAATACAGACGCGGCGGCACACACAGCGCCGGCGACACCGCGATGCGCATCATCACGCTGCCATGGCACGCCCTCAGGGGGTTGCCTGCGGCAATAGGGCGCGGTCTGCTCGCCGTCGCGACGCTGGCGCTGGGATCCACCCTCGCGACGCTGATCTTCAGTCTGCCGGTCGTAAACACGCGGTTCGCCATAGGCGGCATCACCATTGTGGTACCCATCATCGCCGCCTCCCCCGTGTCCCCGTCGGGTCTGGCTCTGGCCATCTGCGCGGCGATCAGCTGGATCATCGGTATGCTGGCGCCCGCACCGACCATGCTGCGACTTGGCACCGGCACCCTGCTCGGTCTCAACCGGCCCGCGGGCTCCAGCGGCGCAGGCATGCTCCCCGAATCGTCCGACAACGAAACCACTCCCGCGATATCCGCCCAACATTCCGGGCGTGAATTCGCCGTATGGATCGCATGGGCGGTGATTACACTCTCAGCGTGCACGCTGCTCGGTCTCGGACAGGGCATCAACTGGTGGCCGCTGCCCTCCAACGTCGCATAACATCCCCATCCCAGCTGCATGCCGAGCGACGGCAATGCCCGGTTTGTAGCCATTGTCACGTTCCATCATGCGGCAAACGGCGCAACCCGCCGCCGGAAAAGCGAACCCTTCTACTACTATGGGCAACAAACCGGCAGGAAAGGGATAACTGTGGCACAAAAGAATCAGAACGCGAAGCGCAACACCAGGGCAAGCCGTCGCGCCGCCGAAGAGAAGGCGGCGCAGGAGAAGGCGGAGCAAGCGGCCAAGGAGCGCAAGCAGCAAACCATCATCGGCGCGGTGGTCGTCGCCATCATCGTCGTGCTGGTGGCAATCGCCGGCTTCGCCATCTATGGAGCCATTCACAAGAACGACGTGGCGAAGAGCACCACCGAGGAGCAGGCATACCAGCAGCTGCAAAAGGTCGAGACCAAGCCATCGGCGGCCGACGACAAGGGCGGCATCCTCATCTCCAGCGAAGGCTATGGCAAGAAGGTGTCCGGCGCCCCCACCGTCGCCGTGTACATGGATCCGCTGTGCCCCGGCTGCGGCGAGTTCAACCGCCAGACCGATCCCACGCTGATCTCGCTGGTGGACGCGGGCCAGATCAACCTGGAAATCCACCCGATGTCGTTCATGGACGAATACTCGACCGACGAATATTCCAGCCGCGCCACCGGCGCCATCCTGTACATCGCCAGCAATGACGACAACCCCGATCACCTGCTCAAGTTCATCTCGAACATCTACGCCGAGGACTTCCAGCCCGGTGAGGCCAGCGAATACAAGTCGGTCAAGAACAAGGCGCTCAAGCAGCAGGCGATTGACGCCGGCGTACCGCAGTCCGTGGCCGACAAGGCGTTCAACGGCGAATACAGGAAATGGATGGATGCCATCAACCTGTATACCCCGAAGCGCCCCGAACTGTGGCAGGTGTCCGGTTCGAACAAGGGTGTCATGAGCACGCCGACCATCACCATCAACGGCAATTACTGGGATCGCAACCAGCTGTCACTCGCCGGCATGAACAACAAGACCGGCATCATCGCGTCACTGGGCCTGAAGGAAGACGAAGTCGGCCAGAAGGGCACGATGCCGTCGATCGGCGAATCGGGCAAGCCGATCTCGCTGACGACCGGCGAATGACGAATGACCCGTCATGCCCCCGCAGATGAACGATGACACCCCCGTAGACCCGTGTCGCGCTGTGATCTTCGACCCCGGCCGGAGGAACCGCAACACGGGTTTGCGACATTCTGAATTGACCAGCGCGGTGAAACTGGTAAGCTAGTCAATCGTTCGATGGCACCTGTCCGCATTGTGCGAATGGGGTCCGCCTCCTTAGCTCAGATGGCCAGAGCGGCCGCCTTGTAAGCGGCAGGTCGTCGGTTCGATCCCGACAGGAGGCTCGCGGCACAGCATACCGCGTGTCATGTGCGATGCACGGTCGACATGTAGTAAGCTGTGTTTACATATAGTCTTACCTTGTGTAAGTGCCAGAAGCCTTCCCCCAACTTATGGCTTCTGGAAGGCAGAGCGTCCCCCAATTAGCTCTGCCCACAGGGGGGCGGGACAATCCCCTTCTCTCCCGCCCCCTTCTTCTTTATTTTGATATATGTGACCACCCCAGTAGCTCCGCGACAGCCCTTCGGGCAGGGCAAAAAAGTACCAAATGTGGGAGTATGGGTGACGGTCGTGCGATGCCCAGCGAAGCATCATCGTGATTGGTTACAATGCTAGCCGTAGCTCATGGAAGGATGACATATGGCCAGGCGGTGGACACCACGACGTTTTGTTCGATTGCGTCGCATTCGGGTGGCGATCTGCGCCGTCGCCGTGGCTCTTGCCTCAACGGTCGCATTCGGCGTCGCCGCACGCAAGACCATCGCACTCAGCATCAACGGCGACACCCAGACCGTCACCACGTATGCCATGAGCGTGACGCGCCTGCTTGAAGAGCGGGGCGTCGACGTCAAATCCCATGATCTGGTGCAATCCACCAGCGGCGACATCCTCAGCAATCATGACGTGGTCACGGTCAACAGCGCATATCAGACGACCATCAGCATCGACGGACAGCGCGTGCCGTTCTGGACCGTGGCGACCAGCGCCTCCCAGCTGCTCGGGTTTTTCCAGCAGAACGAGAACGAGGCCGCGAAAGTCACCGTGGACATCGACAACATCTACAGCCAGCTCACCGGCGGCCTCGTCATCAACGAGTCCGGTCCGGTGACGGTCATCGCTGACGGCAAAACGTCGGTCGCGCCGAATGGCAAGCTTCCCGCCGCGTCGATTCTCGATTCCAAAGGCATCAGCCTCAATAAGGAAGACCGCGTCAGTGTCGAGAAGGACGGAGACAAGACCGTGCTGCGCGTTCAGCGCGTCACCCACGGGCAGGAGACGACGACCGTCGCCATTCCCCATGGTTCGCAGACGATTGTTGATAAGTCGTTGGAGCCAGGAACATCCGTGGTCCGCCAACAGGGGGAAGACGGCGAGAAGAAGCAGGTCTATAACGTCACGTATGTCGATGGCATCGCAGAGACTCGAACGCTGATTTCGGAGACGACCACCAAAATCTCCCTCGACACCATCGTCGCCGTAGGCCCGGAGAAGGCCGCCGAACCTTCCGACACCAGCAAGGGGCAAGCCGATAAAGGCAGCGACAACGCCGGCAAGTCGGATGGCAACTCCTCGAACGGCAGCACGTCCGGCGCAAACAAGTCGGATGATACGTCGAACAATGACAAAAACAACGACAAGAACAACGGGAATTCGGGCAACAACGGCAATTCCGGGAACTCAGGGAACTCAGGCAATAGCGGCAACTCGGGAAACTCCGGCAACTCGGGCAACTCCGGCAACTCCGGCAACTCGGGAAACTCGGGAAACTCGGGAAACTCCGGCAACAACGGCGGCAACGACAACTCCGGCAATTCCGGGAGCAGCTCGCAGGGACGCCTATGGCACCCGACCGCCGCGCAGGCCAAAGCCTACGCATCCGGCGCGGCCGCACAGCGCGGCTGGACCAGCTACGACTGGACATGCCTCGACAAGCTGTGGACCCGCGAATCCAGATGGCTGTGGTACGCCGAGAACGCGAAGACCGGCGCCTACGGAATCCCGCAGTCGCTGCCTGCGAGCAAAATGGCCGAGTTCGGCGCAAATTACCGTGACGACGGCGCTGTGCAGATCGACTGGGGGCTGGCGTATATCGCCCGACGGTATGGCAGCCCGTCCAAGGCATGGGAACGCTCCGAGCAAATCGGCTGGTACTGATAGCGAGCGTTATGACTGACATGAATCCATCCCCTGCACCTTCCGGAGCATCCGCAGCCGCCGGGCGACTGCTCGGCGCGGCCGACATCCGTCACATAGCAGCCGAAGCCGGCATCAGCCCGACCAAGAAATTCGGCCAGAACTTCGTCATCGATCCCGGAACAGTGCGCCGCATCGTGCGCGAGGCCGCGGTCACCGCCGATACGCGGGTGCTGGAAGTCGGCCCCGGATTGGGGTCGCTGACACTGGCCATCCTGGAAACCGGCGCCACGATGACCGCGGTCGAGATCGACCCGCCGGTCGCGCAACGGCTGCCGCATACCATCGACACATACATGCCGGATGCGAGGAACCGCCTCACGGTCATCAACAAGGACGCGCTGGCCCTCACGTCGGCGGACCTCCCCGAGTTCAGCGGCGACGAACCGTTCACCCTGGTGGCGAACCTTCCGTACAATGTGGCCACGCCGATCATCCTGACGCTGCTGGAACGCTTCGACATGCTGACGTCCTTCGTGGTGATGGTGCAGAAAGAAGTCGCGGACCGTCTGACCGCCACTCCCGGCTCGAAGATTTACGGCGCGCCCAGCGTGAAGCTGGCGTGGTACGGCTCGGCGGAACGCGTGGGCAACATCGGGCGTCACGTATTCTGGCCAGCGCCGAACGTGGATTCGGCCCTGGCCGGGTTCACCCGTGTCCAGTCGCATGCGGGCCCGCGCGACCCCCAGTTGCGCCAGCTGACGTTCCAGTTGGTCGACGCGGCCTTCAGCCAGCGTCGCAAAACGCTGCATGCCGCACTCAAGCGCATGGTGCCCGATGAAGTGTTCCACACGGCGGGCATCGACCCGACACGCCGCGGCGAGACGCTGACCATCGACGAATTCGCCGCTCTGGCGACGGCGCTGAGGCAATCGCAGCATGAACAGGGGCAGGCATCATCATGAGCGCCACAGCAATGGACAATGTA